>ENA-UOOE01000494-UOOE01000494.1-fermentation-metagenome-genome-assembly--contig:-NODE-494-length-39029-cov-8.355904_pt1 | contig 39029 bp, 39 predicted proteins | sample MGYA00245776_ERZ724021 | MGnify/ENA primary metagenome ERZ724021 (study PRJEB28704, sample SAMN03018321) | fermentation metagenome | biome: anthropogenic terrestrial biome; feature: soil; material... | reverse complement strand
AGAAACTGTCATGTTTATACGAAGTTTAATGTAATTGATATGCCAAATGGAAGTCTTACTGTAGTAATATCTTTTCATAAACTAAACAAGCCGATTAATTACCTGTTTAGGTAAGTCGGAATTTGAAAGGAGGCATTGTTATGGGTGAAAGAAAAGTATTCTGCTAAGAATGTAGAAATGATGTAGCTTTTACTATCATTGAAAAGCAAATGGAAGGTACTATTAAAGGTGAAAAATATAACTATATTTGGAAAGAAGCGTATTGTGTAGATTGCGGTTCTGAAGTTTATTTTGACGAAGTAAATGATTTTAATTTGAAAGCATTGTATGATGTATACCGAGAAAAAAATGATATTGCATCTCTTGAAACAATTTTAGCGATACCGGAGAAATATGCAATTGGAAAGCGTCCGCTCTCGCTTTTGCTTGGCTGGGGTGAACAAACTTTTTCACGTTATTGTGACGGAGATATACCAACAAAGCAATACTCAGATACTCTTAAAAAGATTTATGCGGAACCAAACTATTATGCAGAACTTCTTGAAAAAAATAAAGGAAATTTAAAAACCGCTGCATCTTATGAAAAAAGCAAACGAGCAGTTGATGGGCTTCTTGGAAATATGAAGAGTACAAAAACAAAAATAGATTTGGCTATAGAGTATTTATTAAGCCAGTGTGAAGATATTACTCCATTGGCATTGCAAAAAGCATTGTATTATATTCAGGGGTTCTATTATGCTTTTTATAAAACATTCATTTTTTCTGAGGAGTGTGAAGCTTGGGTGCATGGACCCGTCTATCGGGACGTTTATTTTAGATATCGTGATTATCGATTTGATCCAATTGAAGTATACGATGAATTTGATGATTCAGTATTTTCTTCATCAGAGAAAGCAATTTTGGATAGTGTAGTTAAGAATATTTGCTGTTACAGTGGAAAGGTTCTTGAAAGGTTTACTCACTCTGAGTCACCATGGCTGGCAACCAGAGGAGAACTACCAGAAAGTGCTGTATCCAACAGAACCATTCAGAAAGAGCAGATAGGTAGCTATTTTAGTGCTGTAAAAGAAAAGTACAGAAGCGCCGGTGCCAGTCACTTAAGTTAATAAGTTATTTTTATAAACTTTGGTGTCTGTCACTTGAGTTAATGAGTTATTCTAAAAAAATCATAACAATAACATGCTTTATGAAGTTTTTCAAAAAGTGAAATTATACAAATGAAAAATTTTAGTAATTACAAGGTCTATAATGATGGAATTAAAAGGATGATGAAAAAGTTATTCAAAATGAATTAATTTATTAACTTTGGAAATTATAATATTAAAGTAATTTTAATAGGAGGTAGTTTTCATGGCTAATAGACCAAAACTAGGACAGATTCAAAAAGACTATTCAGATTTAAAAAGTGACATGAGAAATTTGAATAATGATTTGAAAGGATTTAAAAATGAGGTTCGTTCAAAATTTAAAGAAATAGATAGAAGAGATGTTATTCGTCTATTGCAAGAACAAAATTCTATTTATTCTGATAAATATAGATATACGTATGAAGAGATTGGAAGCATGGTTGGTATATCTACAACTGAAGTTGCAAACATATCAAAAGAAGAAGGCCTTGCGAGAAGAGGTAAATCACAAGGAGCATAGACGTGAAGAACTACGGTGCCAAAATATCTTCAAAGAAAATATTTAGTTGAGCCAGTATTTGATCCCAGCCTCTCATCCTTGATGTCCACTTGGATGTAGCATTTACCATTGCTAAATAAAGACTCTTTTCTAAAGAAAAATCTGTAGGTGCATATTACGTTTTTATAGTGCACCTAAACCGGTTAAATTGTGCATAGCTTCCGCTTAAATTGTGCAGTGGTTCCGTTCAAATTAAGCATGCTTTCCGCATAGATTGAATATTGACAACTGAATATAATAAAAGGTATCATAAAGTTGCTTTTACTTGTATGGAGGATAGTGCTCCGCTGGAGAGCGACACGAGCGCTGCGAAAACTGTATTTTTAAATTGTTATTTTACTATTTTAAATTTTTTTCTTCTTTCTTCTGATTCTTGTTTAGCAATTGTTTCCACAAGATAAGGTTGACATAATAAGAATGTTGTTACCGGACTTATCTCGAATAAAAGAACAGACATACTTTACAGTGAAGGGCTTGGTGAACCTGAAGTAGTGACTACATATGTCAGACCGCATCCCAAAGTTGGTGTGAATGAACCATGCCTGTGTGGTAGCGGGAAAAAGTTTAAGAAATGTTGCCGTGGCAATGGCAGGTATGATTGAAAGAACCTACTTTTATAGAGGGAGATGTTTTACTGATAATCCAAATGTATGGTTATTTAATATAATAAATGTCGAAACTTAGTCAACATAATCCGTAATTTTTTTACGGATTATGTTGACTTTTTATGTAAAAGTTATTTATAATAGTTTAAAGAGGTGAAAAACTATGATTAAACTATTTGAGGTCTCCGGCTTCAAAAACTTTAAAGATAAGATTGTACTGGATTTTTCCGATGTAAGAGATTATAAATTCAATACGGGGTGTATTACGGATGGGCTAATAGGCAAAACTATTATTTATGGAAAGAATTCTACAGGTAAATCCAATTTGGGACTGGCTATATTTGATATTGTTTCTCATTTGACAAACAAGAACATATCCACGGGCATTTATGATTATTATTTAAATGCTAATAGTCAAAACAAATTTGCAGAGTATCACTATGTTTTTAAATTTGATGACCAAATAATTGATTATAATTATAAGAAAGATAAAAAACAAATATTAGTATATGAAAAGCTATTGCTAAATAATGAAATGCTGTTTGAATACGAGTATGAAAAGAAAAACGGTAATATTGAAGGGGTCAAGAATTTAGCTCCTTCACTTAACTGGGCTTTTATAGATACAGATTCCATTTTGAAATACGTTATTAATAATACTGTTCTTGATGATCTACACCCTATAAGACAATTGATGCGTTTTGTTTCAAATATGCTATGGTTCAGAAGTTTAGATGAGAATAGGTATATCGGATATAAGAATAAAAGCGACGATTATTTCGATTTTATATTTATAAATAATAATCTTAAAGAATTAGAAGGCTTTTTACATTCATCAGGTATTGAAGAAAATTTGAAAGCAATAAAAGATAATGATGGAGTAAAGCGTTTATATTTTGAAGGAAAAACTCCTTTGCCCTTTTTTAAGGTTGCTTCGAGCGGGACGAAAGCATTATATAACTTTTTCTATTGGTATAAGACTGCTTCAGATGTTTCATTAATGTTTATTGATGAGTTTGATGCTTTTTATCATTTTGAATTGGCTGAGAGTATAGTGGCTTTACTTGAAAAGATGTCAAGAACACAGGTTATTCTTACTTCACACAATACAAATCTTTTATCAAATCGAATAATGCGACCTGATTGTTATTTTATACTTACGAAAAATAAATTGACATCATTTGCAAATGCAACTAAACGTGAGCTACGTGAGGGTCACAATTTAGAGAAACTTTATATGAGTGGTGAGTTCAATGAATGAAGAAAGAACTAAAATTCTTGTTATTGTGGAAGGTGCCAAAACAGATGTAAGATTAATGGAGCATTTATTAAGTATTTATGGTATTGACGAAAAGCATCAGATTGTTTCTTATAATACAAATATATATTCTTTATACAATGAAATGTTTAGGGAAGTAGATCCGGAAAATATAGATATTTTACAACTTATGAAGGAACATGAAAACGACCTAAGTAAAAAGGAAATATTTGATGTATATTATTCTGATATTTTGTTAATTTTTGATTTTGATCCCCATGATCCTCAGTTTTTAGATTCTAAGATATCAGAAATGTTAAACTTTTTTGTAGAATCTTCAGATATGGGAAAATTATATCTAAACTACCCAATGGTTGAAGCATTTTATCATATGAAGAGTATTCCGGATGAAGAATATGAATCATATATAGTTACAATGGACGAGCTTATAGCAAAGAAATATAAACAACGTGTAAATTATGAAAATAGGAATCATGATTATTCTAAATTTGCTGTAAATATATCTGAGTGTAATACAGTAATATGTCAGAATATAGATAAATCTTGGAAGTTATGTGTATTGCAGCGTACGTTTAATAATGAAGATACGGATTTGCCGGATTCAAATGAAATACTACAAAATCAATTGTTAAAAATGAATCTGAAGAATGAATTAGCTGTATTATGCACTTGTGTGTTTTATATTATAGATTACAATGCAAAACTTATTCTATAGAAAATCAAGAATCTGCTAATACTATAGGATTGGTTATTAGCTATTCTGGGTATTCTGAAGAAGCTTTAAATACATTTGCACTTGGAAGAACTGTTATGATAATAATAATGACACTATAGGAATTAGAAGAAGTATTCAGATGTTTCATTAATGTTTATTGATAAGAAGTTATATAATGTGACCGCTTACAATATATTTTAGCTAATAAACCATTTAGAAAGGTATTTTATGAATGATAATATTGACAATAAAACAGCAAATACGTTATTGAATGCTCTAAAATCTATGAAGATGATATAAGGGTGCTGCAAAACAAGAGGGAGAACAGTTTCTGGAGAGAGATTATTATTCCATGCAATTTAAATGATGTTCTCAATAATTTGAAAAAAGATGAACTTGACTTAATTAAAAAAAATCTTGAAGTTAAAAATTTAAGTAGTTTGAAAAAGCAGGAATTAGCTTTGGTTCTTTCTAAATTGATCGCAATAAGCCATACGACAATGATGATAGTCTCGCACCACTTTCCAATGAAGAAAAAGAATGGCTTCCAGCCGTTGAACTTACTGGAGAAGGCATATTCTTCAAGTTCAGCAAAGAAAAAATTGAACAGTGGAAGAAAAATATCGGCAACCGATATGATGAATTAAAAAACTCTTATTTGAACCAAGAAAACCCTGCTGCTAAAACGCCTAAGTTTTCTGAAGAGTATATTTTACTGCATACTTTTGCACATTTTTTATTAGACAAGTTGCTAATGAATGTGGTTATAGTGCCGCCTCAATGAGCGAAAAAATATATTCGACATTTAAAGACGAACAAAACTCTTCTGAAATGTATGGTGTGCTTATATTTTTAACATCGTCTGACAGTGATGGAAGTTTGGGCGGTTTGATAAGCATTGCGGAAGATATTGAAATGCTTGATTTTGTGCTTAAAAATATGCGAGAGAGGCAATTTGGTGCAGTGGTGATCCACTTTGCATTTCTTCTGAACATCAAGGATTCAACTCCCTTAACTATGCTGCTTGTCATGATTGCGTGCTTTTGCCCGAGACTTCATGTGAATTTAGAAATGTGCTTTTAGACAGAGCGTCAATAGTCAGTAAAATTGAAAAGCCACAGCTCGGAATTTTTGGAGAGTTTGTGAGAAAATTGCAATGAAAAGCAACGATAACTATGACGACCATCAATAGATGAAAATTTTTCTTGACAATTGACACCGCTAAGTTAGTAGATAGAAATTATCAGGCTACTTAGTGGGCTGTTTATTAAGCCACAGGATATAAGGACTCCATTGCTTCAATGGGTTTGAGGAGGTTAAATCAAGTTGAAAATAAATTTATAATTACTAAGAAACGCGGCACTATATTTAAAAGTTTAAAAGATTTATAAGATAAAAATTAATATAAGTTACGTATTTACATATTTACATATTATATCATATATGATATAATTATAAAAAACTAAAGGATTAATTATGGAGTGGAGTGTTATACCATACTCAACAGAAGACGGAAAAGAGCCGGTTTTTGAATTTATACAAACTTTACCTGAAAAACATCAGGCTAAAGCTATCTGGGAAATAGATTTGTTAGAGAAATTTGGAATAAATTTAACTAAACCGTATGTAAAACCTATTGAAGGCGATAAATATAAAGGTTTATGGGAACTTAGAATACAGCAAGGAAACAATATTTCAAGAATATTCTATTTTTTATCAATTGAAAATACGTTTGTATTATTACATGGATTTTTAAAGAAGTCTCAAAAAACTTCCAAAAGGGAATTGAACTTGGCTCTGGAATATATGTTGGATTATAAGAGGAGGTGCAAAAATGGGAGAACATAAAAATTGGAAAGAAATGAAACAAGACCTTTTAAAAGATGATAAAGTAAAGAAAGAATATGAAGCATTGAGACCCCAGTATGAATTAATCGAACAGGTTATTAAAGCAAGAATTGAACTGGGTCTTACGCAAGCAGAATTAGCAAAAAAAATTGGAATGAAGCAGAGTAATATAAGCAGATTTGAAAGTGGAGAATACAATCCGTCAATTGAGTTTTTATCAAAAATTGCCACAGGTTTAAACAAAACAATTAATATTCAGCTAACAAATCGCTAAAAAAAAATGCTCTTGGGGTGAACCGTGAGCTATTTTTGTGAGATAGGCAGTTTCATAGTGAAATGTAGACTTAGGCACAAACTCATTCCTTGATTTAAAATAATGTTCTTGGCCGTTTGCGTTGCAACCTCTGGAATGACAATTTCTTCTTCGGATTCATCATCTTTACTTATAAGAAACTTACGCCCACTTGAATATGTAGCAATTATTAAATCAAAGTCATCAGAAAATGTATTTTTTACTTTTAGAACCGAGGCCATTCGAGCAGAAAATACCACTATTCTTTTTAGCCTATGGATATATAAATTACATTATCTTTAATCAAATAATTGCTTTACTTTATATAAAAATAACGATATAATTATATCAATAGAACGATATGAAGTATAAGAAGGATGTGAAAACATGATAATTAAGCCATCAGCATCGTTACGTAATGATTACTCTTCGATATCAAAACTTGCAAAGGAAACAAAAGAACCTATCTATATTACGAAAAATGGAGAGGGAGATTTGGTTCTTATGAGTATTGATGCTTTTGAAAAGAGAGAACAGATTTTACAACTTCGTGCAAAAGTTTTGCAGGCTGAGCAGGAACGAATCAGCGGAGCAGAAACCCTTAGCATTTCAGAGGCAAGAAAAATACTAAGGGAGAGAACAAATGAAGTTTAAAATTGAAATTTTGCCTTCTGCCTGGGAGGATTTAAAAAAAATTGAGGATTACTACTTGGTACAGTTTGATATACAAACCGCAATTAAAGTTAGTGACAATATTTTAAATGTTATAGAACGATTGGAAGATTTTTCGCATTCGGGTTCTATGACACCGGATGCGTGGTTGAATGAAAAAGTCTATCATATGGTTATTTCAAAAAAGCATGTAGCGTTTTATCGTCAGATTAAGGATACGATTTATATTTATCATATTGCTGATACACAGACAGAATATACAAAGCTATTTTATTAGAATTTGAAGTAAACTATATAAAGTACACCCCAGTCATCGGAGGCGTATCCGGAGACCCTTTACAACCTTTGTGATAGTATCCTTTTGTCTGCGGTCTTATCTTAGCTCAAGGTTCTGCTGTTCGTGATACGCTTCAGGCATAATGTAGAAAATGTCGGTCATTCATTAGAAAAAAACAATATGAAATATTTGAAATTGAAATGTTTATTGCAGGTAAGGACATGCCTATTAATAAAAATGTAAAAAATAATACAGATGTACTGCTTAGACAGCTTGATTGTGCAGTGATTGAAAATTTGCATGAAGAACGCCGCGGTAACGGTGAATTTCTTTTCGATAGTGTACGTGGTATATTCTTTGAAGGTAATGCAATTTGCAAAATGTTAATCCGGGCTTTGAACATGAGACTCTCTATGTCTTTGTTCCACAGGTTCAATTGTTTAATGCCGATGGCGAAGAAGAAACTGTCATGTTTATACGAAGTTTAATGTAATTGATATGCCAAATGGAAGTCGTACTGTTTTTCGGTTAGAGCTATTTGCATTAATATTTGATATATCCCAATCCCACCCATAATTGACCAGAAAATTAACCTTGATGCCTCCATTTCCTATATTAGTCCTTTTAGTATATTTTAATAATTCTTTTGGAAACATTGATGATTTAGTGTTTCCAAGAACAAGCAGTGAAACATTTTCTTTTGCAATTATATTGATAGCATCTACGCAAGCCTTAACAAATGATTCAATTTGAATTTTTGGTCTCTTGCAGTTATCAGTGGTAAAACCGTAATATGTAATTTCAATTCCATATTCTTCGGCTAATTTTAAAGCTGCAAGTCCGGGGTCAAGCCCAAAATTATAACCATCCTGTTTTTGTAGTCCTTTGTCTTGAGCCCACCTTCTGTTCCCGTCTGGTATAAGCCCTATATGTCTTGGTATTCGCATATACACACCCTTTTCCTGATAATAGTGGTATTATTTACAATAATTTCATAATTATTCTTATCGTATAATATTCGATTATCGCCTATGCAAATTATTGTACATCTAAGAATTTAATTGCTGTGTACATTTGAATAACTGATGGTATAATATGGTTGTAAGGCTACAGTCATTAAAACAATAAAATTCAAGTGGATAAGAAAATCCATCCCAGTAATCCATGCCCGTGTACATTCTTGGATTTGACGAAAGAGCAAACTTCATCAGCGCAACCAACCAAGAAAGGAATGTTTATAAATTTGACCAGAATAATGAAGATTATTATTGGTATGAATATTTAAATAATGATAAAATCTTATATTTTAAGTACAATGTATGTGCAAATATGAAAAAAACGTTTAAAAGTTTTAATAATAAAATGTTTGAATCTATAGAGGATTATGATATTGAAAACCAATAAAGTTCTTTAATGTTATTAGAAATGATGGTACAATATGTAAAATAATAGAATTAAATAAAAATATATTGATAGCATTGTATTGAGGGATGTTATGGATAATATTGTTTTATGTGATGATGATGTATTTATTGTTGATAAGCTTTCAAATATGCTGAAAAAGAAACTGGGAAAAGAGTGCAAGGTAGTTAAATTTACAACAGGGTTTAGCGCTTATACATATATTGTTGATGTTGTTAATGGTGATGTAGATGTATTATTTATTGACATTGATTTAGGTGTAGAAAGTGGAATTGATATAGCAAGACAAATTAAGGAGCAGTATGAAGGAGTAAAAATTATTTTTATTACGGCGCATGTGCAGTATTCTCCGGATATATTTGAAACATACCCAACTTATTTTTTAACTAAACCAATAGATGAAAAAAAACTTGAAGCAGCATTAGAAAGAGTAGAAGAGGAAATAGAAAATGACCGAAAAAATACAATGTTTTACAGTTCGAAAGGTTCCGTTGTTCGCACAACTATACGAAAAATAAAATATATAGAGAGCAAGAAACGAATTGTTATAATACATGAACTTAACAGAACTATTGAATTTTACGGTAAGCTTGACGATGTAATGGTGAAGCTTTCTAATAATTTTATCCGGTGCCATCAGAGCTTTATCGTAAATATGAATTATGTGAGCAACCTTACTTCCTCAGGATTTGTTCTTAATGATGGAACATATGTGCCGGTGAGCCAAAATAAGTATGGAAACACAAAGAAACAGCTGATGAAATATTTAAGTGATATCTTATAAATTAATAAGCTTATTAGTGAGGGTATGTTTATGAGTTGGACTATTACAAACGGTCTGTTATCTTTTACGCAAATGCTTATGTTTTCACTGTTTATATCAAGACTGTCAGAAAACAAATATTCTAAGGCAGTTTCTGTAATATCAATGTTAATATTACAAACCTTCCTATTGACTTTATATAGATATTTAGGTCTTTTAGAAGTTAATAAGATTAGTGCATATGCATACAAAATAATTTTGTTTTCTATTTGTGGAATAGTTATTACAAAAGTAATTACAAAAAACAGCATTAGACAAATTAGCAAATATATTTTTCTTATGTTTATATTTATTATCTTTTCAGAATATGCGGGAATATTTTTATATGCTGCATTGATAGGTATAGATTTTTCTGAATTTTACAATGGATGGTTGTATTCATCGTATCATATTAAAATGATTGGAATTTATTTGTTTTGTACTATATTTGCCACAAGCTCTTCTGTTTATCTCATATATCGAGAAAAAACCCCGTGGAATATTAAAACAAGGGCCATTATTTATATAGTAATCTTTTTTGTTTTTCAATTAGAAATACTTATGCTGATTTATATGAGAGTTATAAATAATCCATCTGAAAATACTTTATTCTTGGGGGCTTTTAATTCTTTTTTTATAGTTGCAGTGTATTATGGGATACAATTTGATTTAGTGGAATCTTTGAAAGTACAGGAGCAAAAACGTGAAATAGAATTCTTGAAAATTCAAAAAGAGAACATTCATGAGTACTATAATCTTGCGGCAGTATATTTGGAGGATACAAGGAAGCTAAGGCATGATATAGTAAATCAATTGCAGACTGCATTATTGATGCTTGAAAACAATTCGCAGTCCTCAAGGGAAATGCTTTTAGAAATTGAGCATGGAATAAAATTAACTAAAGTAGCCTATAACAGTGGGAATATAATTGTAGATACAGTTTTGACAATTAAGGAATCAAAAGCTAAAAATAATAATATAGATATTGATTATACGCATGGAGAAAATAAGGTCTTTTAAGATGGAAGATATAGATATGTGTAACCTTATTTCAAACCTATTGGATAATGCTATTGAAGCCGTAATTAAACTTCCTGAGGAACAGAGGAAAATTGATGTTAAGATGGGAGAAAAGCAAGGGTATTTTATAGTAAAATGTCAAAATCCTTTTAATGGGGAATATATCAATTACAATAAAGGATACTTTGCTTCCACAAAAGAAAATAAGAAAGACCATGGATATGGTATCAAAATTATAAGAGAAATAACCGAAAAGTATGATGGCGAGTTTCTAATAGAAAGCAGCAATAATCTTTTTAATGCAACAGCTCTTTTGAAGATAAACAATAATTAGCAGACATTAATTATTACATTTTTATGGTTAAAAGTTACATTGTTAACAAAAAGATGGCAATTTTATTATAATAAATATAATTGTCATCTTTTTTAATGCAATATTTTATTTATATAATCAAATTTTTTTGAACTGAAATTGATAGTTTTATATGAGGAAATTAAACCAATATTAATGAATTTACCTAATTATGTAACGGAGGATTAGATGGAAAAGATAAGTATTATTTTAGCTGACTTAGATGAGATTTACTTAGATAAGCTCACTAATTATTTTATTGAAAAAACACACAGATTTGACGTTTATTCTTTTACATCAAAGGATAGTTTAGCAAAATATATTAATGATGGAATGAGCACTGATATAATTCTTTTTACCGAAGATTTTATAGATAATATTAGTAACTTCGATAATATATCCGTAAAAATATTGCTTTCAAATAGTTCAAATTATAATGCAGAACTATGCAGCATAAATAAGTATCAAAAAACAGAAAAAATGATTAAAGAAATTTTAATTATTTATGCTGAAAAAACCGGTAAGGTTGGAAATGTTTCAAATATAAATAAAAAGACTAAGATTATAGGTGTTTATTCTCCCGTCGGTGGATGCGGTAAAACAACTATATCTCTTGCATTGTCAAAGCACTTTGCAAATGTTGGGAAAAAAGTATTTTATCTTAACTACGAAGTATTTAATTCTACATCAGAATTTTTAAATTATGCACCGAAGGGAAATTTCTCGGATATCTTTCTTTCTCTAAAAACGAAAGGTTCAAATGTAGCACTTCAGATTATATCCAATCAATATAAGGATGAAAAGTTAAAAGTGAGTTATATAAATCCACCAGAAAGCGCACTTGAGTTTAATGAGTTAACAACACAGGAAAAAATAAGATTGATTCATGAGATAGATGCAATTGGAGAATTCGATGTAGTTGTAATTGATTTTGACAGTGATTTTAATGAACAAAAACATGATTTGCTTGAAGCGTGCGATGTAATCTTGATGCCTTTTACAATGGATTTTATGTCTTTGAGCAAAATTCGTATCCTAATGAAAGAAATTAAGATGCGAAAGGAAATGAACGGTTTAATTGCGAAAACACACCTTGCAGTCAATAAGGTACATGGAAGTACAAAGCTTAATGTCAATGACGTTGGTATTTTTAACTTGGAATCTCCTGATGTTATTATGCCGCTAACTCCCGCATTATCAGATGTTAATAATCTCTTTTATGCAATAGGGACAATGCCGGAAATCTTTAGCGTGTTTGTTTCTAAAGTGCTGGAGGGAAGATAATGATTGATGATATAGCAGGTTATTCGCTTATAATAAGGAAAATTGTTTCTGAGAGGCTGGATTTAAAGAGAAATTTATCAGATGATGATATAAGAGCAGTTATACATGAGGTTATTTCTGAAAAATCACAGGAAGAATACTTATGTCTGATGGATAAAAAGCATATTTTTGATAATGTATTTAATTCTATGCGAGGTCTGGATGTTTTACAGCCTTTGGTGGATGACCCATCTGTTACTGAAATTATGATTAATGGTTCAGATAATATATTTATAGAACAGAATGGCAGATTGTTCAAAACAGATATAAGCTTTGGAAACAATGAGAAATTGGAAAATGTTATTCAGAATATTGTCTCAAAGGTAAACAGGACTGTTAATGAAGCTACACCTATTGTCGATGCACGTTTAAAAGACGGCTCGCGTGTTAGTGTGGTTTTACCACCTATAGCATTATCAGGTCCGACTGTTACTATTCGTAAGTTCCCTGAAGATCCTATGACCGTAAAGAAGCTTATCGAATATAAGTCAATAACAACTGAGGTGGCAGATTTTTTGGAGAGGATTGTTAGGGCAAAATACAACATATTTATAAGCGGCGGAACAGGATGCGGAAAGACAACTTTTCTCAATGCAATGAGTAACTTTATACCGCATGATGAGAGAGTTATTACAATTGAAGATTCGGCAGAGCTTCAAATAAAGGGTATTGCTAATCTTGTCAGGCTTGAAACAAGGAATGCTAATATGGAGGGCAGGGGAGAGGTTACCATCAGAGACTTGATTAAATCATCATTGAGGATGAGACCGGAGCGCATTGTAGTGGGAGAGGTGAGGGGACAAGAGGCGCTGGATATGCTACAAGCAATGAATACGGGTCATGACGGCTCTCTGTCTACAGGTCATGCGAATTCTACAAGGGATATATTATCAAGGCTTGAAACTATGGTTCTCTCAGGTGCAAACATACCGTTGGAAGCAATACGGCAGCAAATTGCCTCAGCCATCGACATAGTTATACAACTTGCACGCTTGCGCGATAAGTCCAGAAGAACTGTTGAAATAAGTGAAATAGCGGGTATTGAAAATGGAGAAATACAATTAAACACACTTTATAAATTTGAAGAAACAGGGGAGGATGAAAATAAAAGTATCATTGGCAGTCTTGTAAGAACAAATAATGAAATGATTAATAAAATGAAGTTTCAAATGTCCGGGATATCAGATAAGGTATAAGGGGGAAAAATGGAAGAATACACAGATGGATTGACTGACTACAGAATTTATATTATGAGCAAAAACGAGCGTATTTTCAATATTGTTATTGCGGCTGCCGCATTGTTTGCATTAGGATATGTGTTTTATCAAAACATTATACTTTCTTCGACTTTCATGATATTTGCAATAAAATGGCCAAAGATAAGAACAAAGCAAATAATTGAAAGACGCAAAAAGGATTTAACTGTGCAGTTTAAAGATATGTTGTATTCCTTGTCATCTTCTTTGTCTTCAGGCAGATCGGTAGAGTTGGCTTTGAAGGAATCTTTAAAAGATCTGCGTATTATTTATCCCGACGACGATACTTATATAATTAAAGAGATTTCATATATAATCCGGGGCATAGACATGAATGAAACAGTTGAGGATATGTTTTTGCAATTTGCAAAAAGGGCACATATTGAGGATATAGACAATTTTACGGATGTTTTTCGCACATGCAAAAGAACCGGCGGTGATATTATCCAAATTACACGCTCTACATCACAGATTATCGGGGAAAAAATAGAAATACAGCAGGAAATAGCATCCTTGATTTCAGGTAAAAGATTTGAGTTTAAGGTTTTAATGATTACACCCATTTTTTTAATTTTGATGCTTACATATACTGCGGGGGATTATATGGCACCAATATTTGATTTGAAAAAGATAGTAGGTCCTGTTTGAGAGGCAACCCGATTGCTGATAGAATTACAAGGTTTCACAGCTCAGAAATAGAGTATATTTTCGCCGGTGATAAGAATGAAGCTATTAACGAAGCTACAGTATATGGATGGATATCTACAGTCAGGATGGCAAATAATCTGATAGCGGTATATCTTGATAAAGATGTAGGTACAGATAATAAGCTCGGTGCAAATACTCAATGTATGTACGCGGCAGAGGCTGCTGCGGCTGCTGCGGTTATGGTGGGATTTCCGGTACCGGTATCTGTTTTTCATTGGATGTTTATGACGGCGTGGGCAGCGGGGGAAACGGCATTGGAAATGAAGATGCTGGTAGACAGTGGTTACAGTATTCCATTGGTTAAGGATAGCGGAAAACTATATATAATCGATATAGTTGATATTATAAAATCTTTCAAAAATAACAATATTGATGAATTAGCAAAAAAAACATCCGATGGTGCCATACTTCTTGCATATGAGGATTACTTGGTTATTATGTTAGCCTTTGTAGGCAAAGAAACAAGACTGTATAGAACTGCGGATCTTATACAATTGAATATGATGAAAAACGGTGAACAAAATTTTAAGATGAATAATGCATATACGGATTTAAAAACATTTTCAGATGTGGGTATAAAGTATTTATTTTTTGACATTTCACAATTTAGAAGTGTGTATGAAAGCGAAGGTATCCGTTTCGAAAATACAATCTACAAAGGTTATTAAGGGGGAAAATGTGAACAAAAAAAACTGCAGGGGCTCATTGACGATAGAAGCTGTTATATCCTATACCATATTTGCAATGGTTATGCTCACATTGCTGTTCATAATTAAGATTGTATATACATATGGAGTGGTACAGCACGCTATAAATCAAACCGCTAAAGAACTTGCATCCTATAGCTATATTTATAGCATTACGGTTGGAAAGATAGATGTATCTATTTCTGATTCTACTGAATCGGGAAGAAAATATTTTGATAAAACGGCGGATCAGTTAGTTACTACATATAATTCACTCACTGATTTGTTAGAATCTGCTTCACCTGCCGCAGATGCCTTTTACGAGGGGGATGTGGAGAATCTGGGGAAGAGCTTAAATAATATCAATGTAAAGGGTCAGGAGGTTAAGGAGTCGCTGCCGGAAGCCAAGGAGGCTGTAAAAAAAATAGTTTCAGATCCTAAAAAAGCATTTAAGAGTTTTGTTGGGGTAATGACTTACGGCGCCTCTGAAAACATAAAGACACTAGTATGCGGTGAAATAGTAAGAACAATGATGGCAGAATATATTGATCCAAATACGGGAACAATGGAGGCTGCAAATCAAAAACTTGAGAAATTGCATGTTATAGGAGGAATGGATGGTCTTGATTTTAGCGGTTCAAGTTTTTTCTCCCAAGGCTCCATGAATATAGACATAGTTGTTTGCTATTCATTAAAACCAATGGTACCAATTAATCTGCTGCCTAATCTCAATTTTGTAAACCGAATATATATTAGGGGGTGGGGCGGCAGCAGTGTAACCCCTGGGAACAATAAAAACAGCATCTGGAACGATAAGGGGGACGGCAACAGAGGTTTTGCATTACAGGAAAAAGCAAATTTGCGTAATTTACCTGAATATTTTCCTGTATTCAGTAAATTTGAAGATGGCAAAGCTATAGCTTGCATATCGATAGATTTACGTGAAAAAACCTATCAGGATCAAAGTAAGCTAACCGGTCGTATAATGGCAAAGTGTTCTGATATAATTAATTTTAAAAAGGCAAAGCGAGGAGAAATTACTTTAAGCAAGGATGATATTGAGCAAAAAGAATTAGTTATTTTGATTCCTCCTTCAACTGAGGAAATTGGGGAGGTAGATAAATTGCTGCTGAATAATTCTATAGAAAAAGCAAGAGATAGGTATCCGGATATTATAATAAAGGTAATTGAAATTGATGCCGATTCACTGGAGTAGGTGATGTGATGGTAATTTTCTATATATTACTTTGTGTTTTATCTATAATAAAGAGTTTTCAGATTTTATTTTTCCATAGATATATAAAACGCGGTTATATCACATGTAAAGAGATCTTTAAGGGAAAAAAATTTTTAGTAATTGCTATAATATGTTTTTTCGCTTTTGGAATAGTTGCTTTTATTGAGAATAAAAGCTTCGAAACAGTCCGACTGTTGGATTTGACCGGCGCATGCGTGTTAGTGTCCTTAACAGATTTAAAATCAAAGCAGATACCTGATGAAATAGTGTTTTCTTTAGGTATGGTACAGGTATGTATGATTCTTTATGAATATGGAGCAGGTGCGGTTATTAATATATTATTTTGTATTTTTGTTTTTTTAATTACATTTTTAATCAGCTACTTATCAAAAGGGCAGATGGGAATGGGGGATGTTAAATTACTCTCGGTAATTTGTCTTTCCTTGGGTATTTTAAATACTGTATGGATTACGATTTTATCCTTGGTACTGTCCTTGTTTGCAGGGCTATACCTGCTTATATTTCATAAAAAGAGCATAAAGACAGAAATGCCCTTTGCTCCTTTTGTTACTATATCTGTTATAGTAAATGTTATTTTAAATTATCTTTGATAGCAGCAGTATATGAAGATATCAAGAGAAATATATGAGGAGGTTTTGAATGAACGAACATACTTTTCAATATGAAACCATAGGTAATAAGAGTTTCTTAATTTCAACTTTAGAAAATTCTAAGGTTCTAATAAACTACCAGTTACAAATGATTATTAATAACGAAATACCTAATATTCTGCCTGTAATAAAGAGACAGAAAAATGACGATGTACAGCTTTGCTACAATGTTACATCCCAAGTATCTTTAAAACAAGCATACAGCAGAAATAAAATAAGCAGAGACGGATTCATAAAGATTATTGAGGGGACTATTTTATTGCTAAATGAATTGGAGGAATATCAGCTTGTAAGTACAGGTTTGGTTTTGGACGATGATTTTATATTCGTTAAAATGGGAAGTTTTCAGCCTAATTTCGTATATATGCCTACATACAGCGAAGATTTAGGAATCAAGCCCGTTAAGGATTTCCTATTAAGGTTGATTTTGCATAGCAAGGTGGAGATTACGAACGACAATTTTATACAGGTAATTTTAGACACACTGAATTCACCGGACTTAACTGTTAAAAAGCTTGAGGATACCATTAAGAATTTAAATAGTAAAAATTCAGTGGCAAGTTTACCGGAAGGATTAAAGCGGGAAAGACTACCAATTGAAAGTAAGGTTGAAAATAAAATTATCAGTGAAATGCCTGTTCACAAGGAGGTTTCTCCGGAGAATATAGCTGTTGTTCCACCTAAGAAGCATATACCTAAGAAAGTGCCTAATAAGAATATTACCGAGAAACCTAATAATCCTAAAAAGAATCAGTTTTTGTTTGTTCAGTTAGGGCTGTTAGCAATTATTGTTGCCTTGTCTCTCACAGGTATAATTAACAATGATGACGGAAGTGTGAATTTTCAATATCTTATGGGGATAATCATTCCTATTGCAGGATTTGATTTTATACTGTATAGGGAATGGTTCGTAAATAACAAAGATAAAAAATCAAAAGTAAAAATCAAGAATGAAAAACCTTCGGAAAAAGCACCAATTTCCGGGGTTGCAATACCGGAGAAAAAATCATCTATGCAGCATGAATTTGTCAGGGCAGCAGCCCCAATACCCTCTGCAGTGCCGTCAGAACCAATAGAAATTCCGGCAATAAATATATATTATAAGGAAAATATAGCGAAAAAGGATTCAGGTGCCAGATCTGAAGAGGACGATATGGAATTGACAGAGGTATTTGAAGAGGAAAGTATAAGTACTGCATATTTAGAGTATTACGAGAATGGTCTCATTATGAAAATACTATTTAATAAGCCCAATGTAGTTGTAGGAAGGATGAAAAGCCAGGTTGATTATGTTATAAACAACAAGAAAGTTGGCAAGGTTCATGCCGAGTTCATAAAGAGCAAAGAAGAAATATATGTTAAGGATTATAATTCGACGAATGGAACATATATTAACGGTAGCACACAGCGAATACCGGGTAATACTCCATACCGGATTTCAAATGGAGATAAGATTACACTTGCAGATTTTGAATTGACACTGAGGTGCTGATAACGGAGGTATTGATGTTTGATATTTTAGTGGAGGAATACACAGATGCAGGGGATGTCCGTGATATTAATCAGGATAGCATATTTAGCGTAACAAAGTATACAGGTCAAAAATCTGCAGGACTGTTCGTTGTTGCTGACGGATGCGGAGGATTGTTTTTTGGTGAAGAAGCCAGCAAGTTAGTAGTTACACATTTTAACATGCTGTGGGATACGAAGCTTGAAAAATTTGTGGAAACATGCAGCAGTATATCCGACGATATGATCTTTGAAGTTCTTGAAAATGCAATAGTTGAAATAAATAATATATCAATTAATTTCGGCAACCTGACAAATAATAAAGTTGGCACTACCTTATCTATTCTGTTTGTAGTAGAAGACAAGTATTATATAAAAAATGTAGGTGACAGCAGAATATATCTTGCGAGAAAAGGAAAAGCTGAGCAGCTTACGGAAGATCAGTCACTAATTGCTGATATGGCAAGATTGCTTAGAGATAGTATTCCTAAGGGTAGTGCAAGAGATAATGTATCATTTATATTAATAAAATTCAAATAAACTTTAGCAGGTGAAAAATTGCACAGTAAAATTACTAAACTTTTTATAACGGTGATTTTCTTAGTAATATCTGTAGTTACAGATTACGGGGAATATAAAATTAAGAATAAGCATGTACTTTGTTTTTCGGCTCTGGGACTTGTTCTTAACGGTATCGTAGGAGGTATTCACGGTCTCATGGATTCTTTCTTTGGCATGCTTGCACCTCTTATGCTTTTGCCGCTGTTTGCTATTCGGATGCTCGGAGCAGGTGATATTAAAGCTTTGTGTGCTGTCGGAAGTATTATGGGATTGAAAATAAGCGTATTTACCGTACTGTTTTCTTTTATGTCAGGGGGAATAATAGCACTGGTATTTATGCTTTTTCGCAGGAACTCTATGGAAAGAATGAAGCAATTCGGATTATATTTGGGGCAATGTTTTTATATGAGAAAAATTTTATCATATGAGCAATTTGCAGATGAGAAAAGTAAGTTTAGATTTTCCTTCGGTATACTTTGCGGCTTTGCCGCAATAGTGTTTTTAGGATATGTGTGATGATAGGAGGATGTAATGGGATGGATGACTGATGAAGTGTTGTTTTATGGAGGTATTGCAATTACAGCTGCTTCTTTTGTTATGGGGGGGATTTTTATAGGTTTGTTTAAGTATCGTCTGTTTCGCCTAAAAATACAATTTGATGAAGAGTATGGAAGGAAAGAACATTAATATGCAAAAAGGAGTTATTTATGTCACAGATTATTGCTTCCACCTATGAGCTCATAGGAGAAATAGGTTCAGGCGGCGGCGGTATTGTTTATTTGGCAAATCACATAAGGCTTGGCAAAAAGGTCGTTATGAAAGCTGATAAACGAACTCTTAAAACAAGACCTGAATTATTAAGGCGTGAAGTTGATGCATTAAAAAACTTAAGTCATACGTATATTCCACAGGTATATGACTTTTTTGAAGTGGATGAAACAGTTTATACCGTAATGGATTACATAGAAGGTGAGAGCCTTGACAAACACTTGAAGCGGGGTGAAAAGTTTACCCAACCGCAGGTTATAAGATGGGCATGTCAGCTTTTGGAGGCTCTTTGCTACTTGCATAGTCCTATACATGGAAATCCACCCAGAGGTATCGTACACAGTGATATAAAGCCGGCAAATATTATGCTTACTCCTTATGGAGACATTCGTTTGATTGACTTCAATATTGCACTTGCTTTAGGGGAGGAAAACATAGTAGGGCGCAGTGAAGGCTATGCTTCTCCTGAGTATTATGGGTTTGACTATTCAACAGATGGTTCATTGGAATATGATAGCAAGACGGAGGTAATGGATAACTCGGACAGCACGGTTCTTATGGGGATTTCTTGCGGATATCCTTCAACTTCAAGCAAAAGAATAGTTATTCCTGATGCACGTTCGGACATATACAGTTTAGGAGCAACTCTTTATCATTTACTTACAGGCAATCGTCCCGCTTCACATGCAACAGATGTAGTAAAACTTTCTCATAATGAATTCAGTCTTCCGGTAGTTGATATAATTACAAAGGCAATGAATCCAAACCCTGATTTGCGCTATCAGTCAGCCGAGGAAATGCTGTATGCCTTTGAACATCTGATAGAAAATGACGGGCGCATGAAAAGATATAAAAAAGATAAAGTTGTCACGAGCTTATTACTGATTGCTTTTATGGTGACAGGTATTTTTTCCGCGTTTGTAGGGCTGAAAAGGATGGAAATGACAAAAGGAGCATTGGCTCTTGCTCAGTATTCGCAAAATGCATTTGAATTAGGCGATATAGGTTTGGCAATTGAGCTTGCATTGCGTGCTTTGCCGGAGCAAACTGATATTTTAGTGCCGGAATATAAGGCGGAGGCAAAGAAGGCGCTTGCTGATGCATTAGGTATATATGATTTATCTGATGGATATAAACATTACAATATTCTTGAACTTCCATCAGAGACGTTTAAGATTGCCTTGTCACCCGATGGGAAAACGGGAGCAGCGATATATGCTTTTGCTGTAGCAATATTTAATACTGAAACAGGAGAGATTCTCGTCACACTGCCAACAGTTCCTTCGGCATTGGCTGACATTGAATTTGTTAATGAACATACTTTTATATATGCCGGAGACTATACAGTTGTTGCAGGGCGAGATACCCCTAAGATTAGAATATTAAAAAGAAAAACCGGTGACAACAAAAACATATTTATGTATAATTCTGAGCACATTTATGACGAGGCAAGGATTAAATCCGACGGAACAAGATTGATGTTATTTGATTATAGGGGATTTAAACTTTATGACGATGTCGGAAATTTAATAAGTGAAGTTTCTATTCCCGAACCTGAATTTATATATGATCAACAATACAGTAAGAAAAGTGGAAATCTTGCTGTAATTTACAAGGATTCACTGCGCATTTACTCCGGAAGTAATGGAAATTTAATTTTTGAAAAACAAAACCTAAGGTCTATATTTTATGCCCATTATGGAATAAGTATATTGGAGAGAGATGGAAGATTAAGCTTAATTGATATTGATACGATAGAGATTGATAATTATAAAGTTGAAGCAGGAGAGTTTGGCGCTTACTGTGGAATGATAATAGACAGCGCTTTTTTAGCCGGAGGCGAGCTGATTGGTGCATCAAAAAATGATGATGGTTATTTATTTGCAGTAAGCAAGTACAATGTATGTTCCATTTATAACGATACAGGTAAGAAAAAATTTGAAATACCTTCATTTGAGCAAAGTGAGGCTTTCTTTACTGATAATGCTGTAATCATATCTCCCCTTCATGGAACTCCGGCTGCCTATAGTACTAAAACGGGAAAAAAGATATCTGATTTAGAAAAGGATTCTTACTTAACATATATAACACAAATTGACAACTACATTGTAAGTGAGTATATCTCTTCTGAAGGAAGGCGATTCGGTATTTTGCTTGATGCTTTTGATTATAACCCGATAGCATACTTGCCCGGTCTTACGGATATTTTAGACAATGATCTTGTATTTGATTACCATAGGGGGGTATTGCGTGAAACACGCATTTATTCTATAGATGAATTAATTAATATTGCTAAGGGAGGTGATGTTAATAATTGATTTATGATAAATAGCAGTTTGTGTTAATAAAGAATAATGGGAGGATGGAAAGTTGAAAAAAGATTTTAAAAGAATTTTGTCGTTATTGCTTTCAGCCATGTTAATAGCGACATCGATTCCGGTAACTGTACTCGGAAAAGAAGTGGATATGGAAGAAACCAATATAGCGGTTGGAGAATTGGAATCTAAAGATACTTTGGCTGATAATTATTTATATGAGGGAGATTCCAAAGAAGATGAAGGGATTGAAGATGGGTTTGGATTCACACCTTTTTCTCTGTTACCTATTGAAGAGGTAAAAGCAAAGATAGATTTACAGGAATACTTTCCTTTAAAACTAAAAGCCATGAAAGTAAGAGATGTTTTGGATCATTTAGAGACGCTCGATGGAACTCAAATATCCATAACCTCTCCTACGGCTATAACAGTTTGGAGTGACTTTAAAGATGAAGATGGCAATGTGTTAGAAGATGTATACCGTGTGACAAACATGGATGATACAGTGAATATGTTAATGAATAGTAATGGCTCAAAATATAGCTTGCAATTAATTATAGGCTCCGGAAATCAACTTGATGTTGACAATATTAGATATTTAGTTGATGTATATATTCCCGAAGAGGAAGAGCAGGTTGATTTTGAAGTGTATATTCAAGATAGCGAGTTAAATCGAACAAGAGTTAAACGTAATCAGTGGTCTTACAATAGAAAAATAGAGGATAAGGATATTATTGTAAATTGCTTGGAAGTGCCTCTTGCATATTATGACAGTGCCTCTGATTACTATGTAGGATTATCTTTATTGAAAAATCACGAAGGTGTCGATATAAATATTTATGAAGGTATTTATAGTACCGCGGAGGAGGCATATGCTGCCGCAGAAGAAAATCCTGATTTAGACGTAACAGATAAAATATACAAACAAGATATGGGGACGATAGGTGCAGGGCTAAAAGGTAAATATGCAGATTGGAATAATCAAAAGTTATATACTTCAGTTATTAAATACAATGGACGTATTGTTGATACGAATAGTTTTATAATATATATTGTTTCAACATATAGTTATGTTTATGACGGGGAGCTTTATAAACAGGAAAATAACGAAAAAATAAATATAACCCAAGGAAGAAGTCATGACTATTCAGATGACTACGATATTGAGATTTTCACATATTCTCTTCGCCCGGGGTATAAAGCAAATGACGAATACTATTACTATATGGAGTTTTATGATGGAGAAGCAGATAAGTACGATAACAGTAAAGTCACAAAGGCAGTTGTAGGTCACTATGACTCACTGGCAAAAGCTTCCGGACAACCGGATATTAAATCACAGTTGTTTACAGATAATATTAATGATGAAAACACAGGATATAAAGGAAATTTCAGTGGGGAAGGAATCGACTTTACGATCTTTGCCGATGAAGATGTTTGGAAGTATACTGTGAAAATAGGGCAGGGAGAAAGCTACGTCAACTTAGGAAATGTTTGCGTACAAGTAGAAGATGGCAGTAAAAAAAATATAACTGATAGAGGAGATTATGAGTATTCAGATGACTACAAAATTCAGATTATTACATATTCACTTGATTCAGGATATGATGCAGATAATGAATACTACTATTCTATGAAATTTTTTGATGGGGAAGCAAATGATTACGATAACAGTAAAGTCACAAAGGCAGTTGTAGGTCATTATGATTCTCTGGCAAAAGCTTCCGGACAGCCGGATATAAAATCACAGTTGTTTACAGATAATATTAATGTTAAGGACCAAGGATATAAGGCGAACTTCAGTGGAGAAGGTGTTGACTTTACAGTATTTTATGAAACAGAAGCATGGAAATTTACTGTAAAAGCCGTTGAAACTCTTTTAGCAGATTCCGGTGACAAATATTTTAGGGTTAATAATGTAAAAGAAAATAATAAGTCTTTAGATTCATATGTTGTACCTTATAATGAGGATTCATACTATATCAACGGATATCAGACATTGCTGATAAATGACTCAGGTGCAGACATGATTTCTTTAAAACCTGTTGTTGACATCGGATATAATGCAAAAGTATATGTTGATGGTGTTATGGAAAACACAAAAAATGACATGAACGTTGAGTTGTCTGCTCAGGATTTTACAGTTGCTTCTAAAGATCCTAACAAGGATCCCCACAATTCTGTTAAATATACTGTATCGGCAGAAAATTGGATTGACCATAAAAATTATTGGGTAACAATGGTAAAAAAAGTTGAGGGACCTCACATTTTTGTAAACGGACCGGATGAACGAGAAGTTTTTTTAGATAATTTTCATGGTAATAATCACGATATATTTATAGCCAATATTGGAAATGAAGAGTTAACGGGGATTAATGTCACTCTTGATGCAGCTAATGTAAAGTTAGATGAATATTGGACTATAGGTGGAAATGGAAATAATAAACTTGCAGCATTTACTGAAACAAAAGCAAACAATGGAACTGAATACGGGGAATTATTTAATGTAGCAAAAATTCGATTGGTTCCTGATGGAGAAGGGGTTATTGACGGTACACTTACGGTTTCTGCAAGCGGGCAAAAATCGCGTGTTATAAAACTTAAGGGTTTTGCTGGCAACCCTAAGATTGATACAGAAAGTTTGCATGATGCTGTAAAGTATGTTCCCTATTCCTCTATTATTACTACTAATAATATACATGATTGGAACAAGGTTACATTCAGGATAGAAGATGGAGAATTACCAGAAGGTATTAATTTGTTGCCAAGCGGAGAACTGTATGGTGTAGCTAAGGAGTTCGGTTCTTTCCCTATTACCGTATGTGCGGATTTCAGCCATGATGCTTTTAAAGATTCCTTCGCTGAATTTACACTAATCGTAAAAGAAAACACAGACGAAAATGTTGAAAATGCCATAGATTCAGGATATGAAATAGTTACTCGAGTTCCAGACATGACATCATATACTGATAGGGAATTTAAAATTGAAGGTGAGTATGGCGAGTTCATTGATTTTTGGCTTGATGGTGAGAAATTAGTTAAAAATGTTGACTATAGGTCAGAAGAAGGAAGTACAAAGATTACCATACGTTCACAAACATTTAGTAATGCAGGGAATGGAAAGCATACCATAGCCGCAGAGTTTCGTGTTGATGGTGATATAAATAAAGAATTGAAACGTTCTGCTCAAAACTATAATATGGATAGAAGTGGCAGCAGCTCAGGTATCAAAGATAAAGCTGTTGATGAATTTTTCGATGTAAAATTCATAACAAATGGTGGAAGCAAAATAGAGAATTTAAGTATTAAAAAAGGCGATAAGTTATCTGATATAGTAAACCCCGTAAGAGAAGGATTTACATTTGCAGGCTGGTTTAAGGATGCAGAGTTAACAAAGACTGTTAATATGAATGAACCTATTTCGGCATCTTTAACTCTTTATGCGAAGTGGGTAGATAATGCTCCGGTTATTCCGGATACTCCTCCTGAAAATGCAAGTGGATTTGCAGATATCAAAGACGATGCATGGTATTATGCAGATGTGGATTGGGCATATAAAAATGGCCTAATTATTGGCATAAACAATTTACTTTTCAGTCCTGACACTCCTGTCACACAAAGCATGATTTTAACAGTACTTGCACGTCTATCTGATGCAGACTTAAGTATGTATGAAAACGGAGGTATAAGCGAAGAAGACTGGTATACCAAGTATGAATTATGGGGTAAATCAATTGGATTATTAGACGAAATTGTATTTAATCCAAACATGGCAGTGTCTCGTGAAGAAATGGCGATTATTCTTGTTAGATACATAAATTATGCTGGAATTAATTATGCAGTTACAGACGAATATGTACTGTTTGCCGATGAGAGTTTCATTTCCGAGTATTCAAAGGATGCTATGCAGATACTATTCAAACTTGGAATTTTCAAGGGCAGAGGAAACCAAGTTATAGATCCTGCAAGTGCTACAACACGTGCAGAACTTACTGCTCTCCTTCATCGCCTCGTACTATTTATGGAAACACAGAATTAACAACATTATAAATAGCCATATCGTTAAAACTTCGCTATTAACATAAGCGAAGTTTTAATATTAAATGAAGGATATGTTGATGAGCAGACTGGAAACCAAATATGGATAAACATGATAGGTAAAAAATTCTTTTTTAATTGATTTATTATGCAAATGATTTCTTTATTTATTAAAAAGCCGTAGTGAAATATCAAAGATTCTGATTTTATAGAAGGTGAGAATATTGGAAGTTCAAGCGATGCATTGATTTTCTTGTTGCAATAAAACGTATTTTTGGTATAATAATAGAGTAGAAAAAGTTGAAATTGCAAAGACTTGGAAAGTTAAAATGATAATGGAATGCATGAATACTCTGTTTCACCGAAACATGCTAATATGATGGTAAATATTAAACTGACGTCATCATCTTAAACTCAGCCGTAATCTTGCTGATGTGGCACAGCAAACAGAGGGAGCGACTCATTAGGAATATTTTTACAAGATTTTGTCATTAGAGCCTAAAAGCCGTGAACAGAGCCGTGTATCTAAGTTGATTAACACAGCAGGTTTCTACAACATAAAGACGTTTGACTCATTCTGTTTCGATGAAGTTACTCTTCACTGTGATCTAACAAATAAGTTTCATTAATTCTTTTGTTGTAAACTAACCAAGTGATAATATACAATGATAATGTATTATTTATAGGAATTCATTGGTTTTAAAGTCATATAAAATATTGGTATCATTTGATGCCGAAAAACATTGACGGATACATTGGGGAGTGTTATAATAAAGATGAACAACGCTAATGAAAAAAAGAGGATCGAATTAAAATTAGAAGTACAGATTTATATAGATAGATTGAAATATGCGATAGAAAGTGATTCTGTAACCATTAATTTTCAAAAGGAAAGACAAGTTGATAAAAACCGTGATAGAGAACATACTAATCGATATACAATGTCAAAATTATTTCCAAATGAAGATGAAGTGGGAGTTTTAAAAAGAGAACTCACCAAGTTAACAGTAAAGGAATACATTGAAACAGTAGAAGATACTCGATTTCCGAATAAATCAGAGATGAGAGTATTTGGAAAACAATATGAAGAGAAAGATGTTTACATTAAGATAAGAGTAGAATTAGTAAGTATAGCACATGTTAGTGGTAATAATTATATTTTTGTAATGTCATTTCATTTTGCAGAAATGGACTTTAAAGAATCAGACTTTCCATATAGGTAAAGTTGAGGTGAATATGATGAATAAAATAAAAAGTGAAAAAAGATTATGCTTAATTTGCATGGAAGAGCATGAAGTAGATACAGTAGAGGTAATGGAAACTGAGGTTTTTAAGGATGAAGAAGTTTCTTTTATAGCTACTTACGAATATTGTTCAAATGCAGATGAGTATCTTGAAACAGAGGAAATGATTAAGGCAAATAGTCTATCTATGAAAGATGCCTATAGAGAAAAGGTAGGCTTATTGACTTCTGCAGAAATCATCGGAATTAGGGGAAAATATGATGTAAGTCAAAAGGATTTCTCGGAAATTCTCGATTGGGGACGAGCAACCATAACTAGATATGAAAATCATCAGGTTCAGGACCGTGCTCATGATGATGTGCTGAGAAAAATTGATTATGATCCTAAATGGTTTTTAGAAATGTTGAAAAGAGCTAAAGAACGTATATCAGAGAAGGCTTTTAATAAATATTATCACGAAGCAAGTGAGCAATATAAGAAAAAACGAAATCAATATTTAATGGACTCGATTAAAGCAGTTTATGCAGATTTAGAAGATGAGGATCTAACAGGTAGAGCGGAGCTTAATTTAAGCAAAGTTGTGGAGATGATAAATTATTTAGCTTCAAAAGTAGCAAGTCTTCATAAGGTAAAATTAATGAAGATGCTTTGGTATTCTGATAATCTTCATTATAAGAGGAAAGGTACATCTATTAGTGGGTTAGCATATAATGCTCTTCCAATGGGAGCTGTACCAGAAGGATATGATCAAATAGTATTATTAGAAGGCGTAAAGTACGACACTGTGTGTTATGGAGAAAATGTGGGCTATAGATTTAAGCCTGCTGCTGAATTTGAGATTAAAGAATTAACTCAACCAGAGATTGAAACATTGGATGATGTAATTCAGCAGCTTGGGAACTTAAATACAGATGAAATTGTGCATAAGATGCATGAGGAAGAAGCGTATAAATGTACTGACAGTAACTGCCTTATACCCTTTTCATTTGCAAAGATGTTAACAATAGATTAATAAATAGAGTATTGCCCTGGTTCTTTGTGAGCCAGGGTTTCTTATTTTATGAAGCTATATATAATAAGACGGAATTTTTAAAAATAAAGCAACCCACTAATAGATCATCTTGCTCCGGAAATGAAACCGAGGGTAGAAATAGTCGAACTTCTAGCCCCATGTTCTCAATATCTTTAAAATCTAATACTATTTCTTCAAATTTATCAAATGTATTGTACAATCGGCGTGCTTGCGAACGTGATACCGGGTAAGCATTTTCAAACATCATTTTCCTTTTTTATTGTTCTTTGTCAGGATTTCCAGTATAATGGTAGTTAGGAAATTAGATTAGTTAATACTTTTTGGGTTAAGGAAGTTAGACAAGGGGGAAGTAGCAATGGATAACATACAATTTATATCTTGGGATTTAATTGAAGACTTTATAAAAGATACATTTATAAAATTAGGAGTTCCGGAAGATGAAGCAAAAATATGTGCAGATGTCTTAATGGAAAGTGATAGGAGAGGTATTGAAAGTCATGGATGCAATAGGTTTAAATCTATTTATGTAGATCGTATATTAGCAGGAATTCAAAATCCTGTTACGGAATTTGAAATTATCAAACAATCTCCAACAACTGCTGTAGTAGACGGTCATGATGGTATGGGCATGATTGTTGCATACAGGTCAATGAAGATGGCGATTGAAATGGCTAAAAAATATGGAATGGGAATGGTTGCAGCTCGCAATTCAACTCACTATGGCATTGCAGGATATTATGCAACTATGGCGACTAAAGAAAATATGATTGGTATAACCGGCACAAATGCAAGGCCTTCTATTGCTCCAACTTTCGGTGTAGAAAATATGTTAGGAACAAATCCATTAACCTTTGGAATACCTACCGATGAAGAATTTCCTTTCGTTTTGGACTGTGCTACAAGTATTTCACAAAGAGGTAAAATTGAATATTATGCAAGGATTGGAAAAGATACACCTGAAGGAATGGTTATTGGTAAGGATGGGAAACCAATAACCGATAGTAATCAGATATTAATTGATTTAGTTAATGGTGATGCTGCTCTTGCTCCATTAGGAGGTATAGGGGAAGAACTCGGGGGATATAAGGGATATGGTTATGCTACAGTAGTGGAAATTCTTTCTGCAGCATTGCAAGCAGGCAGCTATTTAAGGATGCTCAGCGGTATTGGTAGACATGGAGAAAAGATTCCTTATCATTTGGGACATTTCTTTATTGCAATAGATACAGAAGCTTTCGTCGGAGCAGATGAATTTAAAAAGACTGCAGGCGATATTTTAAGAATGTTACGTTCGTCTAAACGAGCGCCGGGCGAAGAAAGAATTTATACCTCCGGAGAAAAGGAGTATTTAGCTTGGCTTGAACGCAAGGATAAAGGTGTACCTATTGGAGAAGCCGTGCAGATGGAATTTATAGAGATTCGTGACAGATTAGGTTTGCCGCATATATTTTCTTTTGAAGAAAATTAACTTTGCTTCAAGGAAAACTTACGAAAATGTTAAAAAACTTCAACAGATAATAGATATTTGGAACAATGTCTCCCATTAATCTTGTTGCTAAACTATTAAAATTGAACTATAATAATGATGTTTTAAAAATAATGGTTTAATCAAAATTAAAATAGTTTAAATAATTCAGAGTGCAAAATATAAGAGAGGATTGATTATATGGCAAAGATAACAAAACAAAGAAAAGCGACATATTATATTGGACTTGGAATGATTGTTTTAGGTTTTATACTTTTTATTTCAGTGTTTTTTTCTGCAGCAATGTTTATGAATAATCCGTTTGGAGCAAGCAGGGAACCTTCATTTATGAATTCGGTGCTTGGCATGGTGTTGATGATTTCCGGTTCTTTTGTATCAAGAATAGGCGCGCATGGAGCTGCAGGTTCCGGAATATTGCTTGATCCTGAAAAAGCAAGAGAGGATTTAAAACCATTTAATGAGGCGAAGGGTGGAATGATTAACGATGTTATAAGCAATATAGATATTGCTGACAACTTCACCAAATCAAGTGAAGAAAAGGAAGTAATAAAAATAAGATGCAGAAATTGTGGGAGCTTAAATGATGAAGATGCAAAATTCTGCAAAAGCTGCGGAAAAGAAGTATAGGTGAGAATCAACTACTTAGCAAATGTGGGATTGGTTCAACTAAGTATCAGGTGGATGTTGTGAGCAATACAATAAGAAAAATAGTAATAGTAAGCATATTAATAGCAGCATGCACAGCAATGTACATAATAGAAACGTACATTAAGCCTGTATATGTGATTAAATCATTATACAAAATAATCATATTTGCAGGGCTGCCATTAATTTACTGTGCATTGGACAGGGAAGTAAAGTTCAGAGAATATTTCAGCGTAAGTGATAAAAAGCAGATAAAATTTGCTGCCGTACTGGGGTTGGGAATTTACCTAATTGTGCAGTTAGGATATCTTGTTCTGAAACAATTCATTCCTTTGGACAATATTGCCGGAATCCTTGAAAACAATTTAAGTGTTAATAAGGGTAATTTTGTCTTTGTGTCACTTTATATATCATTGATTAATTCTTTGCTGGAGGAGCTGTTGTTCAGAGGATTCGGCTTTATAACAATGAGAAAATTTTTGCCGAAAAGGGCGGCATATATAATCAGTGCATTTTTATTTTCTGTCTATCATGTTTCAATTTTAGCTAATTGGTTTAATACTGTTATTTATGTGTTATTTATTGCAGGGTTATTTGGTGCGGGATTGTTTTTTAACCGGTTGAATGATAGATATAATAATGTTTTCAATTCATGGATAGTGCACATGTGCGCGAATTTTTCCATTAATACCATAGGCTTTGTGATGTTTGAGATAATATAATTTACCGTGAAACATGACGGTGCCAGGCACAAACTTAGTATTTGTCTACCAAACATTTTAAATAACTGCCCCCTCGTATAATCGTTATGAATGATCTACTTTATCGTATTAGTAAGTATATTCATCTTATTAGGATTTTTAGAGAAATGGTTGTATAGCTCTATAAATCTGAGAAGTTCTCCTTCTGGGATATAATCTTTTTTGTGGGTTTTGATATGAGCTTTTATAAAGCTGTCTTTTTTATCAAAGGTTAAACTTAATCCGGTATTAAAGCATATACCATGATATGTGATAAGCCTTGTATACATATAAAAATTATCATGCGTTCGGCTTCCGCTCAAGGCTATATCAACTATTTTATATTCAATACCTGTAAATATATCTTTAAGATATACATATCCTTCATCAATATCAGTCTTTGTAATTTCAAACAGTCCTATCGTTGAATCCAACATACTTTGTAAAAATTCTACCTTTTCAGGTTTTCTATATCGATGAGACTGAATAAAATCTTCGGTGATACAATTAATATTAGGAGAGATTTTGTATACTAATAAATCATAAAGAGCTTGTACACCTTCTCTTGTTTCAAGATTAAAACTACTTTCAATAAAGTAAAGTGTTTCTTTACTTTCGGGCAAGTGCTCATTTTTGTAAACATAATTGCTATCTATCTTTTGTTCGAATTTGCCGGCTTCATGATACCTTATCATAGTATTTACAATATCGCTATGCATTTTCCTTATTTTATAGTATTCTTTTATGTGCGATTTTAAATCTAATGTAATTGTACGAAAACTATTAAAAACCTGAAGCAAAAATTCCTGGTCATTAAAATTTTCCAATGAATTTAAAAGATTATCTACATCCTCATCCACATATTCATCCTGAACTTCATAATCATCTATATCGTTACCTTTTATATTATTTTCGGCTTCAAAAGTTTGAGGATAACAGCATTTTTTGTATTTTTTCCCGCTTCCGCATGGACATAAATCGTTTCTTCCTATTTTCATAATTTCCGTAGTCCTTTCGCAATAAAATTTAAATTCATATATCTCATTATGTTGCATACATATCTTATCGTTTTTTATTTGAAAAATCAAGTTGAAAATAATTTTGATTTGGTATCCGTCTGAAGTAGTGATGCAGTAAAAGCAGGGCGACACCTTACTTGACAAACATCACTGTTTGGTCTACACTGAAAAAGCAGTTAAAATAATAACATAATATTAATAGGTATGAAACAATGAAGAGACGAATTTTAGCTTTACTTATGGTTGCAGTTATGCTCTTTTCTATGGCAGCATGTGCAGAACCAAGCAATGGAAACAATCAATTACTAAAGGATGGAACCTATAAAGAGGTTGCCGAAGGGAACAACGGTGACGTAGAAGTTACTATGGTAATTAAAAATGGAGTAATTGATTCGGTTAAGGTAACTAAGCATCAGGAAAGCGCCGGAATCTCCGATGTTGCTATCAGTAGGATTCCTGAGCTGATAGCAGAGCATCAGACAGTGAATGTGGATACAGTGAGCGGGGCTACCAACTCAAGCGTTGCGATTTTAAACGCAGCAAAAGCATGTATTGAGAAAGCCGGAGGGAATATTGACGACTGGATGACTCCAATAGCTAAGGAAAGCTCGTCAGGTGAGACAACTGAGCTAAACTGTGATGTATTGGTTATAGGCGCCGGTCTTACAGGGCTGACAAGTGCATTATCTGCTGCCCAAAACGGTGCTGATGTGCTTGTTCTGGAGAAACAGGCTATGGCGGGAGGTAGCTGTGTTTTATCTACCGGAATTATTCAGGCGGCAGGCAGCAAACTTCAAAAACAAAATGGTATAGATGATTCGCCGGAAAAATATTATGATGATATGATGAAACTTACTGAAGGCAAGAGGGAAAAAGCACAGGTTGATATGGTTACCAAGCATTCCGGTGAGACTATCGACTGGCTTATGGACAATGGTGTCGAGTTTTACGACAAAGTTATTCAAGGTGTTGGCAGTACGGCTTTCCGTGCCCACGTTACTTCTCCTGATGCATCCGGGTTGGTAAAAGGACTGGTAAATTCGCTTGATAAAGCAGGCGTGGACATTATGCTTGAAACTCCGGTAAAGGAGTTCATTCAAAATGCGGATGGCCGCATTACAGGTGCGAAGGCTGTTGACAAGGAAGGAAATGAGATTATTGTACACGCAAAAAACACGGTATTAGCTTCAGGCGGTTATACTGCCAATACTGAAATGCTGGCAAAATATTGGGGAGAAGAGTATGCAAATGCAATTTATGGATCTTCCCCTGGAGTCACCGGAGAGATGATTGAGGCCGCAGAGGCTGCTGGAGCAAAATTAGTGGGTATGGATGTCGTTATACCGGGTTCTCCTTCTGTAGATACTGAAAAACATCAAGTTGTTACTACTTTGACCTTATCTGGTGGAGGTATATTTGTTAATACAGATGGCGAACGATTCTGCAATGAAACTGCTGACGGATGGGCAATTACGTCCAGTGTAAGGAATGCGGGAGATTATGTATATGAAATTTTTGATAGCACTGTAAGGCAGGATGTTTACAAGGTTGAATCCTACATTAAGCAGGGTATTGTAGGTGAAGCCGCTACAATTGAGGAACTATCTGAAAAAATCAGTGTGCCGGTTGAAAACTTGAAAGCTACAATTGATGCTTACAATACGGCTGCAAAGGGAAATGCACCAGATCCATTAGGTAGAGAAATGTTTGTTAAACCTATGGAAAACCCTCCTTACTATTATATAAAGGTAACAAGCGGTTTGGTGCTTACTCATGGTGGAGTAGTAATTAATGAAAAAGGACAAGTTCTAAAAGAAGATGGTTCTGTGCTTGAAGGTCTATATGCAGGCGGAGAGTGCACAGGAGGATACCGTGCTTTTGGTTACGTTTGTGGTGATGCAAATGCTCATGCTGCAGTAACAGGTAAAATTGCCGGTGAGAATGCAGCTAAAAGTGCTACTGTTGAGTAGTTTAATATGCATATGTAGTTGAAGTAAATAACAAGTATAAATTAAAGGGCGGGTATTATATCAAATACCTGCCCTTTTGATGAATGAATCCATCGTGGCATAATTTAAATATAAATAATGATATAAAAATTGTACATCAATCAGCGTCAGGTACTTGAGTAAAGAAATCATAAATATACCTTGACAAGTCATGGCTAATTAATTTTAATGATTAAAAGATAACCATGATTAACAAAAGCGTGAATTATGTTTAGTATACGGCTGTTGGTAGAAACGGGCTGTAACCGTTCGTAAAATATGGTAAAAGGTCTAAAATCATTGAAATCAATGAATTTTAGACCCCTTGTTTTAAGACGTAAAGCGCACAATGTCAATGTTCTCGGTAAACCATATTAAGAGTTCTTCATAAATCTGTTCTCTGTCAAGCTCGTTTAAAATTTCGTGCCGGTCATCCTCATATAATTTCATAGTGACGTTTGATAAATTTAAACTTTTATAAATGTTGAACGCTTTTGTAACATCTTTTCCAAATTGACCTACGGGGTCTTTGTCTCCGGAAACAAAAATTATCGGAAGGTCCTTTGGTATATTATCTAACATTTTGGGATCATTCATTCTCAGCATTCCGTTAAACATATTATAAAATCCATTTAGAGTAAAAATAAAGTTAATCCTAAAATCAGAAATATAATTATCTACAATACAATTATCCCGAGTCAGCCAGTCAAATTCTGTTCTTGCAGGTTTAAATTTATTATTGTTACTGCCTAAAGATAAGAAGTTAACAAATTTGCTTCTGTAGTTCCATCCCCTAAACAATGCAATAAACTTCGTAATAAATATACCGAATTTTATAAGCCCTAAGGGCTGCTGACCTGTTCCTGAAATAACCACACCATCTATTTCATCGCCATATAAGGTAATAAACTGTCTTGCTAAAAATGAGCCCATACTATGTCCCAAAATAAAATATGGTTTATCCGGATATTCACTCTTTATTATTTTCATCAAGGAGTGCATATCCTCTATAAGAACCATGTTCCCGTCCTCTTTTCCAAAATAACCTCTGTATTCTTCACTTAATACAGAACTTCCATGACCAATATGATCATTGCCTACCGTAAGCACCCCGTTTTTTGACATGTAATTGGCAAATTCCTCATATCTTTCCATATGCTCGAGCATTCCGTGTGAAATTTGTAATACGGCAATTATTTCATCTTCAGGAATCAACTTAATTGCATGAATTTTAGTTTTACCGTCTGAAGAGTTATAATAAAACTCCGATCTTGTCATATTTTCGTCCCCTTTTAATAATATCTATTTAAATTATAAATTAAAATTTAAATATTATCAATAAATATCTGAAGTTCTGTAATGCAAATGGTGGTAAAACGGTAATACTAAGAAGCAATTCAACTCTATGATGGGATTTCCTATGTTTATTAATATTAAGTGCTTAAATTTAAAGTAATACAGCAATTCTTCTGATTTTTCTATGACAATTATTGTATTCGGTCTACAAGATATTACAAAATAGCTTGTGTAAATAAGTTATAATTTTAATTAACTTATTAAAAAGGAGGGCTACTATGCGTAACAAAAAAGTAATAGTTATCTTATTAATTGCTATGTTAACCACTTTATTTCCGGTGAAAGCGCTTGCGGACAATGTAATGGCAGACACGGTGTATATTAATGGAAATATCTACACTGTTGATGAAAACTTTTCTAAGGCACAAGCTATTGCAATAAAAGGTCAGTACATTATTGAAATCGGAAGCAATGAAGAGGTAGAAAGACTTGCAGGATATTCAACTACCGTTATCGATTTGCAGGGAAAAACAGTTATTCCGGGTTTAATTGAAGGACACATGCATTATCCTGCTGAAGGACAAAGTTTAATTCAATTAGGCGTATTTTGGAAACCGAAGGATGTAATATTGGAAGCAGTAAAAGCTGAAGCAGACAGGTTGTCTGACGGTGAGTGGATAACAGGCAGCGGATGGAACCAAGAAGTATGGGATGTGCCTGAATTCCCGTCAAAGGAAGATTTAGATGAAGTTGCTCCTAATAATCCTGTAGCATTGGAAAGAACATGCGGGCATGCAACATGGGTTAATTCATTGGCGCTTGAATTAGGGGGGATAACTAAGGATACTCCAAATCCACAAGGCGGAGAAATTTTAAAGAATGAAAATGGAGAACCTTTAGGAATATTGACTGATACTGCGGCGAGATCTGTAACGAGCAAAATTCCTCCATTAACAGCTGAAAGAAAAAAAGAAGCATTGCTGTTGGCACAGGATGAGTTGTTCTCCTATGGGCTTACAACGTCAATGGATGCAGGTTCCGGCATTGAAGATATACAGCAAATAAAAAATTTGTACGAATCAGGAGATTTGAAAATCAGATTATACGTTATGGTAAGCTCTGGTTCTGATGCGGAAGAATATTACAAAATAGGTCCAGAGGTAGGACTTTATGATAACCGATTGACTATGAACTGCATTAAATTCTACACAGACGGTTCATTAGGTGCAAGAAGTGCCTGGATGTTAGAGGAGTATTCGGACAGACAGGGACATGTGGGAAACAGCAGATATACATATGATGAGTTCTATGAATTAATTAAAGCAGCAAGAGAAAATGGCTTCCAGGTTGGCACTCATGCAATAGGTGATGCAGCGAATAGACAAGTTATTGATATTTATGAAAAAATATTGAAAGAGAATCCTTTGGAAGATCATAGATACAGAATAGAACATTTTCAAATTGCAACTTTGGAAGATATTCAAAGAATAGCAGATATAGGAATTGTTCCTGCAATGCAGTCAGTACATGCTACATCAGACAAAAATATGGCTGAAGACAGGGTGGGACCTGAAAGAATAAAGGGTGGATATGCATGGCGTAAGGTATTAAATACAGGTAATATTATAGTAAACGGTTCGGATGCAAATGTAGAGCTTGTAAATCCATATCATGGATTATATGCAGCAGTTACAAGGGCAGGCAGAGATGGAGAACCTGCAGGCGGATGGTATCCTGAAGAATGTATGACTCGTGAAGAAGCACTTCGTTCGTTTACAATATGGGCGGCATACGGACAATTCGAAGAAGATATTAAAGGTTCATTGGAAATTGGAAAACTTGCTGATTTTGTTGTAATTGATAGAGATTATATGACTTGCCCAGACAGAGATATAATGGGAATACTTCCTTTAGCTACTGTAGTAGGCGGAGAAGTTGTTTATACAAAAGACAACTCTCAAATAACAGTAATGTTTGAAGGAATGCCAATGGTTTTTGATAATGCTCCTATTGTTGAGAATGGAATAACATATGTATTAGCTAAAAACTTATTTAATAATCTTGGATTAGAGTATACTTATGACGAAGCTAACAATAAGTATATTGTTAACGGTATAGACTTTGATGCAAAAGAAAATTATTATATACCTCTACGTTTAGTTTCAGAAGAACTTGGATATAATGTTAACTGGTATCAAAGCAGTATGTCTGTTTCATTAGGAAGGTAATTCAGGGTAAGTACTTGGTATAAAGGTGCATGGAAAGTGGACGACATCAAACATTTGCATATTTTGTAAGTGTTTGATGTTGTTTTTTGCTATTGCTATAATGTTTATAACAAAGAATAAATTATCGGAGGTACTTATGGGCAGAATGTTACTTTTATAAAAAAGTGAACAATGTTAATGCTTGCTTCAACTCTATCATCTCTACAAGAGCCCTGGATACATGATGTAATTCAAAATTAGAAGGTTGATAAGCTTTAAAGAAAGTCTACATTTTTTTATTTGCATAATAATTTTTGTATGTTAAAATAGATTAACTGAATTATAGCATAAGATTAAAGGAATAGTGGTAAGACTTTAATTAAAGAGAGAAAACATTTATTTACGTATTTTGTTCAGGTACAGAAATTAATTTAATATGCGTAATTATGGTATAAATATGTTATAAAGCTGTGCAAAACTATATAAGACGAGGAGAAAACAATGCATCAGGAAAGGCTATTTGCTGTATTGATAGATGCTGATAATGTTTCAGCAAAATATATTAAATATATATTAGATGAAATTTCTAATTATGGTGTAGCTACCTATAAAAGAATATATGGTGATTGGACAAAGCCTAATGCATCATCATGGAAAGATGTATTGTTAGAATACTCAGTAACTCCAATTCAACAATACGGTTATACAGTAGGAAAAAATGCAACAGATTCAGCTATGATAATCGATGCTATGGATATACTTTATTCAGGCAATGTTGAAGGATTTTGTATAGTATCAAGCGACAGTGATTTTACAAAGTTATCTTCAAGACTTAGGGAATCAGGAATGCTTGTAGTTGGAATGGGAGAAAGAAAAACCCCAAAACCATTTATAGCATCGTGCAATCAATTTAAATATTTAGATGTTTTAGCTGAAACAGAAAAGAAAAGCATTGAAACTGAAATAAATAAAGATATTGAAAATGGTAGTAAAGTTAATGTTACTACTTCTGATGATGACTTAGATACTATATCTAATCCAAAGTTTGAAAAAAGTGAAACTTCGAAATATATGACTGACTTATCCACAATTAAGTCTGCAATAATAAAAATTATGAATGAAGCAGATAATGATGACCAAAATATGCACATGGGTGAGCTTGGCAGCAAATTAGTAAAAAGATATCCGGATTTTGATGTCAGAAATTATGGTGATACAAAATTATCTAAGTTTCTAAAGAAATTTGATTTCTTAGAAATTCGTACCAAGGCAGAAGACGGCGGAACTTCAATGTGGGTTTCCGCAAAAACAAACGACTCGGATTCAAGC
>ENA-UOOE01000490-UOOE01000490.1-fermentation-metagenome-genome-assembly--contig:-NODE-490-length-39191-cov-8.776906_pt1 | contig 39191 bp, 33 predicted proteins | sample MGYA00245776_ERZ724021 | MGnify/ENA primary metagenome ERZ724021 (study PRJEB28704, sample SAMN03018321) | fermentation metagenome | biome: anthropogenic terrestrial biome; feature: soil; material... | reverse complement strand
ATTTATATTAAATTTGCTCCTAAAGATTATGGTGCTAACTCCTAAAGACGGGATTAGAGTTCGTATTTTTATAATGTTTTGCTTTAGGAAATAAATTAATAATTCTTTAGATAATAAATATAGATTTAAATAGAAAATAATGTTAATATATACTAACACTATAAATCTTCTTAAGATTGATTGAAAGTTTACGAGGTGAATTTTGTGAAAGTTGATGATTTGCTTAAAATTAATTCTGAATTAAAATATATAAGCGGAGCAGACGGCGGTAATCGTAATATAAAATATGTTGATGTTATAGAAATTCCAGAAGGCGGCTATTGGATAAAGGAAGGTGATTTGATTATTACTACAGGATACTTTTTCAAGAATAATGATTCTTTATTTTTAGATTTTGTTTCTACATTAATAGAAAAAAAGTCCTGTTGTTTAGGAATTAAGTTGGGCAAATACATTAATGTAATAACAAAAGAAATTATAGAATTGTCAGAGAAAAATAATTTCCCCCTGATAAATATCCCAATATATTTAAGCTACCGTGAAATATCAAAACCCGTACTGAAATTTATTGCTAATGAAGATGATTATATAAAAAACCAATTTCAATACTCAACCGTAGAAATGTTTTATTTAAGCCTTATATCTCAAATAGATTTACAAATCTCAAAAATTATGGAAAATGCCAAGTATTTATCAATATACTATAATGCCAACCGATGTCTGTGTATCGTTAGATATAATTTTACATTAAGCGAAAAATTGTTTGTAACTATTTATAACCAACTAAAAAAACAATATGCTTCAAATAATATAACTTGTATTCATCAGCAGGATCTAAAAAAAATCATATGCGTATTAGAGTTAGACATGTCATTTTTATATGCAAAGCAGCTAGATGGTTTTTTCAAAGAATTTTATCAAATAATATATTCATCAATGATTTCAAATGATCCAATTCACATAGGGATAAGCGAATGCTTTACCACACTTGCTCAAATGAACAAGGCTTATAAAAATGCAGATCGTGCACTAAAGATTGGCTTCATGACTAAAAAGAAAATTCATCTGTTTTTTTATAGCGATTATATAGTGGATGACTTGCTTTATGATAATTTGGAACATGATTCATTGAAGCTATTGTACCAAAACTATATAATTAAGCTTATACAGTATGATAACCAGAATAATACTGATTTTTACTATACATTAGTTGCTTTGAATGAATGTGGATTTAATATGAATAAAGCATCTGAAATGCTATTTATTCACAGAAATACCCTATATAAACGAGTAGAGAAAATAAGCCAAATTCTTCAATGTAATTTGGAAGATCCTCAAACAAAGTTTATTGTTGCGTTATCTTTGAAATATGGAAACATAATAGAATAAATAATATTATAAAGTTATAATATTATTTACTCTGATAATACCAATGTAGCAGAGTTTACATACTCTGTATGCTGTTTTAGTTTTATAAATTTCATATTATACTTTTACTTATTAAGTTTTTTCGTTCCCATTTTGTTTCATCTGCTATGTCCTTGATTTTTTCTGCCAACTCATCTGTAATCATAGTTCCTTTTAACTTCCAGCACCAGTTGTTGCCAAATGTTGACGGAGTATTGATTCTTGCCTTTGAACCTAAGCAAATAAAATCCTGCATAGGTATTATGCAAAGACAAGCCTTGCTTTTGTATAATGCTTTTATTAATTCGTATATAACATTATCCCTGTTTTTCTCATCATCATTATCATTATTTTTTTCATTAATATTTAAGGTATCTAAAACATATTGTTTTTCTATATCATCAAGTTTTTCAAACCAGCCTTTTAATGTATCGTTATCATGTGTACCCGTATATGCAACTGAATTTTCTTCATAATTATCAGGCAAATACGGATTGCATGGATTACCGTCAAACGCAAACTGCAAAACCTTCATTCCCGGGAACCCTAAATCCTTCTTTAATTTAACAACACTGTCCGTAATTATTCCCAAATCTTCGGCAATAATATTAATACTGCCAAGCCTTTCATTTATTTTCTGAAACAGCTCCTTTCCATAGGCAGGAAGCCACCTTCCGTTAATGGCATTTTCGGAACCATACGGAACTGCCCAAAATTCATCAAACCCCCTGAAATGGTCTATTCGCACTACGTCATATAATCTAAGCGAAAAATCAATTCTATTTATCCACCATTCAAATTCGGTTTCTTTTAAATATTCCCAATTATAGACAGGATTTCCCCAAAGCTGTCCCTCATCGGAAAAGTCATCGGGAGGTACGCCTGCAATACATGCGGGCAAATTATTTTCATCTGTCATAAACAGCTTTCTTTCTGCCCATATATCAACACTGTCTTCAGCAACATAAATAGGAATATCTCCAATTATTGATATTCCTGAATTATTGGCATATTCCTTCAATTTAAAATACTGGTTAAAGAATACGTACTGCAAAAAAATCCAAAAGTTTATTTCATCCTTAAGCTCATTTTTTATTCTTTCTATTGCAATTGCATCTCTTTTAGCAAGCATTTCATCCCACTTATACCAGGGAAGCTGATTATTTTCATACTTTAATGCCATAAATAATGCGTAATCCAAAACCCACTTGTTATGCTCCGTAAAAGAAGTTAAACATAAAAACTTCCCTTTGTTTACATAAGCCTTTTTCAAAATCTCGTATCTGGTATCAAATAATTTTTTATAATCAATATATTCATCATTGTTATTAAAATTGATAGTTTCCAAGTCGGCTTTATTAATAAATCCTTCCTCTTCCAATACTTCCAAGTCTATAAAATACGGATTGCCTGCAAATACGGAAAATGAAGAATAGGGAGAATCTCCGTAGGAAGTAGGTCCGAGGGGAAGAATCTGCCAGTAACTTTGTCCTGCAGAACGTAAAAAATCAATAAACTTATAAGCTTCTTTTCCAAATGTACCTATTCCGTATTTTGATGGAAGTGAAAAAATCGGCAATAAAATTCCAAGGCTCCTGTTGTGCATATATAGCTCCAATGCTTAAGGTAATTAATAATATCATAAAGTTTGAGAAATATGAATAAGACAAAAAAATATTTATTCAAAAATAGAGCAAATTATAATTATAAATTGCTCTATTTTAATGACAAAATATGTTGTCCGTCATTGCTATGAATAACTGTCTTACCGGGACCGCAGCCCTCATCATTCTTAACCGCAGATAAATAATCTCACAGGTATTTTCTTAATACTTCTTTTTTATCTGTTTTTTCCCACGGAAGGTCAAGGTCTTCTCTTCCAAAGTGTCCGTATGCTGCAAGCTGCTGATAAATAGGTCTTCTTAAATCGAATTTTTCTATAATTACAGCAGGTCTTAAGTCAAAATTCTCAGCTATTGCTTTTTCAATTATTTCATTGTCAACCCTATTTGTACCGAATGTCTCAACCATTACTGAAACCGGTTTTGCAACTCCTATGGCATATGCAAGCTCAACTTCACATTTATCGGCAAGTCCTGCAGCAACAATGTTTTTTGCTATATATCTTGCCGCATATGCTGCGGAGCGGTCAACCTTTGTAGGATCCTTTCCTGAAAATGCTCCTCCCCCATGTCTTGCATATCCTCCGTAAGTGTCTACAATTATTTTTCTTCCGGTTAAGCCTGAATCCCCTTGTGGTCCTCCGATTACAAATCTTCCTGTCGGATTTACGAAATACTTCGTGTTTTCATCCAATAAATTTTCAGGAACTACATTCTTAATTACATATTCCTTAATGTCTTTTTCGATTATTTCTCTATCGACAGTAGGATTATGCTGTGTAGATATAACAATTGTATCAATGCGCACCGGTACATTGTCATGGTACTCAACTGTTACCTGTGTTTTCCCGTCTGGTCTTAAATAGTCAACAACCTTATTCTTTCTTATTTCTGTAAGCTTCATTGCAAGCTTGTGAGCCAAGGAAATAGGCATGGGCATCAGCTCGGGTGTTTCATTGCACGCAAATCCAAACATCATTCCCTGGTCGCCTGCTCCAATCATATCATTAGTGTCTTGATGATTCTTTTTATACTCATCCGCCTGATTTACACCCATTGCAATATCCTGAGACTGTTCTTCAATAGATGTGAATACTGCGCAGGTTTTATGGTCGAAACCATATTCTGCATTGTCATAGCCGATATTTGCAATTATTTGTCTTACTATCTTAGGAATATCAATATAGCAGCTTGTGCTTATTTCTCCTGCTACAAGAACAAAGCCTGTTTTAGTAATTGTTTCACAGGCAACTCTTCCATATGGATCCTGCTCCATAATTGCATCTAAGATGCCATCTGATATCTGATCACACATTTTGTCGGGATGACCTTCTGTAACTGATTCAGATGTAAATAACCATTTTTTCATATTTTATCCTTTCTTGCTTAATGCTTTTCTATATCAAAATAAACCTCTTCAAAAGAAGAGGTCAAATGCTTTCTATAGCCTCATCTTTCGGAAATCCGCGGGAATTGGCACCTTGAATAATCAGGCTGCCGGGTTTCATCGGGCCTCGTCCCTCCACCACTCTTGATAAGGAGTATTTTTTAGTATATTACCATATCCCTATTTTAAAGTCAATATGCAATAATTTTATTTGTATGGACAGATACAATAATTTTATTTATATGGAACAAATTTTTAACAAATTTTATATTTTTCTTCCGACATCTTCAATATTATAGGGCGTTTCCTGATAAATTACATTTATCCAGTTTTTAAAAAATAAATTTGCATGACTTCTCCACTTCACATATGGAGGCTTTGAAGGATCATCATCCGGATAATAATTTTTAGGAATATTTATGGGCTTATTCTGGCTAAAATCTCTGTCATATTCCTTTTTTAACGTTAATGGGTCATATTCAGAATGTCCCATTATGAATATTTTGCTGTAATCATCCGTAACTGTGATGTGAACTCCTGCTTCCTTTGATTCCGCCAAGATAATTAGTTCTTCCACCGATTCTATATCTTTTTTTGAAATTTCGGTATGTCTTGAATGAGAAACATAAAATATATCATCAAATCCATTCAGAAGCATGCATGTATCATGCTTTTTTACATGCTCAAACACTCCGAACACCTTTGCAGGCAGCACTCTTTTTCTCAATTTGTAAAAATAGTGCAATGCAGCCTGTGCTCCCCAACAAATATACATTGTAGATGTAACATTCCTGTGTGAAAATTCCAATATTTCCTTTAGCTCATCCCAATAATTTACTTCTTCATATTCCATGAGTTCAACAGGAGCTCCTGTTACAATCATACCGTCATATTTTTCATTTCTCACCTCATCAATGTTTTTATAGAAACTTTTCATATGACTTTTAAGTGCATTTTTTGCTTCATGAGTACCAGTATGAATAAATTCAACATTAATTTGTATGGGACTGTTAGAAAGCAGCCTTACAAATTGCGTTTCGGTTTCAATTTTTGTAGGCATCAAATTTACAAGCGCAATTTTTAACGGTCTGATGTCTTGCCTTTCAGCTCTTTCCTTGCTCATTACAAAAATATTTTCATCTTCCATTGTTTTATAAGCCGGTAAATCCGACGGTATAATAACAGGCATTTATATCTTCCTTTCAAAGTAAATTTTATTCCAAAGCTGATTTAAGATCACTGATAATATCATCAATATTTTCTATGCCAACATTTAATCTTATAGCCTCAGGCATTACACCGGCTGCAATTTGTTCTTCATCCGTAAGCTGTCTGTGTGTGGTGCTGCCGGGATGCAGCACACAGGTTCTTACATCGCCGAGGTGAACAACGTTACTTATCCAATTAAGTTTCCTTGTAAATTCACGTCCACCGTTTGCTCCGCCTTTAATTCCGAATAAAATTATACCGCTGCCGCCAATTGGTAAATATTTTTCTGCAAGGGAGTAATACTTTCCGCTTTTCAGCTTAGGATAATTTACCCAAAGAACATTTTTATGATTTTCGAGAAACTCCGCAACCTTAAGCGCATTCTCACAATGTCTGTCCATTCTTACATGCAGTGTTTCCAATCCTCTTAAATAAATAAATGCGTTAAATGCACTTAACACGGCACCATAATCCCTTAATATATGAGTTCTTGCTTTTGCAATATATGCTGCTTCCTTAAAGGCTTCGTAATAACTTAATCCATGATAGCTAAGGTCAGGCTCGACAATTGACGGGAATTTCCCGTTGTTCCAATCGAAGTTCCCCGCATCTATTACAATTCCACCGACACATGTTGCCTGACCGTCTATATACTTTGTTGTTGAATGGATAACTATATTTGCTCCATGCTCTATAGGTCTGCAAAGATATGGAGTTGCAATCGTATTGTCTACAATAAAGGGTACTCCCATCTTCTTTGCCACATTGGATACTTTTTCAAAGTTCAGAACATTTAATCCCGGATTACCTATTGTTTCGCCAAATATTGCTTTAGTATTATCTTTAAACAAAGATAGTATTTCATCTTCTGAGCTGTCCGGACCAAAGAAGGATGTTTCTATGCCTAATTTTTTTAAGCTGGATGAAAGTAATGAAAATGTTCCTCCGTATATGGTTGAGCAAGCCACTACATGGTCTCCCGAATTACATATATTTAAAATTGCCATTGTTGTGGCTGCCTGTCCCGAGGATGTAGCAACGGCACCTACTCCTCCTTCCAATTGAGCTATTTTATTCTCAAATGCCTGCACTGTAGGGTTGCTTATTCTTGAATACATATGGCCTGATTCAGTTAAATCAAACAACCCAGCCACAAAATCAGGGTCCTTATAATTATATGTAGTGCTCTGAACCAATGGATATACTCTCGGTTCTCCTTCCTTAAACTCTTCTAATGACTGAACTAATGCTGTTTCTAACTTGAATTTTTTCATATTTCCTCCTTTAGTCTAAAATAAATAAAGCCCTCTGATGAAGAGAGGACTATGAATAAACCATCTCCTTATCTTTCAAAGAAATCTTTGCCGGAATTAGCACCTTGCAATTGCAGGTTGCCGAGACTTCAACAGGCCGTTCCCTCCGTCTCTCTTGATAAGAAGTTTTTATTAAATTTTTATTTACTTTAGACTAAAAGCCGACCCTTGTCAATTGCGTTATTTGGCATTTTACCCATTTTATGGTTATGTGGGGGCGCCTTACTGCAAATTACACAATACTTATATTTACATGGAACTATATTATCATAATTTCGTCTATATATTAATATAATCCTGATTTACTATAATTTTCTACCGATTCAATATCCTTAAATAGGTGGCAATCGGGAGTATATTCTGATATAATTACATAAAAAGAAAGGAATGATTAACATGATACTTAAAAAAATAGCGGCTATTTCTGCTGCGGCAGTACTTTTATTATCATCTTCGGCATACGGAAGCAGCCTTTACACTGTATACGACTTATCTGAAGAAATTAAACTCTCTAAGAGTATTGCATATGAAAGAATCGAAAAATATACGTCAGTAGGTTGGATGAATATAAATGTTATCCGAGCGGATTTAACTGATGAATATACAGAAATAAAACCTATAAACAGTGATGAAGGGGTTTCCAACAGGGCGGTTTTAAGCTCCATGATTAAGTCGTCGGGTGCTGTTGCAGCAGTTAACGGAGATTTCTTTTACATGGGAGACCCTACATATACATATGGACCTTTAATCAGAGATAAAAAATTAATTACGTCACCTCTTCCGTTTAACGATGGATATCCCACCGTTTCAAGTCTGTCAGACGGATCTGTCAATATTTCCGTATGGAATCCCAAGATAACCGTTTACGGCTCGGATTCCACAGAATTTAACGTGGTTGTTCTAAATAAAACCTCAAGTATCGAATGGGGCCCAACAATCCTTACCTCCGACTGGAATAAAACATCTCCCGGATATACGGCAAAGGATATTGTAGAAGTTGTAATAGTTGACAATATTGTTTCTGAGGTGAGAAAAAATCAACCTTCAACAATTATCCCGGAAAACGGATATGTTATCGCGAGCTCTAATGCTTCAACAATGGAACAAATGCTGAATTCATTCAAGGAGGGACAGCCTGTATCCTTAAACATTGAATTGGATTTCAGCCCTGAAGATGTTAATTGGTCTTTTGGTGCATTGAATTATATTGTTAAGGATGGCAGGGAAAATGAAATAAGCTCCCAGGTTTTAGGTGCGCACCCAAGAACGGCAATAGGTTTTAACAAGGACAATACTGAAATGATAATGGTAACTATTGACGGCAGACACCGAGATTATGTCGGAGCAAAACAAACGGAACTTGCACAAATAATGATAGATTTAGGTGCTTACAATGCGGTTAACATGGATGGAGGAGGCTCCACAACCATGGGTGTTGACTTTTTAAGAAATGCCAATGTCACAGTAGTTAACATACCATCGGATGGAAGAGAAAGAAAAATTGCATCCGGAGTCGGTGTATTTAACAATTATCCTGACAGCGATATAGTAGATAAAATTGAAATTGAAGCTTCACAAAATACAGTCTTTAACAAAACCGAAACGCAGTTGAAATTGAAATTTTTCAACGAATACTATATTCCTTTAGATATTGATTCGAAAAATGTGAATTACAGAGTTTCGCCGGCTGATGCGGGAAAAGTAATAAACAATGTGTTTATTCCAGAAAAACCGGGGAAAGCAACAATTGCCGCTTATGCGGGGAATGCAGAGGGACAGATTGAAATCAATGTTTTGGATAAGCCTGTAGCATTGGAATTAGATACAGATTCATTGACCTTAGGATTTAATGACAAGTATGATTTGGGTGATATTCTTGGAATAGACAAGGACGGTAATTCTGCAACCATACCATGGAAATATATTAATTGTTCCTACAGAAACAGAGTCGGAAAAGTTGAAGATGGTGTGTTTACATCAAATGACATTGCCAATACCGGTGCTGTCACATTAACATTCGAAGATGCCATAAAGCACATACAGGTTAAGGTAGGCTACAGATATAAAACATTAAACCGTTTTGAAAATCTTGACAGCTTAAAATTGACCCTGTATCCCGAGGAGTCCTCAGGTGAAATATCCCTTACCAATGATTTCGCAAAAGAAGGAGAAAATTCACTTAAGTTAAATTACGACTTTACTAAAATGACAGATCAAAGCATTGCCTTTATAGAATTTGGAAATGACGGCGAAGGCATTAAGTTGGAAGACAAACCGTTGGCAATCGGAATGTGGGTTTATGGCGACAGCAAAAACCATTGGCTTAGAACACGAATAGCCGACGCTTACGGCAATCAGGTTAAGATTGATTTCGAAGAAGAAGTAAATTGGACAGGATGGAAATGGGTTGAGGCTAAAATTCCTGAAGGAATTACTTATCCAATAACATTGAAAAATATATACTTAGCCGAAATAAATGAAACAAGAAAAGATACAGGAACAATATATATTGACAATTTAAGAATAATGTATGAGCCTAAAGATAAACAGCTTGGTTTAGTGGATGAAACTCAGTTCATAGATGAAATGAAAACATCCGCAATTGCAAATCATACCGAAAAATTAACCGTATCACAAGGTAATTATAATCATGAAGGCAATGGAGACATCATATGTTTTGAAGGTATAATTTCAAATGGAACAATGAGTTCAGCCAATGTTACAATGTGGAACAACATTAAATCCTTTATGAGTTATGAAGATAAGGTATTGGTATTATCCATGAACGGCGATATTAACAATATAAATGATGAAAGGGAAATAAGAATTTTAAAGGAAATTCTTGAAAAAGCATCCCAAAAGAATACTGTCTTTGTTGTATTTAATGGAGGAAAGGAAAATACGGTAATTGAAGATAAAGTAAGATATATCACTTATGATGACAGCTTTGAAATAGGCATAATCGACCGCAAGATATCATATAAAAATTGATAAGGTATAGGGGACACACCTCTGATTTTAGGATAGTCTCTGTAGGTAATAGGAATGTCCCCAATTATGTCAATTTTGTGTTAGTGCCGCATGAAATTGGGTATAATATGTCTCATAAGGAATTGGGCACGCCCCTTAAGTTGGTGTACTTCATGGTGTAAGCCTTAGAGTAATGTCGCCTTATAATAAATACCTTATATACGGAGGATAAGTAAATGTGGGACGATTTTAAAAAGTTTGCATTCCAAGGGAATGTATTAGACTTGGCAGTAGGTGTTATAATGGGTGGTGCCTTCGGAAAAATTGTAACATCCGTTGTAAATGATTTAATAATGCCGCTATTAGGATACTTAATGGCAGGAATGGATTTCAAATCATTGAAATATGTACTCAGTGAAGCAGTTATGGAAGGAGATACTGTAATTAAACCGGAAGCGGCAATTATGTATGGTAATTTTATTCAAAATGTGGTTGATTTCCTGATTGTAGCATTATCCATTTTTATATTTATCAAATTAATAAATAAATCAAGAGAAAAGCTTGTTAAAAAGGAAGCTGCTCCGGAAGCACCTGCTGAGCCTGCAGGACCTACCCAGGAAGAACTGCTTTCGGAAATCAGAGATTTATTGAAGGAAAAATAAAAGTCCGCCTGACAGGAATGAAGGCTGAGACGGAAACCTTGTTATTTCATAAAAGACGCTTCCAAGAGCGTTTTTTTTCATGCATTTATCTTGTATTTTTTATTTTTCATGATAAAATAAACTTAGTTTAATATTGGAGGAAATTATGAGCTTATATAAACAATGGACAGAAAATTTGGAAAGCATTAAAACTCAGGAAGATTATCAGACATTTTTTAATGAATATATGTCTAAGGAAACAGAATGTTACAAAAATATTCTTCAAGCTAAAAATCCTGTTATTGAAGGAAAAATAAAAGATTTAGCAGAAAAAAACAATATGGCTGAAGTTGAATTCATTGGATTTTTGGACGGAGCAAATTCAAGCTTCAAAGAAGTGTTGGTTTTGGATAATTTAACGGAAGAGTCTGAAATAAAAGCAGAATTTGATTTTGAAAAGCTTTTATGGAATATGCATGATGCAAAGGCTGAATGGCTATATGGAATGAAGGAATGGGAAGAAATTTTTGATAAAGAAAAAATAAAACAAATAAAAAAAGAATACAATCGTTCCAAAACAGTTGTAAAAGGGGATAAAATAGGAAGAAATGACCCATGTCCCTGCGGCTCCGGGTTAAAATATAAAAAATGCTGCGGAAAATGAGTTATTATCAGGAGGCATTATGAATAAAACAAGGGGTCTTACTTATGGCATATTGGCAGGCTTTATTTATGGCTTCACTCCTATATTGGGAAAATTAACGTATCTGGAAGGAAGTAATCCCATATCACTGACATTTTACAGGAATTTCCTTTCAATTCCGTTTTTTTTTGTAATGTTGAAATATAATAAAATATCTTTAAGAATAGACAAAAAACAATCCAAGAAGTTTGCGATACTGGGATTTTTAGCTTCCATGACAGCACTTTCTCTATATGGTTCTTATAATTATATATCCGTGGGAATGAGTACAACAATTCATTATATTTATCCTGTATTGGTTACTGCTGCATGTATTCTTATTTTTAAGGATAAAATCAGCAGGGATAAGGTAGTATCTTTAATACTTTCAACAATCGGAATCACTTTGTTTTTTGAAGGCAGTATCAATATGACAGGAATAATCATGGCTTTTTTGTCCGGTGTATTATTTGCGGGATATTTGCTATTTATGGATAAAAGCGAATTAAATACTATATTCCCATTTATAATAACCTTTTATACTGCCATATTTTCATCAGTATACCTGTTGATTTTTGGTATTATAAGTAAAGGCCTTGTATTTAAAATGACATTTACAGGTTGGTTCTATACAATTTTAGTTGCTGTCTTTGTTTCATTTTTAGCAAATACGTTTGTAGCCTTAGGAGTTAAATATGTAGGCCCAACGGTAACAAGCATAGTTGGAATGCTTGAACCTATTACAAGCATAGTTATGGGTATATTATTCTTGGATGAACCCGTGACTATTAGAAATATACTTGCATGCTTTCTTATCTTGCTTGGAGTTTTAATAGTAACTCTGGCAAAAGAAAAAAACGGCGGAGAAACGCCGTCGTGCCATGCTGAGCGGTAGGTTCCTTAAAACAGTCCCTTTATTTTTCCGTCAACATCTATATCTATATTTTCAGCTGCAGGTACTTTAGGAAGTCCCGGCATTTTCATTATATCACCGGTCAATGCTACCAAGAATCCAGCTCCGGCTGATATGGTTATGTCTCTGATCGTTATATTAAAGCCTGTGGGTCTTCCCAATACCTTTGGATCATCCGTCAAAGAATATTGATTCTTAGCCATGCATATCGGAAGATTTCCAAATCCCAATTTTTCAAAATTAGCAATTTCCTTACTTGCCTTAGATGAAAACTCCACATCGTCGGCACCGTAGAGCTTCCTTGCAATTGCTTTTATTTTATCCTTAATCGGAATTTCCGTCTCATAGGCGAATTCCATTGTGCTTTCCTGCTCTGTAAGCTTTAATACTTCACCGGCAAGCTCGATTCCACCTTTACCTCCTTTTGCCCATACATCTGATAACTTTACATTTACTCCTAAATCCATACACTTTTCTTTTATTAAATTTAGTTCTGCTTCCGTGTCTGTAGGGAATTTATTTATTGCAACAACCGCAGGTATTTTAAATACTTGCGTGATATTCTCCACATGCTTTAATAAATTAGGAATTCCTCTTTTTAGCGCTTCCAAGTTTTCATTCCCTAATTCTGCTTTTGTCACGCCGCCGTTATGCTTTAATGCTTTTACCGTTGCTACGATAACCACTGCGCTTGGCTTAAGTCCCGTCTTTCTGCACTTTATGTCAATAAATTTTTCAGCTCCTAAGTCTGCTCCAAAACCCGCCTCCGTTACGATGTAGTCTGCGATTTTACTTGCCATCCTTGTGGCTATGACTGAATTACAGCCGTGAGCAATATTTGCGAATGGACCTCCGTGAATAAATGCAGGTGTTCCTTCCAATGTTTGCACCAAATTAGGCTTCAAAGCATCCTTCAATAGTGCCGCCATGGCTCCGTGAGCTTTCAATTGCCCTGCCGTCACAGGCTCTCCCGCTCTGTTGTATGCAACAATTATTTTAGATAGATTTTCCTTAAGCTCGATAATATCGTTGGAAAGACAAAATACTGCCATTACTTCAGATGCAACCGTAATATCAAAACCATCTTCTCTGACAACACCTTCAGTTTTACCGCCTAAACCGCTTACTATATGCCTAAGCTGTCTGTCGTTCATGTCTACGGCTCTTCTCCATACAATTCTTCTAATATCTATGTCCAATTGGTTCCCCTGATGTATATGGTTATCTACCATTGCCGCAAGAAGGTTGTTAGCAGCCCCGATAGCGTGAAAGTCCCCCGTAAAATGAAGGTTTATATCTTCCATGGGTACAACCTGGGCATATCCGCCTCCTGCTGCTCCTCCCTTAACTCCGAATACGGGACCTAATGAAGGTTCTCGAAGAGCAATAATTGTTTTCTTTCCTAATTCGGAAAGAGCATCTCCCAAGCCGATGGTGGTGGTGGTTTTACCTTCGCCGGCGGGTGTCGGATTTATTGCGGTTACTAAAATAAGCTTGCCGTCTTCTTTGTCTTTCAATTCATTTTGGAGATATCTGTAATCAATCTTTGACTTATACTTGCCGTAATTTTCAACATATTTTTCCGGAATATGAATCTTTTCCGCAATTTTATTTATTGCTTCAATTTCTGCCGTTTGCGCAATTTCAATATCGCTTAAAATTTTATCTGACATGTATCCTCCTAATTCGTTGTTTTTGATAATTATAGCATTAAAAAATATATGTTACAATAGAAAAGCTAACGTTATCAACAAAAAATAACAGTCGACATATTTATTATTATATGTTACTATGAAAAAAAACAGAGTAGATAGGATGCGTCAAGTGTTAAGGGATGGGATGTCGCCCTTAAACGAAAGACTTAGGTCTGCGGTATCTTATCGCTTCCGCTGTATTAGAGAAACGTATGTTACTCCTATATTGTGCGGAGGTATTGCTCTCAGAGGAGGAAATATGAGCAGTAATACTGAGCCACAAAAATTCACATCATTGACGATTGTGAGAGCCGGGCTTTTTATATCGATGAGCCTTGTTTTAAAAGTAATGTTTGAAATTTATATTCCTTTGGCGGGAATTCCGGCACTTAGGATAAACTTCGCATCAATCCCGCTGATGCTTTCAGGTATCATTTTAGGACCATTCGCAGGGTTTTTAACCGGAGCTGCAGCCGATATAATCAACTTTATAGCAAAACCGGGCGGTCCATTTTTTCCCGGATTTACATTGGTAAGCGGATTAAGCGGTTTCTTGCCGGGAGTTGTGTTTAAGTATTTAAAAAGAGATATTAATTACAACTTATTAAATACAACTTTTATTTCTTTATTGTCTGTCGGTTTTGTTTCGGTTTTTGCGGCTAACGGATTATTGACATTCGATAATGGGATTATGTACGGCGGAAAACCATTAAATCCTGTATATATAGTCGGATTCTTCCTGTTAGTTTCAATTTACCTTATAATTCCCATTAAGATAACCTCGGCAAGCAGTGACCTGAGCATGAAAAAAATAGTGTTTGCCGTGAGCTTGACTCAGCTGATTACATCAATAATTTTGAATACTTACTTTTTGTATATTGTATATGGCATAGGAATTATGATTACACTGCCAGCAAGAATATTGACAAATTTCTTTATGATACCGCTTTATTCAATAATTATCGGTGCTGTATTAAATGCTGTAAAAGGAAGGATTAAATGAAAATAAGGTATGGGGACACACCGAGAAATGTATGGGGACACACCGAGAAATGTATGGGGACACACCTTTACTATAGGGTTAGTCTTTGAGGCAAAAGGAATGTCCCCAATTTGGGGTTAGTCTTTGAGGCAAAAGGAATGTCCCCAATTTGGAGTTAAACTTTGAGGTAAAAAGGAATCTCCCCTAATTGTTATTAATATGATCCGCAGCTAATTTAGCCGTTGAAAAGGCACCTTGGATGTTAAATCCTCCGGTATCGCCGTCATAGTCCAATATTTCTCCCGCAAAATAAAGGCGGGGGATTTTTTTTGATTCCATGGTTTTTTGATTTATTTCAGCCGTTGAAACTCCGCCCTTGGTTGACATGGCAATATTATAATCTCCAAGCTTTTTAATTTTCATAGGATGCGCCGAAAACAGCTCAATTAAATATTTTCTCGGACTTTTGCCAAGCATGCCGCAGGACAGACTTTCATCAACATCAGATATTTCAAGTATCTTTTCAACAAAACGCTTTGGCAGGTTCAATTGCTTTAATGCTGTTTTAATGCTTAATTTTGAAGAGGATAAAATTAATTTCTCAAAATACACCTTAAATTCATCTTCATTAAAAGATGTAAAATTAACTTTTAAAACATCTCCCGCATCCATGTATCTTGAATTATTTATTATAACGGGACCTGAAATATTTACATGGGTGAACAGAAAATCACCTGTAAACTCTTTTGCTTTCTTATTGTTTTTAAACAAGGAAATTTTTATATTCTCAAATGAAATACCGGATAATTCTTTAAATTGATAGCCTTCCACATAGACAGGGGTAAGGGCAGGCTTAGGGTCAACAATGCTGTGTCCCAAGGATTTTGCGAATTTATATCCATCGCCTGCGGAGCCTGTATTGGGATATGACTTTCCTCCGACAGCTATTATAAGATTGCGGCATGCAAAATTCGCAGTATCGGTTTTTATATAAAACACTTTTTTGCTTTCATCATAAGACACTTTTTCTGCCGGAGTATTAAAAAGCATTTCAGTATGCTTTACACAGTCAATCAATATATTAAGCACATCCATTGCTTTAAACGTGCTGGGAAATACTTTATTGTCTTCTCTTACAATACTGTTTAAGCCTTTTCCCTTAAAAAAGCACAAGGCATCATGATTAGTGAAATTATAAAGGGCAGTTTTAATAAACCTGCCCTTATCGCCGTATTTTTGAAGAAATTCATTAATCTCGCAGTTATTTGTATAGTTGCATTGTCCCGCACCGGACAACAGCAGCTTTTTCCCGGCTGTTTTATTTTTTTCAATAATTAAAACCTTTTTATTTTTAATATTTGCAGCTGCAAATAATCCTGCAGGTCCTGCCCCAATAACTATAACATCATAAATCATTAAACCGTATCTTCTCCCGCTAATTCTTCTGCCTTAGTATCCTCCGCTGTGTTTTCTACATCTTCACTGCCTTCTGTATCATTGCCTGTTGTGTTCTCTGTTGTTTCGGCTTCATCAACATTTTTTATTTCATATACTTCCTTTAATTTATCCAATGTTATGGATGCCTTTATTTCATATTCTGCACCTTGGTCAATATATGTGCCCGAAAACACAATGGAATTGTTTTGCAAATTAAAATCAGTATATTTATTATTGTCTAAGTTAATTTGTTTATTACTGTCATTTGCAAAATCATATAAAATAAATTTATTATCCTCATATTTTAATAATACCGTAGTGGTTCCATCTAACAATTGTAGTTTCTGTGGATCGTCAAAGGAGCCGGTTATTTTTTTGTTATCAATATCTAAGACTTTGTTTTTACCCTGGGTTTTTATTAAAATATACTTGCCGAGCCATTCATAGGAACCCTCTTTTTCAAATGCCGCACCATCAATCAGCTCCGGTCCATTTTTCCCTTCATCCCATATGAATATTTGACTGTACTCATCTCCGTATCCCAAAGTCCTGAACACTATTCTTTCACCGGCGCTTATGATTTCAATTCCTTTAATACTGTTGTCAATCAACTTGGAGCTGTCTTTCAAATATGTTATAATACTGTTTTTATCCGTATCTTCGATATTAAACTTGGGTATGTCCTCGCTTTCAACTATTTTAAGCTTAGATTCCGCTTCGTTTAGCTTAAATATAATATTCTCATTGCTTTTTGCTAAGCTTAAATACTCCTTTTCCAATTCTTCCAATTCCGTTTTAACCTTATCTAATTCTTTTTTTAAGCTGTTATTTTCATTTTCAATTTCTTCTGTGTTAACTTTGCCTTTATATTCACCGGGACCCACCCCTGTTTCTTCAGATAGGGGCAGCTCGGTACATCCGATTGCAAATATTAAGGTAAAAATTGTAAACGATAATATAACTTTTTTCATAACATCCTCCTGTTAGGGAAAAAAGCATCTTTCGATGCTTTTTACTGTATCATTATACTTGCTGCCACATATTCTCCTCCTTGGAGAACAGCGGTGCTCAGTATGCTTTTGCCTTCTTCCAAATCCTTAAAATATTTTGTACTTCCGGAAGTATCGAATATCTTAGTATTATTTGTTATCCGCAGATAAAGAAGCTCATTCTTCCCATCTCCCGTAATATTTTGCATCATTATTAATTTATCGTCTTTATTAATAAAAATAATTTTACCTGTAAAGCTTTTAGCTGTTTCAATTTGAGATACTTCCATTGTAACAATTTCATCGCCCGAAGTATTTACACTTACATTGAATCCGAGACGCAAATCATAAATTGACACATTTTTTGAACCTACCGTAATAATAACATTGTTACTTACAGAATATTGCTCAACATTTCCATCTTCGTCCGCAATTTTTATTTTGCTTTTAGGAGCAATTAATATTTCCTTAATTACGCCACTCATTTCTGCTTCCTTGGCAATGGTGTTGATTGCAGTCATCTCGTCATACCGAGTAGTTATTGTTACTTCATCCCCCACTCTGACCTGATCAAAGCTTGATTCATCGTCATTTCTTGTTACCTCAACATCACTGTTGAATATAAATGTTTTTGAAACATCTTCATCCGTTTTCATTGTAACCTTTATAGGGTAATTGTAATCAATGGCTGTAATAACTCCATCATAGTGCTTAATTCGGCTTACGGAGTTTATCTTGTATACTTCTTTATTGTCCAGCAAAAGTGTTACTTCATCGTTTTTTTCAAGTTTTTTCAGTTCAGTCGCTTTACCGTCATGATATATATCTACATCAGTACCGATTTTATACGTAACCTTATCGTCATCTTCATCTAAAATAGTTATTGATGCGGGAGATACATATGCCACGGATGAAATAATACCTCTTACGACATCCTTCGTATTGTCAGCCTCGATTTCAACAGCAAGCCTTTCTTCATTAATTTTGCATGTAACAAGCATGTCCTTTTTTAAATCGGAAAACTCTCTTATTCTTCCGTTTATTATAATTTCGGTATCATCATTTATCTTAACGATGCTTTCAACTTCTCTGTCATTTTTAATATATATGTAGTATTCTTTCTTGTTGGACGATACTTCCATAATAATTCCGCTGACTGCTGTGGTCGGTTCATATTCTTCTAATTCAGGATATATATCATTGTCCTTTATGTAATCGAATGCTTTATCTAACAATGTTGCTATTTCTGCTCTTGTTATTTTAGCTTTTGGATTAATATTCTTTTCATTATCACCAAGCATTATTTTCTTTTCATACATAAGGTATATATATGGTCGGGCAGAACCGGATATTTCATCTATATCCTTAAATGGAATGGAATATACCTTAAGGCTTTTTGCTTCTTCATTTAAGCCCATTGCTTTTGTAAGCAGCACTGCAACTTCTTCCCTTTTTGCATCCGAGAATATAGTTTCTTTTGCAAACATATCTTTAACCGCCTGCTCTGTTACTATACCAAGTTCAATTGCAATTGACAGAGGTTCCAATGACCATTCATAATCCGAAATATTTTTAATTGTTTTTAAAGAAGACTTATATTCATCGATTATTTCTTCTTTTATATCATCATCAATTTTATAAAGCCTTGACATCATAATCAGGGATTCTAATACAGTCACATTGTTGTCCGGTTTAAATTTGCCATTTTCGTACCCGGTGACAAGACCGTTCTTTTCAACTCTTTCTATATAGCTTTTTGCCCAATGACCTTCAATATCATTAAAGGCTGCGGCATTTGCAGTCATTGTAAATAACATGGTCAAAACAACCGTAAGCAATATAATCCTATTTAACTTTTTCATAATACCTCCCAAACGTCCGTATTTTATAAATTATACCATATATTTGTTGATACCGCAATAAAAACTCCCCGGATGGGTCCACTTAAATTTGGACACTCCTATTACCCGCAGAGACTCTCCCTACCTATCCTATCCAGGTCCCTGTCTTGCCTTCCAAGCCATCGGCGGCTTTTTCCAATGAAGTGATTAATGCCCTTCTTCCGGTTTTAGATAGGGCAAATGACATAGCAGCCCTTACCTTCGGAAGCATGGAGCCTTCCGCAAATTCCTTGTCTGCAATATATTTTTCAGCTTCATCTACAGTTAATTCAGATAACCATAATTGATCCGGTTTGCCGAATCTTATCGCAACCTTTTCAACAGCCGTCAATATGATTAGGCTGTCCGCATCAACCAATTCCGCAAGCTTTGCTGTTGTAAAGTCCTTGTCGATAACAGCGGGGATACCAGTTAATCCGCTGTCTTCTTCCACTACGGGGATTCCGCCGCCCCCTGCCGCTATAACAATATTGCCTGTGTCAATCAATGATTTAATAAATTCAATTTCTACTATGTCAATGGGTTTTGGTGAAGGAACTACCCTTCTGTAACCCCTTCCCGCATCCTCTTTAAACGTAAATCCTTTAGCCACCATTAAATCAGCTTCTTCCTTCGTATAGAAGGAGCCTACAGGCTTTGTAGGATTTTGAAACGCAGGGTCGTTTTTATCAACCACAACTTGAGTTACAACTGTTGCGACAGGCTTATTCAAGCCCCTCTTTCTCAATTCGTTCTGTATTGCATTTTGTAAATGATAGCCGATATACCCTTGGCTCATGGCACCACATTCAGGAAATGGCATTTCAGGTGTTCCTGCTTCCGATTTTGAAGCCGTATCCATAGCTAAATTTATCATTCCTACCTGGGGACCGTTGCCATGGGATATAATTACCTGATTTCCCCCCTCAATTAAATCTACTATAGATTTTGATGTGTGTTTTACAGCCTCTTTTTGTTCTTCCGAGTTGTTTCCCAAAGCATTTCCGCCTAAAGCCAATACTATAATTTTGCTCATATATTCCTCCACTTACCATAGACGATTTTTCGCGTCAAAAGTTCATAAATTTTTATTAATTATACTATTTTATTTCTAATTTAGCAATTTACTTTTATTAAAAATATTACCGAAAAGATTGCCATTTAAAAAACTATTGACATCTCAAGATATTATGATAGATTTTAATCATAAATGTTAAGTAGGTGAGTATATGCTAAGCGAAAATTACAAAAGAGTAAATAGATTGTTTCATCCGAATAATACTGAAATTAATATAAACGGCAATATAATAGGCGGCAAAAAATTAGCTGTTATGGCAGGTCCCTGCTCTGTGGAAAGTAAGGAGCAGATTTTATCAATTGCAAAAGATGTGAAGATATCAGGAGCAACCTTTTTAAGAGGCGGTGCATTTAAGCCGCGCTCCTCTCCCTATAGCTTCCAAGGACTTAAAGAGGAAGGGTTGGAATTGCTGAAATTAGCAAAAGGCGAAACAAATCTTCCCATAGTAACAGAAATAACTTCAATTGAGTATTTAGATGAATACATTGAAAATGTTGATGTGATACAGGTAGGAGCCCGCAACATGCAAAATTATGAGCTGCTGAAGAAATTAGGAAAAACAGCAAAGCCAATACTGTTGAAAAGGGGATTTTCATCTACTATAGAGGAATTGCTTATGTCTGCAGAGTATATAATGGCTGAAGGAAATGACAATGTAATACTATGTGAGAGGGGAATCAGAACCTTTGAGAATTTCACCCGGAATACTTTAGATTTAAGTGCGATACCTGCAATCAAAAAGCTGAGTCATCTTCCTGTTATTGTTGACCCAAGCCATGCAACAGGAATTTGGTGGATGGTTGAGCCATTATCTATGGCGGCAGTTGCAGCAGGTGCGGACGGGCTTCTTATAGAAGTGCACAATGACCCCGAAAATGCACTGTGCGATGGGGTTCAATCAATAAAAACCGATAAATTTACTTCGTTAATGAAAAAATTAAAGCTTATTGCAGAAGCATCAGGCAGGGAAATATGATTAAAATAGACATAAATATACCGAAAAAATATGAAATTATAATTGAAAAAGGTGCATTCCGTAACATAGCAAAAGAAATTAAAGAAGTTTATAAGGGTTTACGATTGGCAGTCATCACTGACGAAAATATATACAGCTTGTATGGAGAACAATTGAGAAATTCTCTGCTAAAGGAAAACTATGACCTGAAAATAATTGTAATCAAGCCCGGAGAAAACTCGAAGTCCTTTGAAACACTCATTAAAATATATTCAAATTTATCGGAATACATAAGAAGAAATGACCTGATAGCAGCTTTTGGCGGAGGAGTTGTAGGAGATCTGGCAGGCTTTGCCGCATCCACCTATATGAGAGGGGTTAAATTTATACAAATTCCCACAACACTTTTATCTCAGATAGATTCAAGCATAGGAGGCAAAACAGCCATCAATATCCCCGAAGGAAAAAACTTGGTCGGGAGCTTTTATCATCCGGACAAGGTAATAATCGACCCGCTATTATTAAAAACACTGCCTGATAAATACATTCGGGACGGCATGGGAGAAGTAATAAAATATGCATGCGTAAAGGACGAGAATTTGTTTAATAAATTGATGACATCAAAAAATTATATGCATGAGAATATTGAAGAATTAATTTGCACTTGTTTAAATATTAAAAAGGAATTAGTTGAAAAGGACGAAAAGGATTACGGTTTAAGAATGCTTTTGAATTTCGGTCACACCATCGGACATGCAATTGAAAAATATTTAAACTATACCATAAGTCACGGGGAAGCAGTATGCTTCGGTATGTACCATATTACAAGAAACAGCCAAAAATTAGGATTTACAAAGGCAGATACCTTTGAAAAACTTACAGCTTTATTAGATCATTACAATATAAAATATAATCTACCGGTATCCACTAAAGATATAATTAAATTAATTTATTTAGATAAAAAAAGCAACTCCGATTTTATAAATTTAGTATTGCTGAAGGAAATAGGCAAAGGATATATTCAAAAAGTACCGTTGGATAATTTATATGACTTTATTGATGTGGGGTAGAAGATTATGAGTTTATTAATTAAGCCGTCTTTGTTGAATGGAAAAATCATTATTCCTCCTTCTAAAAGCTTAAGCCACAGAGCAATAATTTGTGCTTCTCTTTGCATGGAAGGTGAAAGCAAAATAAACAATATTATTTTTTCCGATGATATAAGGGCTACAATTGAAGGAATGAAAATATTGGGTGCAGATATTAAAGAAACAGATGATTTCATTCTTGTCAAAAGAAACAATATAATTGCAAATAATATAATTGACTGCAATGAGTCAGGTTCAACTCTGAGATTCCTCATTCCCTTGTCCTTAGTTTTAACAAATGAATGTACTTTCACCGGAAAGGGCAGATTGATTGACAGACCCTTGGATGTTTATTATGAAATTTTTAATAAATTCAATATAGAATTCCAAACAAATAACGGAAAGCTTCCTCTTCGAATAAAGGGAAGCCTTCCAACCGGCACATACAAAATTCCAGGCAATGTAAGCTCTCAATTCATTACAGGATTATTATTTGCCCTTCCCTTACTTAACGGAAACTCAGAAATAAATATTACGGGAGCGCTTGAATCCAAAAATTATATTGACTTAACATTGGATACAATGAAAAAATACAACATACATATTAAAAAAGTTGATGACTATAATTATTTTATAAAAGGAAAACAAGAATATGAGACACAGGACTATAGTGTTGAGGGTGATTTTTCACAGGCTGCATTCTTCCTTGCTGCAAATGCATTGGGAAGCAGCATTGAATGTCTTGGATTAAATTATGATTCAATTCAAGGGGATAAAGAAATACTAAATATAATAGAAAAATATTCTTTGAAGGAAAAGGAAATAACCATTGATGCTTCCCAAATACCTGATTTAATACCGGTAGTATCGGTAATCGCAGCCTTAAAAGAAAACTGCATAACCAATATTACAAACGCGGTTAGACTCAGGCTTAAGGAATCTGACAGACTTAAGGCAATATCAATAGAAATGAACAAATTAGGAGCTTCTGTAAAAGAAACAGCAGATGGACTGACAATAAAAGGAAAGAAATCACTACATGGAGGTTCAACCGTTAACAGCCGGAATGACCATCGTATTGCAATGGCATTAGCAATTGCTGCAACAAAGTGTAAAAATCCGATTATTTTGGAAGGTTATCAATCAGTAAAAAAATCATATCCCGGATTTTGGGATGATTATCAAAGATTAGGAGGTGTTGTTAATGAGCTCTGTGACGGGAAATAAACTAAAAATAAGTATATTCGGTGAATCCCACGGCGAAGGTATGGGTGTTGCAATAGACGGTTTGCCGTCGGGATTTGCCATTGACCTTGACTACATAAATCAGCAGATTAAAAGACGTACTCCCGGAAAAAGCATATTGTCCTCACCAAGGAAGGAAGAGGATGAATACAAAATATTAAGCGGATTTTTCCAAGGAAAAACCACAGGTACTCCATTGGCAGCAATAATTTATAACAAAGATAAAAGGTCCTCGGACTACGGCGAATTAAAAAATCTGCTTCGTCCCGGACACAGTGATTACACAGGATATATTAAATATTCCTCTTATAACGACTACCGGGGAGCAGGTCATTTTTCAGGCAGACTAACGGCACCTCTTTTGTTTGCAGGAGCTGTTGCAATGCAATTCTTGGAAAGCAAAGAAATATATATAGGAAGCCATATAAAAAGCATTTACAATATAAATGATGACGATGCGGAAAATATTGAAACAGAGGTATTAAAAAATTTAAGAGAAATGAATTTCCCTGTTATATCTTCAGAAAAAGGAAAGCTTATGACAGATGTTATAACCGAGCACAAAAATGCGGGAAATTCCTTGGGCGGAATTGTGGAAACATTTATTATCAATGTTCCCGCCGGCTATGGAGAGCCATTTTTCGATTCTGTTGAAAGCAAAATATCTCATATGATATTTTCCATACCGGCAGTTAAAGGAATTGAATTCGGAGCAGGATTTAAAATTACAGAGCTTACAGGCAAGGAAGCAAATGATGAATTTATGGCAGCAGGTGATAAAATAATTACTGCTACAAACAACAACGGAGGTATTTTAGGCGGAATATCCAACGGTATGCCCATAACATTTAAAACTGCAATAAAACCCACACCGTCAATACATTGCGAACAAAACACCGTTGATATATCATCAATGGAAAATTCAGTAATAAAAATTGAAGGCCGCCATGACCCATGCATTGTACCTCGGGTAGTACCGGTTATAGAAGGGGCTGCAGCTCTTGTTATTCTTGATTTAATTTTAGAAAGGGATGGTGAAAGATGGAGCTGAATGAAGCAAGAACCGAAATAAACAACATAGATAAAAAAATAGTGAAATTACTGGAAAAAAGATTTAATATAGTAAATGAAATAGGTCGTTACAAAATAAAACAAAATCTTCCCGTCTATGATGAAATCAGGGAAAGACAGGTAGCCGATAATTGCATAAGCTTCTTGGAGAATAAGGAATACTCTAAATGTATTGATGACATTTATTTTCAAATAATGAGAAGCTGCAAAGACATTCAAAACAATTTAAAGGAAGAAGAATGAAAAACATAGTTTTAATAGGCATGCCCGGAAGCGGTAAAACAACTGTAGGGGCTTTGCTGGCAAAAAAATTAAACATGAAATTCGTTGATATGGATGAATGTATTGAATCCGCAGAAAACAAATGTATTATTGAAATGTTTGAAATAAGCGAGGAATATTTCAGAAATGCAGAAACCGAGTGTGCAAAAGTTTTAAGCAGAGAATCTTCCACAGTAATAGCAGCCGGCGGAGGAATAATTAAAAGAGAAAAAAATATAAATTATTTAAGGAAAAACTCCGTAATAGTGTTCTTAAACAGACCTCCCGAAATAATAATGGAAGATATCGACATTAACACCAGACCTCTCTTAAAGGAAGGAAAAGATAGGATATTCGCTCTCTATCACGAAAGGCTCCATCTATATAAAAAATACTGCGATATAGAAATTGTAAATGATAAAACATTAGATGATGCTGTAAATAAAATAATGGACTTTAAAATAACGTGTTTATAGGTGACAGGGGGACGGGGTTATTGTCATAAATTTATGACAATAACCCCGTCCCCCTGTCATTTCGTCCCCCTGTCACGTCCAACAACCCCGTCCCCCTGTCACTTTGTCCTTCTTCCTATTTACTTCTCACCATCTCAAATTCCCGTTGAATTTCCTCCGAAGGCTGGGAAGTCATTTTCGATACCGCATAAATGAATATGCAGGATACAATGAATGCGGGAAGAAGTTCATACACTCCGAAAAATCCTCCCATTGGCTTTAAAATAAGCCTCCATACAAATACCATTATACCTCCTGAAAGCATTCCGGCAATTGCACCTTCCCTTGTTGTTCTTTTCCAGAATAATGAGAATATTGTAATCGGTCCGAATGTGGCTCCAAATCCTGCCCAGGCAAAGGATACTATGGTAAAAATAACACTGTTTTCGTCCAGCGCTATGAATATGCCTATAATACTGATTACAACCAAAATAATCCTTGAAATATTCATAACCTGTTTATCGGTTGCATCCTTTTTAATTAAGTGCTGATATATATTCTTTGAAAAGGCTGAAGCTGCAATCAATAAATATGAATCCGATGAACTTATCGTTGCCGCCAATATACCTGCCATTACAAACCCGGCAAGAAGTGCAGGCAGTAAATTTGACGATAATACTATAAAAATATTCTCTGAATCGCTGTATGTTAAAAGCTCTGCAGGAAATATTGCCCTTCCTATTATTCCTATTGCTACGGCAGCTCCTAATGAAATAACTACCCAGACAGTTGCAATACGTCTTGATGTTTTTAATTCATCAGGGTTTCTGATTGCCATGAATCTCAGCAAAACCTGAGGCATTCCAAAGTATCCGAGACCCCAGGCAAGTGTTGAAAGAATAGTATACAGTCCATACTCACCTTTTGCATTATACTGAGGTATCCCGTTAACAACCTGCTGAACTCCATCTGTTACCTCAGGAGATGCTATACCGAAAAACTCAAAAAACCCGGGTATTGATTTTGCGTTTTCTATAACCGAAGCAGCTCCTCCGGCAGCTGCAGTTCCGACAGCCAAAATTGTGACTAAGGCAATAATCATAACAAATGCCTGCATTGTATCTGACGCTGTTTCTGCCAAGAAACCCCCTATATAGGTATAAAATAATACAAATGCTGCCCCTAATATCATCATGTATTGATATTTAAATCCAAATAGGGCATTGAAAAGTTTTCCAACCGTTACAAAACAGCTTGAAGCATAAACAGTAAAGAATACCAAAATAAAAACTGCGGAAATAGTCATTATTATTTTATTTTTCTCTTTAAAGCGATTGCTTAAGAAATCAGGAATCGTAATTGAATTGCCTGCAGTAACCGAATAGTTATGAAGTCTTTTAGCAACAAACAACCAGTTTAAATATGTTCCTGCGGTAAGACCTATTGCGGTCCACACAGCATCGCTTAGCCCATACCAGTATGCTACTCCGGGAAGGCCCATTAACAACCATCCGCTCATATCGGATGCTTCGGCACTCATAGCTGTTACTAACGGACCAAGTGATCTACCTCCTAAAAAATAATTTTCGCTGCTTTCATTGGCACGTTTTGCAAAATATAATCCGATGCCAATAACAACAGTCATGTAAACAATCATTGATACTAAAATTTGTAAAGTGTCCCCTTTCATAATGAACCTCCTTCTTTAAAATTATAATCGCAGGGTAATGCATCAAATTTGTTTGCTCCTTACGTCGCACAAATTTGGCATTCTGTGCGGTTGACCTACCATCTGTTTTTCTGAAAAAAGACTCAGAAAAACGGGGTTAGGTTATACAAAAAAACCGCCTCAATAAGAGGCGGATGTCCGCGGTACCACTCTAACTGCATAAAATTATGCAGCATCTCGTTAACGATAAGGGTTGTGCCCTTTGGGTTATTACCCCCAAACGCTCCGAGGCGGGTTCAATCAACATTGGGACAAAGGTATTTCACCAATCAACCTTCTCTCTGCGTCCATGTTTCCTTACTATTCCTCTTCACAGCAAATATTAATATTAAAAAACATACTATATCAAGACAAATGTTTTGTCAAGATATTTTTTGAATTAATTTACTGATAAATTTATATTCTATTACTCCCATACGCAATTTTGTGTCTATTTGTAGAACAAATATGTATTTTCATACATATTTGTTCTACAATTCATGGGGGAATCAGAATCTATATAAAGTAATTATCAGCTGATTAATCTATTTATTACTTCTTTTACTGTTGTCAGTTTATTTATGCTGTTTAAATTAGCACCTGAAAAAATAAGACCATCCCTGCCCTCTACCGCATTTAATAAACCTTCCGATATGCAATAGGGAATTTCCTTGGGATTACAGTTAGGCATGCATCTGTGACACTTTTTTATTTCTAAATTTCCCGTTGCGGTTAAAAAATTTGTCAGTATGGCTCTTGCAGGCATTCCCACCGGACTTTTTATAATCTTAATACTTTCGTCGTCTGCATTAATATATGCTGATTTAAAATTTTGGTGTGCGTCACATTCGACTGTGGGAACAAATAAGCTTGCTATTTGAAACCCGTCAGCACCCGCTTCACTAAGTTCGATTATATCATCCTTTGTTCTTATTCCTCCCGCTGCAATTACGGGAATTTTCACTTTATATTCCTCCTCAAAGCTACTTAGCAAAAGCTTTACTTCCTTAACTATGTCCTTTAGCTTCATACATTTATCTTCCAACAATTCATCCATTTTGAAGCCAAGATGCCCTCCAGCCAAAGGACCTTCCACTACTACGGCATCCGGGAACCTTTCGGATTTAAGATAGCTTTTGATTATTATTCTTGCAGCCTTTGCAGATGATACGATCGGAGCTATTTTCGTATTGCTGCCATTTACTAATTTAGGAAGAGCAATCGGCAACCCCGCACCTGAAACTATTAAATCTATTTTTTCTTCAACTGCTTTTTTAACATATAACTCGAAGTTGTTCATTGCCGCCATAAAATTCATGGCTATAATTCCCTTTGATTTTTCTCTTGCCTTTTTAATTTCCGAGCCTATTGCCCTTAAGTTTGCAGCTACAGGGTCCATTAAAAAGTCAGGCTCTCTGAAGCCTATTTGAACACCGGATATGGTTCCTATTCCGCCTTCATTCGCAACAGCCGCAGCCAAGCCCGACAATGATACTCCAATGCCCATGCCTCCCTGAACTATGGGAATTTTAGCAGTTAAATTTCCTATTTTTAATTCATTTAATTTCATAATATCTCCATTGTTTTATCATCTATTAATTTGATATTCAAAGTATATATGCAGATACTTATATTGTCAAGAAAAAGATTGGAAAGGTCTCTCAGAATGACAAGGGCTATGGGTATGTTTTTTTATAGTGAATTGTATGTGTACAGTAACCTTGAGGTAACCGTGATAAGATTCTAAAACGTTTCGGTGGCATACTTTGTAATATTATGTTATAATAATACTTAATTTACCTTTTAATAGTCCCTATTCAATTCGTTTAAATTTGACGGTAGAGGCTTGTAATAGGTAGAATATAAAAAAATTTACAAAAGGGAGACAGCAATGAAAAGAAAGTGTTTTTTAATTGCATTATTAATTTTAGTTTTATTTTCTTTCCAAGGAGTTTTTGCAGAGGTTGATTATACCGAAGAGGCTGACATGCTAAACTCTTTAGGTCTTTTTAATGGAACCGAAAGTGGGTACGAGCTAAATAGGGTACCAACACGTGTGGAAGCTGCGGCAATGCTTGTAAGGCTGCTTGGCGGTGAAAAGGAAGCAAATGAAATGAAGTATGAGCATCCATTTACAGACGTGCCTGACTGGGCAAATAATATAGTTGGTTATATGTACGAAAAGGGTTATACAACCGGTATAGGAAATAATCTTTTCGGTTCTAATCAAGTGACAATTGCAAGGGATTATACAACATTTATGCTCAGGTCATTAGGTTATAGCAGCAGCAGTGATTTTAATTATTTGGAAGCAATTGATTATGCAGTTTCTCAAGGGATAATTACACAGGATGATGCTGCAAGCTTAAACAGCATTGAATTTAAAAGAAATGAAATGGTATTATTATCATACAGAACACTTAATTCCAAGCTTAAGGAAAGCGAGAACAAGCTTATAGACAAGCTTTTTGATAGCGGCTCAATAAATAAACCTGAAGAAATCAAACAGGATTCGATTAGTGATAGTGAAACAGTTTTAAGCGGAATTGATTCATCTCTTGAAAAATTAGAAGTAAATTCTCCTGCCATCTATATTTATGCGGAAAAAAAAGAAATAGGAACTGGTAAGATTACCGGTTTTGACTTGGTCGATAAAGAAGACTTCATAGAAGGTTATAGCGGAAGTATATGTTTTAAAAAGGGCTTTTCAAATTGGGTGGGCTCAAATATAAAATATGAAATTTCATTCTACAATGAGGGAAAGCTTTTAAAGGAAATTGAATATGTAGAGTTTAATTATGAAGGAGAAAATGATGGCTGGACCGAATTTATAACACCATATGATAAATTCGATGAATTAAAAATTGCTGCATATCCAATAAGCGATGAAGAAATTAACAACGATTTGGATGGAATATTAGAAATTATTACAACAGATGATTCAGAGATGTTAAAAGAAACAATTTTAAAATATGGAAATGTACATGCAAAGTCTGGTCGTGATAGCAGATATGATTATAGTGCAGCTGAAGTAACTAATGCATTTGCTTGGAAGACTATATTTGAAGGCAGTTCCACATATTATGATGGCATTGTCTATCGTCCCAAGGCTAACAAATATATAGTAGATAAGGATTTTACTTTACAATTTACGGATGAAGGATCAAGAATTGGAACCGATAATTCTAAAGGAAAAATCGGACTTCCAAAAAATGATTTCAAAGAGGGTATAAATTTGATTCTCATATTTGATGATGGTTACAAAACAATGAAAGCATTTTTAGTTAAATAAAAGCAGAAGAATAATCTAATAATATGTACATAAGATGAAAACTGGAATCCATCGATAATTGTTACAGATTTTTATGGAAACACCCTTAATTGGAATATTTGATATTATATAAATGTTCTGACTGATAAAATATATGTAGGGGACACTCCGAAGATAGAATGTCCCCTATATATTTATCTGTTTACATATTCGTCAAAAGCAGCCTTTGTTCTTTCTTGTTTCTCTTCGATTGCTTGTTGAACCATCATGTCTTTGACTTTCATAAGCCTTGTTTGATTTCCTCTTTCATTTTCATCAAGCTTCATTTGGATATACTTGATTGTTTCCTCGAATTGCGGAATCATAACATATTCTAAAGCATTAACTCTTCTTCTGGTTTTCTCTATTTCAGCTGCAAGAAGTTGAACCTCTTTTTCAACAGCTGCCAATTTTAACAGCTCAGGAAAAATATTTGACAAATTTTCAATTGCATTATCAAGCTCAGCTGAAGTATTGGCAAAACCGTACGGGTAAATATTTGCGGTGTCATTTGTTGTTGTTTTAAATTCAAACACCGGAACATTTACGCTCATTACATTTTTCTTGCCTACCTCGATGGATACTCCCTGCTTAGGATACATAAGGGCTTCTTCTAAAACCTCCGAAGACATTACGGCACTGGCTATTACAAAGTTTGAATAAACATCACCGATATGTGCTTCAACCTGTTCACGCAAAGCTTTATTTTCTCTTGCAAGCTCCAAGAATCGTTTCATGAGCTCATCACGTTTATCCTTAAGCATTTTATGACCTTTAACCGCCACCTTTAAACGCTTTTTAAGAGAGGTTAACACCATTCTGGTAGGATTAACATTTAATCTTGCCACATTACCACCCCTATGCTATTCATTTTTGGGATAATATTTTTCAAGATATTCGTCCCTTATACGTTTCAGCTCACCCTTTGGAAGAATTGTCAGGAGGTCCCAGCCTATCTGCAATGTTTCTTCAATGGTTCTGTTAGTTTCATATCCTTGAGATACATATTTTTTTTCAAATTCATCCGCAAATTTTGCATAGAATTTATCCGCATCGGAAAGTGCCGCTTCTCCAAGTATTGCCATGAGTTCCTTTGCTTCCTTACCTCTTGCATATGCCGCAAACAGCTGGTTTAATACGTCAGAATGATCTTCTCTTGTTTTTCCTCTTCCTATACCTTTATCTTTCAAACGTGAAAGTGAAGGCAAAACATCAATCGGAGGCTTAATATTCTTTCTGTACAATTCACGGGAAAGAATAATCTGTCCTTCAGTAATATATCCCGTAAGGTCCGGAATCGGGTGAGTTTTATCATCCTCCGGCATTGTCAATATTGGTATCATGGTAATTGAGCCGTTATGATCTCTTTTCCTTCCTGCTCTTTCATATATGGAAGCTAAGTCAGTGTACAGATATCCCGGATAACCTCGTCTGCCGGGTACCTCCTTACGTGCAGCCGATACCTCACGGAGAGCCTCCGCATAGTTTGTAATATCGGTTAATATTACCAATACGTGCATATCTTTTTCAAATGCAAGAAATTCCGCCGCGGTCAAGGCCATACGTGGTGTTGATATACGCTCAATTGCCGGGTCGTCTGCCAAGTTCATAAACAAAACTGTTCTGTCGATTGCTCCGGTACGTCTGAAGTCAGAAATAAAGAAGTCCGCTTCTTCGTAAGTTATACCTATTGCCGCAAATACAACGGCAAACTTGGATTCAGTTCCCAAAACTTTTGACTGACGTGCAATTTGAGCTGCCAAGTCAGCATGAGGAAGACCGGAGCCTGAGAAAATAGGTAGCTTTTGACCTCTTACCAATGTGTTCAAACCATCTATAGCGGAAACACCCGTCTGAATAAATTCATTAGGGTAGTCTCTTGCTGATGGGTTCATTGGAAGACCGTTGATATCCAATCTTTTTTCCGGTATTATTTCAGGACCGTTATCTATGGGTCTGCCAAGACCGTCAAATACACGTCCTAACATATCTTCCGCAACCGCCAATTCCATTCCCCTGCCGAGGAATTTCACCTTGGATTCCGCTAAGTTGATGCCTGCAGCGCTTTCAAACAGCTGAACCATTGCATTGCTTCCGTTAATTTCAAGGACACGACAGCTCCTTGTTTCTCCGTTCGGAAGCTCAATAATTCCCAACTCATCATATGCAACATTTTCAACATTCTTAACAAGCATTAAAGGTCCTGCTACCTCAGATATGGTTTTATATTCTTTAATCATACTACTCAACCTCCTTGCTTGCTACCAAAGCCGAAATTTCTTTATCAATTTGATTGTTGATACCTTCGAAAGCTTCATTGATATCCTTCTCTTCCGTATATTTATATCTACCTATTCTTTCTCTTACGGGAAGATCGGACAATGCTTTAAAATCTGCCCCCTCGTTTAATGCATCAACACCCTTATGATAATAGTTCAGTATGAGCGTCAAAAGCTTATGCTGTTTTTCAAGGGAAGTATAAGTATCAATTTCATGGAATGCATTTTGATGCAAATAGTCCTCTCTTATGGAGCGGGTTGCTTCCAATTTTAATCTGTCATTAAATGATAATGAGTCAACGCCTACCAACTGAACTATTTCATTTAATTCCGATTCTTCCTGCAGAAGCTTCATCACTTCATTGCGCATTTCCGTCCAATTTTTTGCTACATTATCGTCAAACCATTTACCCAACTTGTCAACATACAATGAGTAGCTGGTAAGCCAGTTGATTGCCGGGAAGTGCCTCTTGTATGCAAGCTGTGCATCAAGTGCCCAGAATACTTTTACTATACGAAGAGTAGCCTGTGATACGGGCTCTGAAATATCTCCTCCGGGAGGTGATACGGCACCTATCGCAGACAATGCTCCTTCTCTTCCTTCCGAGCCTAAGCTTACTACTCTTCCTGCTCTTTCATAGAATTGGGCAAGTCGTGATGCCAAGTATGCCGGATAACCTTCTTCACCGGGCATTTCTTCAAGACGGCCTGACATTTCACGAAGTGCTTCAGCCCAACGGGAAGTTGAGTCTGCCATCAATGCTACGGAATAACCCATATCCCTGAAATATTCGGCTATGGTAATTCCGGTGTAAATTGATGCTTCACGGGCTGCAACAGGCATGTCGGATGTATTTGCAATAAGAACCGTTCGTTTCATCAATGACTCGCCTGTTCTTGGGTCCTTTAATTCAGGAAACTCCATTAAAACGTCCGTCATTTCATTTCCACGTTCCCCGCAGCCTATATATACAACTATTTCGGCATCCGCCCATTTTGCTAACTGGTGCTGAACAACAGTCTTACCGCTTCCGAATGGTCCCGGAACAGCCGCAACTCCACCCTTGGAAATAGGGAACAATGTATCAATAACCCTTTGACCTGTTAACAAAGGCCTTTCGGGAACCAATTTTTCCTTGTAAGGACGTCCTCGTCTTACAGGCCATTTTTGCATCATTGTTAAATTAACAATTTCTCCGCCGTCTTTTTTAACAACACATACCGTTTCTTCAACCGTAAAGCTTCCTTCCTTAATTTCAGCAACTACCCCTGTAATTCCATAGGGAACCATAATTCTTTGCTGAACAACTATTGTTTCCTGTACAGTACCAATTATATCTCCTGCCTGAACCTTATCTCCCGCCTTTACCGAAGGAACAAAGTCCCACTTCTTTTCTCTGTTTAAAGAAGGTACGCTTATTCCTCTTGTAATATTAGGTCCTGCAATCTTTTTAATTTCTTCTAAGGGACGCTGTATCCCATCATATATTGTCTCAATAAGTCCGGGTCCTAATTCGACTGAAAGCTGCGCTCCCGTTGTAACAACCGGAGCTCCTGGAGCTAAGCCTGACGTTTCTTCATAAACCTGTATTGATGCCATTTCACCGCGCATCTCTATGATTTCTCCTATAAGCCCTTGCTCACTCACACGCACAACGTCAAACATATCGGCTTCTTTCATACCGTCTGCGATAACCAGCGGACCGGATATTTTAACTACTCTACCTTGGCTCATTAAACTAATCACCTGCTTTCATTTTTTTTACCATTAATCGTTATTAAACAATATGTCGGCACCAACTGCTTTTTCAACTGCTTTTTTAATGTTGCTAAGCCCGATACTCAAGGAGCCCTGCATACCCGGTATAGGAATAATTGCCGGCAGACGCTCTTCATTGTACTCATAAATAGATTCTTTTATTTGTTCGTAAATGCTTTCCGTCACATAAATTATTGCATAATTATCACGCGAAATTTTATGCAGCGTACTTTTTGCTTCTTCCTTCGTATTGCAGTCGAATACATCCAAGCCCACAGCTTTAAACCCTTGAACACTTTGCTTATCTCCAATAACTCCTATCTTATACATAAGTCTCTCTCAACCTCTCTCTTATAAGTTCCGGCGAGATACCCGCTGTTTTTCCTGCCAATATTATTCGTGCAATCTTTATTTCATTATCCTTAGCTATCAGATATCCTGCAAGAGCTTCTATTCCGTAGGGAACATACTTAGCACTCTTTACATGCTCCATAAGCTTGTTGTCTAAAAGCTTTTCAAGCCTTGTAAACTTGCCTGTCTCTGTCAATGCTTCATATCCTTCAAAAAATTCATCTTTAAAGTCATAAGCTAACAGCTGCTCTGCAAACCTTTCAAAAGGCTCATCATAGTTCTTTATAAATACATGTTCATGAATTTTTCCGCCTTGTAAAAATACCTTGGTGAAAAAATCCCATGATTTATTCATCTTTCTAAGCCTTACATATGTTTTGACATTTATTGAATCTATCTGCATCTTAACATATTCAATAATGAATTTATTCTTAGTTTTTTCTGCAGCTTTAAGCATTTCATCAAAACAATACCGGTCTAAAATAATATCTATGAGCTGAGGATCTCTTGTTTTTGGAAAATCTTCAATTATTTCCTTCAATGCTTTTCCCATATTATCGGTCAAATCAGAAAAACTTCTTTCTTTTAAAGCATGCTTCAAAACCTTTAAATCAATGGAGCCCGTATCAACAAGAGTATCTGTTTCATCCTTGTTCATATATTCATTTTTCATGAGTACCTTCAGGTTATGATAATCATATGGATATAAAAATATATTGAAATGCTCAACATCGGGAGCAACAGACTTTATGAAATCATACGTCTTCTTATGCTCCTCGGAAAGAAGGGTTTCATAATTACTTAACTCTGCCGATTCATTTCCGTAACCATAATAACAATCATCCAATACTCTTAAGGCATCTTCCAATGATTTTGCTTCTATCATTTTTTCTGCTCTTTCATGGGTAAGCATATGTTTTTCTATACTTCTCACTCTTGAAGTAGAATATAAATAATCAGAGTCCTTAATCTTTGCCAAAGTCATTCCTCCTTTCAGGCAGGAAAATTATTCAAAAAGCGCATTTGCAATTTTACTTGTAAGTTCATCCTTCATTGAATCTAAAATGGTTTCGAAAGTGCTGTTTATTGCAACATTTCCTTTTTTTAGCACAAATCCGCCGCTTGCCTGAACTGTATCATTGCTCAATACAACCTTTTCTGCTTGTAACTTTTCATTGACAGCTTTTATTAATCTTTCACCGATATTTTCCCTGTCTTTGGCATTTAAAATCAGATATCCTTCACAATTAGGAATTTTGACAATCTCCTGTGCCAAAAAACTCAGATATTGTTCTTCCGGCATTTCCTTAAGCTTGTCGATTGATGCACTGAAGCTTTTTTTAATAGCTTCCTGTTTTGCCGATAACAGCATCTTTCTGCCTTGAAGCTCCGCAGCGGACACTTTCCTGCTTTTTAAGTCTTCCGCATCCTTTTCTGCTTTTTCAGCTGCTGCTTTCATTATTACTTCCGCTTCACTTTTGGCTTTATTAATTATTTCCTGCATTGTTTTTTCTGCATTCATCAAAGAAGAATCAGCAGCATTTTCTGCATCGCTTAAAATCTTTGATGTTATATTGTCAATGCTCATTTCATCACATCCTTATTATAAATTTTTATACACTCCTAAATTTGAATTCCATTTACCATAAGGAATGATGCAAGAAGTGCCAAAACTGCATATGTTTCAACCATTGCCGTAAATACCATTGCTTTTGCTATTTCTTCAGGTCTTTTTCCAATCATCATGATACCTGTAGCCGCAACTTTACCCTGATAAATAGCTGATACGGTACCTGTTATTCCTGCAGGTAGTGCCGCTGCCAAGAACATAAGTCCCTGAACGGTAGTCAAAGGAGCTATATTACCTGCAAGCAAACCGATTTTATTTAATATAATAAATGCAATAAGAAGACCATATATACCCTGTGTTCCGGGAAGAGCCTGAAGCATCAAGGTCGAACCAAATTTTTTAGGATCCTCCGCAATAACACCGTCTGCAGCCTCACCTGCAATAGCAACTCCCATAGCGCTTCCGATTCCTGCCAAAGATGCTATAGAAGCACCCAAAATCGCTAAAAAACCACCCATTGTTAATACCATTTAAATTTCCTCCTTAATTATTTTAATATATTTTGTTTTTTTAAAGAGAGGATTAAAAGAATCTCCTCCGCCATCATAGAATTTACCGAAAAATTCTACATATTGAAGCCTTGCCGAATGAACGAATGATCCAAGGCCGTTTATTGCAAAATTCAGCACATGTCCGAATGTGAATACTACTATGAACAACAGCTTTCCTATTATTCCGCTTCCGCCCATAGAGCCTATAATGCTCAGAACAGATGAAATAACACCTGTTGCAAGACCAAGTGCAAGAAGTCTTGAATATGAAAGCACATCACCCAAGTAACCGGTTATTCCGTACAAAGACAGTATTCCGCTTGTAAATTTACCTATTATATTACTTTTTGCTCTTCCCTGTGTCAGAACAAGACCGGCAGCCGAAGCTATTGTCATCCATTTACCTATAACGGGTAACGCTGAGCCGGGCATAACTATGTCTCCTGCCAGCCATAAAATGGGACCTATAATGAACAGATACCACAGACCCACATCAAAGAACGCTTCCCAGGGATGACCGTCTCTAATGAGCATATATGCTTTCATGCCCATACCCGTAAACAAGTGGATAAGTCCCATGACAAACGATACCATCAGTACTGTCATAGGTTCTTCCAAAGGGTTCAGCCACAGATATTTCAAGTTCAAATCAACATTGAAAAGAACCTTTGCACCTGCAATTACACCGTCTCCAAACCAGCTTCCAAACATAGCACCCCAAAATATAGTAGACAATCCGCAGTAGAAAAATACTTTCAGCATTTTCTTAAGCGTACCCTCAATATCGTACTTTTTAAGTACAACGAAACATCCTATAGACATAAGAAGCCCATAACCTACATCTCCAAGCATCATGCCGAAAAATAAAATATAAAAAGGTGTCATAATTGTTGTGGGATCCATGTTGGACGGTGCGGGCAGACTGTACAACTCTGTTATTGATTCAAACGGACCTGCAAAGGAACTGTTGTTCAACAGTATCGGGAAATCTTCCCCTTCCTCAGGTTTTTTAAATTCATACCAGCACCCGTTTTCGTCTAAAACAATTTGAACCTTATCCTTGCTTACTTCAGGTATCCAACCTTCGATATAAAAGGTTGCATCTGTCTTAAGCATGTTGCTCAGTATTTTATTTTTATCTCTTTCAATAATCAGATAATCGTAGAAAAGTTGTATTTCCTCTTTAAAGGTAACTAATTCAGTAATGTTTTTGTCAATACTTTCTTTCTTAACAGATATGTCCTTTAAACTGTTTTCATACTGCATGATATTTTCTGCTGCAGTACCGTTTAAATCTTTGAATGTTACGGCGTTAAAACCATATTGTTTCAACAAGTCGTAAATTTCTTCTTTTTCATTTGTAAGGCATATGAATGAAAAATAATACTGATCCTTGTCGCTATCTATGAGATTAATATAACATCTGTCATTTTTTTGGAGCAATTCGGATTTTAACTTCTCTATGTCGGCAATATTAGGTATGGCACCGATTATTATGCTTGTGTACTTAGTCTCCGTCACATTCAGAGGAATATCATACCTAACCCATGGTCTTAAGCTCAAAATGGCAGCTTCTATCTTGTTTTCCTCTGAGTGCAGTTCATTTAATGACTTATTTAATTCATGAACATTCGATATGGTTTCATATACATAATCGCTATTCTGCAATGCTTTGTTAAATTCATCAGATGATATAGATTTTCTTGTATTAAATAAAGGTCTTTTGCTTTTGTCATATTTTTCTAGACTATTAAGCACTTCATTAATTCTGGAAATTTTCACATCAAAATTAATAACTTCATTTTCATTGCCGTCTTTTTTTACACAGGAAGTCCATTCGGGATCTGTAAGCTTTGAATCTTGCGAACTGATTTCCACAACGCCCAAATCCATTATTTCCTTTATCAGCTCAGTTTTAATGTTGTTTAAACCTATGATGCTGATTTTGTTCATATTAACTATTGCCACTGGTCTTCACTATCCTTTCCAGTATGATCGAAGCTGCATTGTTCATGTTATCATTTGCTTTTGTTAAAATTGCGTCACACTTCTTTGCAGCATCATTGATAATGCCGTCATAGAGAAGCTGCCCTTCGGATTCCGCTTTGCTTAATACTTCAGTTCTGTGTGATTCTGCCGTTTTTTTAGCTTCCTCCAAAATACTCTGAGCTTGAGAATTAGCATTGGTAATAACTAATTTTGCTTGTACTGCGGCATCCTTTTTAATAGCTTCAGCTTTTTCCTCCGCCTCCTTTATTACCTTGATAACTTCAATAGACACTATACCACCACCTCTAATGATATTTTTAAAAAACATGATATTTATCCATATTACATAATCATAAATTAAAATGAACCCTTTGTCAACATATTTGTCCCTTTAT
>ENA-UOOE01000489-UOOE01000489.1-fermentation-metagenome-genome-assembly--contig:-NODE-489-length-39197-cov-5.466685_pt1 | contig 39197 bp, 35 predicted proteins | sample MGYA00245776_ERZ724021 | MGnify/ENA primary metagenome ERZ724021 (study PRJEB28704, sample SAMN03018321) | fermentation metagenome | biome: anthropogenic terrestrial biome; feature: soil; material... | reverse complement strand
TAGAGTTTGACTAGCTCTTTGTTTAAAACATAAACCCGAAATTCTTCGCCATGCTCAGAATGACAATTATGTCGGTTCTTTTGCTTTGTTTAGAATAACAAGTTTTATGTTTTTGAATTGATTCTTTGTGTTTCTTTAATTCAAAGTCTCACACTGTTTAGTTATCATAAGTTCATTTGCCGCTACTCACAGCGACCTTATTAGTATAACATAAAATATTAATTTATGTCAACTACTTTTATAAGTTTTTTACTGGCCTTTATCAGCGCCAACTTTTACTATATTACTCTCTTTTTTTATCTATGTCAATACTTAATTCTTAATAATTTCAAAAATATAGCCTGAGTAACTTTTTACTCAGGCTTTTTCGCAAATACTATATATATGTTTTATTTTATATTAGGGTTTTTTGTTATCATTACTTCTTCAATTAATCCTTCATCAGTTGCTTTAGTAACCTTTATTTTTAAATCTCCTGACTGAAATTCTACTCCTTGTTCAACAGGCTTACATGCTTCTTCTGCTAAATTACAAACTAGACCTCCAACAGTATTTCCTTTATCTGTAGGTATAGCAAATCCTGTTTGATTAAGGATATCTTCTATCTTAGTTGAAGCAGAAAAAACTCCATCTCTTCTTCGAACAACATCTTCCTTATCCTTTTGTATTAGAAATTTTAATATTAGAAATATCATAGCAATTGCTATAGTACCCAATACTAAATCTTTCATAGTGTGTGAATATATAAGCATCTTTCTAGCGATTACAAAAAGAATAAGTTCTAAAATTGCTTTAGTAGAGTGATATAAAATCATCAACATTAGCTCTACCCCTACAATCAATACCAATGCATAACCCAAGAAATGTTGAAATAATTCATATGATTCAGCTGGATTTGAAATCAATATTTCATGAAAATATCTAACTAAATCCACTAACCCAATTATTACGCCTATAGCTATCAATGATGCAATAACCATTTCTAATATATAGGTCAATTTCTCCAACTTTCTTTCAAAAACATTGTGTTTCAACATAGCATCTCCTTATTATTATATATTAATCTATTAAAGTTTTTTCTATTTCTTTTCTCAATTTGTCTAAAACTCTTTTTTCAATTCTAGAAACTGTCATCTGAGATATCTCAAGGTTCTTAGCTATAGCAACCTGAGTTTTTTTATTGAAATATCTTTCAATAAGTATATCTTTTTCTACTTTATTTAACTTTTCTACAGTTTTCATTAGAAAATCATTATTTTCAATTTTGCTAAAATATAAATCTTCTTCACCTATTAATTCAGCAAGGTTTACTTCTTTATCATCACTTTGAGAATCATAGGTTACGTCCAGAGATTGTGGGGTATATACCTTACTAGCCTCCATAGCTTCCAATACCTCTTCCTCTGATGAATTCAAATACTGGGCAATATCTTCAATTGTTGGTGATCTTTGAAGCTGTTGACTCAGTTGTATCTTTGCGTTGTTAATCTTTTTTGACAGTTCTTGAATTCTTCTGGGTACTCTTATTGTCCAACCCTTATCTCTAAAATATTTTTTTATTTCACCTATAATAGTAGGAGTGGCAAAGCTAGAAAATTCAAATCCCTTATCTACGTCAAATCTATCAATTGCATATATAAGACCTATACATGCTACCTGATAAATATCTTCATAGTCTATACCACGATTTGCATATTTTTTCGCAAGTATTTCAGCTATATAAAGATGCTTCTCTATAAGAATATCACGAACTTCTTTTTCATTAGTTTCCTTATATACTTTGAAAAGATTCCTAATACCTGCTTTATCTAGGCTTTTTATATTATCACTTTCTAAGTAGTTCTCATTAATCATAGACTACATCCTCTACTCTATAAATTTAATCATTTCAATACCCATTTCATTAAAAACAACCTTGTCCATCAGCGATTTAATAATCAAAATACCAAGTTCTCTATCTTTCTTTTCAGATAGATCATCAGGAATATTTTCCACTGCACCTGAAACCTGTATAATCAATTTCTCTTCATCTATATTAAACTCTATATTTATTGAATCCTTGTCAGTAAGACTTAGGGAATTTAAACATGCTTCAGCTATAGAAACTTTTATATCCTCAATTTCATCAATATTAAGTTTACACTTATTACATAAAGATGATGATGTCAATCTTACTAAGCTAATATAATCAGGTTTATTAGGGATGGTTAATAAAACTGAATCTTTATTCATTATCTTCACCCCTAATAATAAACAACTTATCTAGCTCAGTTATATCAAATAATTTTCTTATATTAGGTTTTATATTTGACAGATAAATTTTATGATTAGATTCATTAACTCTTTTTAGTATTCCTATTAAAGCTCCTAATCCAGTGCTATCAATATAATCTAAGCATTTTCCATCAAATAATAGATCTGACTCCCTTTCTTCAAATAATTTTATTACATTGTCTTTAAAATCACCTGATGTATATATATCCATATCACCTTCTGGTTGTATAACCCACAAATTTTCCACTTCATCGTATTTTATATTAGCTTCAAAAGACACTATTATTACCTCCTCTATTCGGAATGTAATTTAATTTTATAATAAATACTTACTATTGTAAAGAGATAGGAAATTTACTTAATCTTCAACATATTTTGCTACGGCTACTACCTTGTCATCATACATTTTCATAAGGGTTACTCCTTGTGTGCTTCTACCCATAATTGAAATATCATTTGTATTTAGTCTAATAATAGTACCATTATGTGAAATCATCATGATTTCATCATTTTCGTGAATAACTTTAGCTGAAACAATATCTCCTGTTTTTTCCTTGATGTTATAAGTTTTTAATCCTTTACCGCCCCTAATCTGAACCTTATATTCTTCAATATGAGTTCTCTTGCCATAACCATTTTCAGATATTACCAATAAAAAATTGTTTTCTTCTACTAAATCAGCTGCAACTACCACATCATCTTCATCAAGTGTTATACCCTTTACACCTGTTGCATTTCTTCCCATAGATCTTACATCTTTTTCACTAAATCTTATAGCCATACCTTTTTTTGTAACAATTATAATTTCTCTATGTCCATTGGTCATTCTAACTCCAATTAGCTCATCATCATCTCTTAAGTTTATAGCTATAATACCATTCTTTCTGATATTACTAAATTCACTAAGTTCTGTCTTCTTAACTAAACCTTTTTCCGTTATGAAGACTAAATAATCATCTGGCTTATATTCAGAAATTGGTATGATTGCATTTACCTTTTCATCTGCCTCTAAATTTAATAGATTTATGATAGCTGTACCCTTAGCTTGTCTGCCTGCATCAGGAATTTCATATGCTTTTAAAGAATATACTTTTCCTTTGTTAGTAAAGAAAAGAATAGTATCATGGGTTGATGTAATAAATAAATCCTCAACAAAATCCTTTTCTCTAGTAGTCAAGGCTACTATACCCTTTCCACCTCTACGCTGTGGTCTATATGTGCCTTCTGGCATTCTCTTTATATATCCAAAATGTGTAAGGGTAATGATTACATCCTCTTCTTCTATCATATCTTCAATATTAATTTCATTTGGTGCTGCCATTATTCTAGATCTTCTCAAATCTCCATATTTTTCTTTTATTTCTAGCAATTCTTCCTTGATTATATTTAATACAAGTCTTTCATTTGCAAGTATTTCCGTCAATCTGTTGATTTCTTTAATCAAGGCTTCATATTCTTCCTCTAGCTTTTCTCTTTCAAGACCTGTCAATCGTTTCAATCTCATATCCAATATTGCTTGAGATTGCTTCTCAGATAATCCAAAACTTTCAATTAATCTTTCTCTTGCAGTAGCATCATCTTTAGAACTTCTGATTATCTTAATTATCTCATCTATATTATCAAGAGCAATTTTTAAACCTTCTACAATATGTGCTCTTTCTTCGGCTTTAGCTAATTCAAATTGTGTTCTTCTTGTTATAATTACCTTTTGATGGTCTATATAATGGCATAAGATTTCTTTTAAATTTAAAACCTTAGGCTCTCCATTAACTAATGCTAGATTGATAATCCCAAAAGTAACCTGCATCTGTGTATGTTTGTATAAATTGTTAAGAACTACATTTGGATTTGCATCTCTTTTAAGTTCAATTACAATTCTCATACCTTCTCTGTCAGATTCATCTCTAAGGTCTGATATCCCTTCAATCCTCTTATCTCTTACATATTCAGCAATTTTAGTTATCAACGCCGATTTATTAACTTGATAAGGTATTTCTGTAACTATGATTTTATGTCTGCCTTTATTGTTTTCCTCAATTTCAGCTACAGCTCTTATAAGTACCTTTCCTCTACCAGTTCTATAAGCTTCTTTAATACCTTCCTTTCCCATTATATATCCACCTGTTGGAAAATCAGGTCCTTTTATAGTTTTGGACAAAGTATCTATATCTACATCAGCATCATCAATTAGGACTATTAATCCATCAATTACTTCTCTTAAATTATGTGGCGGAATATTTGTTGCCATACCTACTGCTATACCAGATGAACCATTTACTAGTAAATTAGGAAATTTACTTGGCAATACTTCTGGTTCCTTTAAAGTTTCATCAAAGTTAGGTCTGAAGTCAACTGTATCCTTGTTTATGTCTCTTAGCATTTCAGTTGCAAGTTTTGTCATCCTTGCTTCAGTATAACGCATTGCAGCAGCCCCATCACCATCAACGGAACCAAAGTTACCATGTCCATCTACTAATAAATATCTTGTGTTAAAATCCTGTGCCAATCTTACCATAGCACCATATACAGAGCTGTCTCCATGTGGATGGTACTTACCTAGTACATCTCCAACTACTCTTGCAGACTTTCTATATGGCTTATCAGATGTCATTCCCAACTCGTCCATAGCATACAATATCCTTCTATGAACTGGTTTTAAACCATCTCTTACATCAGGGAGGGCACGGCTAACTATAACGCTCATAGAATATTCCAAATAGGATTTCCTCATATCTTCTTCTATGTTTATATCTATCAACTTGTTTTGTTGTTCATTATCCATTTTATCCCTCCTATATGTCTAAATTTTTAACATATTTTGCATTTTCTTGAATAAATACTCTTCTTGGTTCCACTTTATCTCCCATAAGCATAGTAAATACCTCATCCGCTTCTACAACATCTTGGATATTTACCCTTAACAATATTCTTGTAGCAGGATCCATAGTAGTATCAAAAAGTTGGTCAGCATTCATTTCTCCAAGACCTTTATATCTTTGCAGAACATAATTTGATCTTCCAATTTCATTTAGAAGTTTATCTAGTTCTCTATCACTATAGCAATAATATTCTTTTTTACTCTTTGTAATTTTATATAATGGTGGCTGAGCAATATAAACATGACCTTGTTCTATAAGTTCCTTCATATACCTATAGAAGAATGTAAGTAAAAGTGTTCTGATATGAGCACCATCAACATCGGCATCCGTCATGATAATAATTTTACCATATCTCAATTTTTCTATATTGAAGTCACTGCCTATACCAGTTCCAAAAGCAGTTATCATGGACTTTATTTCTTCATATCCTAATACCTTATCCAACCTTGCTTTTTCCACGTTCATTATTTTTCCTTTTAGGGGCAATATAGCTTGATATCTTTTATCCCTTCCCTGTTTTGCACTACCGCCTGCTGAGTCCCCTTCGACTAAATAAACTTCTGTTTCGGATAAATCACTTGACTGACAATCAGCTAATTTCCCAGGTAGAGTAGTATTATCAAAAATACTTCTTTTTCTTGTTAATTCTCTAGCCTTTCTTGCAGCATCTCTTGCTCTTTGAGCACTTACTGCCTTTTCAAGTATTAACTTACCATCCTTAGGATTTTCCTCTAAATAAATACTTAAAAAATCATAGGTAGTTGTCTCAACTATACCTCGTGTTTCACTATTTCCTAACTTTCCCTTAGTTTGACCCTCAAATTGAGGCTCAGGTAATTTTACGGATAAAACAGCCGTTAATCCTTCACGAACATCTTCACCAGATAAATTTTCATCTTTTTCCTTCAGATAATTATATTTTCTTCCATAATCGTTTATAGCCCTTGTTAATGCTGTTCTTAAACCTGATAAGTGAGTACCTCCATCATGTGTATTTATATTGTTGGCAAAGGTCAGTATATTTTCATTATAAGCGTCTGTATATTGCATTGATAACTCAACCGTTGTATTGTCCTTAAGGGTTTCGAAATAAATAATTTCCTTGTGTATAGGATTCTTATTCTTATTTATAAATTGAACAAATGACTTTATTCCACCCTCATAATGAAATTCCTTTCTGGTATCCTTCCTTTGATCTTCTAAAATTATTTTTATTCCCTTATTAAGAAATGCCATTTCTCTAAATCTCAATTCAAGTGTTTCATAGGAAAATTCCAAAGTTTCGAATACTTCTGAATCAGGCTTAAAATATATAGTAGTACCAGTAGTATCAGCATCACCAATTACTTCCAGCTTTGTTACCGGTATTCCTCTCTCAAATTTTTGCATATATTCATGACCATTTCTTCGTACCTTTGCAGTTAACCATTCTGAAAGTGCATTTACAACTGAAACTCCTACACCGTGAAGACCACCAGATACTTTGTAAGCACCATTATTGAATTTACCACCTGCATGAAGTATTGTAAGAACTGTTTCAACTGTTGATTTTCCTGTCTGAGGATGTATCTCTACAGGTATACCACTACCATTATCCTCAACTGATACAGAACCATCATTATAAATAGTTATAATGATGGTATCACATATACCTGCCAGTGCCTCATCAATACTATTGTCCACTACTTCATAAACTAAATGATGCAGTCCCTTAGGTCCAGTACTTCCAATATACATACCAGGTCTTTTCCTAACAGGCTCCAGACCAGTTAATACCTGAATATCACTAGCCGTATAATGTCTATTGTTATCATGTACTTCATTACTCATTTATGTCCCTCCTATCTATATCTCTATGTCTATTTAACAGTGATATAGATGAAATATTTGATACATATAATTTACATTTATCTTTTTCTTGAACTATTATATAACTTTTTGTATCAGAATCTATGTTATTGACTAACATATCATTGTCTATTAAATTATTTATAAAACTACTATTAATCTTTGACAATTCAATACTTTTCTTATCTAATATTAACAGAATATCCTTTTCTAATAAAGAAATATTATCACCAATATGAATTATCATTTATTAACTCCTTATTTCTAGTCTTCCATTTTCTATATAAAAAATGGATTTATTGAAATTATCCAGAGACTTTATATCTACCGCATCTGTAACAGTAATAAATGTTTGCATCTTAGCAAAGCTATTCGTAAGATAATTTCTCCGTTCTTCATCTAATTCAGAAAAAACATCATCAAGTAATACTATAGGATAATTTCCATTCTCTTTTTTAATAAGCTCTACTTCAGATAATTTTAAAGTAAGTACAGCTGTCCTCTGCTGACCCTGGGAACCAAAAATTCTAACGTCTCTACTGTTTATAAAAATAAATATATCATCCCTATGAGGTCCAATTTCTGTAGTTCCATACTCTATATCCTTGTTGAAATTATCCTTCAACAACTTAAAGTATACCTTCTCCATCTCTATTTTATTGTCTAATATTGGCACATTAGTATTATATCTTAATTCCATATTTTCCTTATATGAAGTAAGATTATGATGTGTATTTTTACAAATGTAAAAAAAATCATTAAGATAAGCATTTCTTTCATAAATAATACTTGTACCTATTTTGGCTATTTGTAAGTCAAATGCCTCAAGTAAATTATATAATTCTTTTTTCATCTTATTAGATTTTAATATTTTATTTCTCTGATAAAGTAATCTATTATACCTACTAATATTGTAACTATAAACTGGTTTAATCTGTGAAATACTTAAGTCCATGAAATTTCTTCTCTCATGTGGTCCTTCCTTTACCAGTTTCAAATCATCTGGACTAAATATTACAACACTAAGACCCGTTTCAAGTTCCTTATAATTTTCAATAGTATTTTTATTAATTCTTATAATCTTGGAATTTTCCTTATCTAATTTAAGTTCTATAAATTTTTCAAATCTATCAGTTTTTACATTGACCCCAATATACGCTACTTTTTTTTCAAAATTTATTATTTCCTTATCCCTATTGGTTCTAAAAGATTTTCCATTTGAGCACATATATATTGCCTCTAATAGATTTGTTTTTCCTTGTGCATTTTTCCCAATAAATATATTAATGTTTTGGTTGAAGTTCACATTAATACTATGATAGTTTCTAAAATTGATTAACCTTATGTTTTCTACATTCAAAAAATACACCCCTCAAGGCATGAAATATTACACCACTATAAATTTATCATGGTTCTTTATTTCAATTATATCAGCTTTTCTTAATTTTTTACCTCTCTGTTTAGTGATTTCACCATTAACTAATATCATATCATCTGCTATCATCATTTTTGCCTGGCCACCTGTCTGAGCAACTCCTGCAAGTTTCAAAAATGAATCTAACTTAATATAATCAGTTGTTATTTCTATTTCTTTCATTTTGTTTCCTCCATAAATACAGTCTGACAACCACAGGTCGCTCCTACAATATAGCTCTTCAATTGTGAATTGTGAACCGTGAATTGGTTAAAAGTCGTCTTGAGCCAATCTTACTGGCAATACCAAATAAGTATAGCTGTCATCATCTACTCCATTTATTATACATGGATTTAAGCTACCCATAAAATTAAGCTCTATTTCTTCTGAATCCATAACTTTAATACCTTCTAAAATATATCTGGAATTAAATGCAATGTTAAGATTATCCCCATCTTGACTAGAATTAATCTTTTCGTAAACGTCTCCAACCTCAGAATTAGACCTTATTATGATATTGTTATCTATTACATTAATTCTTATAAGGTTTGCTTTTTCTTCCTTTGCTAATAAAGAAGCTCTTTCTAATGCATATTGAAATTCTCTCCTATTGACATTTACCTTTGTTTTGTGATCATTTCTCATAATATCCTTATAGTTGAAGAATTGACCTTCAAGCAATCTAGAATAAACTATAGTATCTCCTATATTGAAAATAACATGACCTGGAGTAGCACTTATAGATATATCTTCTTCTCTATCTTCGATTATCTTATTTAACTCATTAAGTGATTTTGATGGTATTATTAACTTAAAGTTAACATCTGATGTTGTTGGTAACTTTCTTAAAGCAAGTCTATAACCATCTAAAGATACAAAAGAAATAATATTATCTTGAATCTCTAACAAAACTCCTGTCAGTGAAGGCCTAGTCTCATCCTGAGTTGTAGCAAAAACAGTCTGTCTTATTGCATTTTTAAGTAAGTCCCTTGGCAAGGTGAAATTGTTTTGCTCTATAATTAAAGGCAAATCAGGGTAGTCTGCACCTGAATTCCCAATTATGTTGAATTCTGAATTCTCGCATTTTATATTTATATTATTGTTATTTACTTCTACAGTTATAGGAGCATCAGGTAACTTTTTAACTATATCCCCAAATATCTTGGAATTAACAACTATTGAACCTTCCTTAAATACTTGACAATTTACAAATGTTTCTATACTAATTTCCAGATCTGTAGATGTAAGTTTTATTCTGTTATCCATTGTTTCAATTAGTATTCCATCTAATATCTGTAAAGTTGTCCTTGAGGAAATACCCCTTTGAGCAATGCTTATATGTTTTGCAAGGTCTTTTTGATTTATTAAGAATTTCATTGTCTTTCCTCCTTAATATAAAAAATTAAATTAAATATAGTAGTAATAGTAGTAGTACATGTTATTATGTGGATAAGCCTATTCTTGTGGAAAAAAGATAAACTTATAGGATTTAATAACATGTGGATAACATCTTAATTTAATTAAATCTTTTCCACAGCTTACTATCATTCTCCTTTTAATTCTCCAATTATATTATCAATTTTTTTCTTAAGGCTTGTATCTTTATTTAAATCAGTACTGATTTTGTCACAAGCATGAATAACTGTTGTATGATCTCTTCCACCAAATTCATCTCCGATCTTAGGGAGAGAAAGATCTGTTAATTCCCTTGTTAGATACATTGCTATTTGTCTCGGATATGCTATCGCTCTTGTTCTTTTCTTAGAATTAAAATCATCTAATTTTATTTTAAAATTCTTAGAAACAATATCTTTAATAATATCAACTGTTATATCAACTGTTTTATTATTCGATAGTATATCCTTAAGAGCCTCTTCTGCCAATTCTTCTGTTACCGATCTATTTGTTAATGAAGAATAGGCTACAACTCTAATAAGGGCGCCCTCTAATTCACGTATATTGGATTGAATCTTTGTAGCTATATATTGCATTACCTCATCCGATACCTCTATGTTCTCTACATTTGCTTTTTTTCTCAATATTGCAATTCTAGTCTCAAAATCTGGAGGCTGAATATCAGCAATAAGTCCCCATTCGAATCTAGATCTTAACCTGTCCTCTAAAGTAGGAATCTCTTTTGGTGGTCTATCGCTAGATATTATTATTTGTTTGTTATTTTCATGTAATGCGTTAAATGTATGGAAAAATTCCTCCTGTGTACCTTCTTTACCGGCTATAAATTGAATATCATCAACTAAAAGTACATCTATATTTCTATATTTGTTTCTAAATTCTTCATTTCTATATTCCCTGATTGAGTTAATAAGTTCATTAGTGAATTTTTCAGAAGAAACGTAGACTACCTTTGAATTTGGATTCTGGCTTAGTATGTAATGACCTATAGCATGCATTAAATGAGTTTTTCCCAAACCTACTCCCCCATATATGAATAGTGGGTTATAAGCTTGAGCAGGCGCTTCAGCAACTGCTAAGGAAGCTGCATGCGCAAATCTGTTACTATTGCCGATGACAAATGAATTAAATGTATACTTAGGATTAAGTAGAGATCTTAGGTTGTTTTCAGGAATATCCTGTGATGCTGCTTGTCCTATAGTAGCGTTTGTATCTTCACCAGGTATGATAAATTCAATATTGTAGTCTTGATTAGAAACTTGTTTTATAGAGTTTTTAATCAGGTTGAAATATCTACCCTTTAAGATACCTTTAGTAAAATCATTTGGAACTGCTAATATTATTTTGTTATCATTTAAGCTTATAGGTTCTATGGACTTAAGCCATGTATTAAAGCTTACTTCAGTCAACTCAACTTTAATAATATTTAAGACATCATTCCAAAGGGTATCTAAACTTGCTGCCATAAAAATACCTCCTATAGTAAGAATTATTATTATTTTATCAACATATTTATCAACAAAAAACCAAAAAATTTGATAGTTAAAGTGAGGATTTTAGATTAGCTTTTTTGTTAATAAACTTATTAACAATTGTTGATTAGATTAAAAAATGTTTAAGCATTCTATTTTATCCACATAATTAAGAATTAAAAAATGTGGACAAAAACTTAAACAAAAGGCTAAAAAAAACATAATTTATTAATGAAACACTAAAGTTATACACAATATATCCACATTCTGTGTATAACTTTGTGGATTTAAAGAAGAATAAAAGATATCAACACTCTCTTTAATCATATCAAAAGTAAAATTTATAATCAACAAAATTATCCACAATATTAACTAATTGTTAATAACTATTTTGTGATAAAATTTATAGTTTATGATTGATAATTGAATATAAGTAAAAGTAAATCAAAAATCTTGACATATAATGTTAATATAAATATAATCAATAGTAGTGTGTCTTTTGTTTAAATAGAAAACTCTATATTTATATATATAGGTATTATTCAAGGAGGTGTATTGTAGTGAAAAGAACTTATCAACCTAAGAAGAGACAAAGAAGTGTAGAACATGGTTTTAGAAAGAGAATGAAAACTAGATCTGGTAGAGAGATTTTGAAAGCAAGAAGAAGAAGAGGAAGAAAGAAATTAACTGCATAGGCCGCTATTTTGTGGCCTTTTTATACAGGTAAAGTATTCATAGGAGCAGTAATGGAAAAAAAGTATAGATTAAGAAAAAATTTAGAGTTTAAAAGAGTATATAGTGGTGGAAAAAACTATTGGAATAGAAATCTAACATTGTATATTAAAAAGAATAATATGGAAGAGACTAGATTAGGTATAACAATCACAAAAAAGATTGGTAATGCTGTAGTCAGAAATAGAATTAAAAGAAGGATTAAAGAAATTTATCGTAAAAAATTTTTTAGAATTAAAAGTGGCTATGATTTAATATTTATTCCAAAGAAAAATGTAGTAGATATATCGTATAAAGAATTGGAAAGTGCTATAATTCATATATTGAAGTTATCTAATATGTTAAAGGATTAGGTGTAAAATGGCTAAAGTGGCTATTTTTTTAATTAAAATATACCAAAAATATATATCCAAATATATATTAACAGGAAGAAATTGCAGATTTTATCCAACATGTTCAGAATATTCACTTCAAGCATATCAAAAATATGGATTTATTAGAGGTTCTTATTTAAGTGCAAAGAGAATATTAAAATGCCATCCATTTCATGATGGAGGATATGATCCGCTCAAATGATAGGGGGTTAATAAATGACAGCGTTTCTAGGAAAAATTCTAGGATCACTAATGAAATTTGTATATGACATGGTATCAACTATTGGAGTAGAACCAGAAAATTTCTCATATTATGCAATGGCAATTATTATTACTACTATAATATTTAAGTTGTTACTATTACCAATTAGTTTACATCAGGCCAAGTCTTCAAAAAAAATGGCTGAAATCCAGCCACTATTGAAGCAAATCCAGACAAAATATAAAAATGACCCTCAGACAATGCAAATAAAAATGCAGGATTTATATAAACAACATAATTATAATCCAGCTTCAGGTTGTTTGATATTATTAGTACAATTACCTATTATATTTGCTTTTTTTGCAGTGTTTAGAGAACCGGCTAGATATGCTTTTACAGAACCAGGTTTCTATGAGTCAATGAATAAGACATTTTTTTGGATAAAGAACTTAGATCAAGCAGACCCATATCTATGGGGTTTACCGTTGTTAGCTGCTATTACAACATACTTACAAAGTATAACAATGCCTAATATGAATAATGTAGATCCTCAATCTGCAGCTACACAAAAAACTATGAATTATTTTATGCCAATAATGATCTTCATGGCTGCAAGGGGTTTTGCAGCAGGTCTAGGTTTATATTGGGTAATAGGTAATATCTTTACTATTATACAGCAATTAATATCTAAGAGGTCTTTAGCCAAGCTCAAGGAGGATAAATAGATATGAAATTTGTAGTGAAAATTGGCAAAACGGTTGAAGAAGCTTTACATGAAGCTTTGTGTGAATTAGAGGCTAAAGAAGAAGATGTAAAGGTAGAGGTTTTGGATGAGCCTAGTAAAGGGTTTTTAGGATTTATTGGTTCAAAGGAAGCAAAGATTAAAGTTACATTAATAAATGATCCAATAGAAACAGCTGATTCATTTTTATTAAAGATATTTGATTCTATGGGTATAGAAGCAAATAATCAAATCAAAAAAGAAGGAAATATTCTTTATGTTGATATAAAGGATATTTCATCATCAGATATGGGAATTTTAATAGGAAAAAGAGGGAATACCCTTGATTCGATTCAATATTTGTTAAGTTTAGCATTAAATAAAAATAGAGAAGATTATATTAAAGTAGTTGTTGATTCTGAAGGATATAGAAAAAAAAGAGAGGAAACTCTTATAAAACTAGCTAATAAAATGGCCGAAAAAGCTAAATATAGCAGGAGACCAGTAAAGCTGGAGCCCATGAATCCATATGAGAGAAGAATTATCCACTCGACTCTGCAAAATGTAGAAGGAGTAAGCACTTATAGTGAAGGTGAAGAGCCTTTTAGAAGAGTAGTTATAATTGCAAAGTAGAATAATTGAGACTAAAGCCCTTGAATTCATAAATTTCTTAGGGCTTTTTTATTTATTAGTGGATTTTGGATATAATAGTAAGATTAGGTATGAAATTTGAGGTGAAAAAAATGTCAGATACAATTGCTGCTATTTCAACTGCTATTGGTGAAGCAGGAATAGGAATCGTAAGAATAAGTGGGGAAGATGCACTTGAAATGGGATGGAATGTATTTAAAAGTGCTAAAATAGATGATATTAATAATGTAGAAAATAGAAAATTGCTTTATGGACATATATTAGATGGTGATACAGTAATAGATGAAGTATTGATAGTCTTTATGAAGGAACCATATACCTATACAAGAGAAAATATGGTAGAGATTTATTGTCATGGAGGAATAATATCCATAAAAAAAGTATTGGAATTGATATTGAAAAAAGGTGCCAGACTTGCAGAACCCGGAGAATTTACTAAAAGGGCATTTTTGAATGGAAGATTGGATCTTGCTCAAGCAGAGGCAGTAATAGATATTATCAGATCTAAAACAGATAAAAGCTTTCAGGTATCCCTTGATCAATTAGAAGGAAATCTATCAACAAAGATAAAGGAAATAAGAAATATACTTTTATCTATGCTAGCTCATATAGAGGTATCAATAGATTTTCCAGACGAAGATGTTGAAGTATCTACATTAAATGAACTTGAAAAAAATGCAATGGAAGTCAAGGAAAAAATATCAACTTTACTTTCAACATCAGGTCGGGGTAAAATCTTAAGGGATGGATTGAATACTGTTATACTTGGCAAACCAAATGTTGGTAAGTCCTCATTGTTAAATGCTATAGTAAGGGAGAATAGGGCAATAGTGACGGATGTACCAGGTACTACTAGAGATATAATCGAAGAATATATCAATATTGATGGAATTCCTTTGAAAATTATCGATACTGCAGGTATTAGAAATACAAATGATTTAGTAGAAAAGATTGGTGTGGATAAGGCTAAAAAAACAGTTGAGCAGGCTGATTTAGTCATAGCAATATTTGATACCTCAAGGGATTTAACAGATGACGATATTCAGATAATAGAGTTAATTAAGTATAAAAAGACTATTATTTTGTTAAATAAGTCTGATTTGCCAAACGAATTTAATGATGATTATATAAAAAAACATCTTAAAAATGTTGAAATAATTAAAACTTCAATAAAGACAGGTGATGGTATTGAAGATTTGGAAAATAGCATTAGAAACATGTTTTATTCTGGTGAGGTGGAAATTAATTCAGATGTAGTTGTAAGCAACGTAAGACATAAAAACCAGCTTGAAAAAGCGTATAATGATATAGTAAGTGTAATCGAAGATATAAAGTCTATGGTTCCGATTGATTGTTTAGAGGTAGATTTAAAGAATTGTTGGGAGAATTTAGGTGAAATATCGGGTGATACAATAGGTGAAGATATTTTGGATAAAATTTTCTCTGAGTTTTGTATTGGAAAATAGAAAATAGTTAAGAGTTAAGAACTAGGAGTTAAGAGTGAACAACGAAGTTGTCATTCCGAGCGTAGTCTAGGGATCTCCTTTTTGTCATTCTGAGGTGTACAGTATTATTAATGCTATCGAAGAATAATGGATTTTCATGACTACAGAGAATGACCATAATAATTGTGAATTGTGAATCGTGAATTATGAATTGGTTAAATTGGAAAGGTGAAAATATATGAAAGATGTAAAGCACTATATTGCAGGTGACTTTGACGTAGTAGTTATTGGTGCGGGACATGCAGGTATTGAAGCTGCTTTGGCAAGTAGCAGATTAGGAATGAAAACACTTATAATGACAATAAGCCTAGATGCCATAGCTGCATTATCATGTAATCCTAATATTGGTGGAACGGGCAAGGGACATTTGGTAAGAGAAATCGATGCGCTTGGCGGACAGATGGCTATAAATATTGATAAATCCTTTATTCAAAGCAGGATGCTTAACACATCAAAAGGACCAGCAGTTCATTCTTTAAGAGTACAGGCTGATAAAAGAAAATATCATGAAGAAATGAAAAAGGCTTTAGAAGATGAACAAAACCTTACTTTGATGCAGGGTGAAGTAATAGAGATTTTAGTTGAAAACAATAAAATAGTTGGAGTATTAACAAGAACTGGGGCAGTTTACAATACTAAGGCATTGATATTGGCAACTGGTACTTATTTAAGAGGAAGAGTATATATGGGTGAAGTCAATTATTCTTCAGGACCTGATGGTAGATTTCCTTCAATTCAATTATCAGAATCTTTGGAGAAGATAGGGATTGAACTAAGGAGAATGAAAACAGGTACTCCAGCTAGAGTTCATAGAGATAGTATTGATTTTTCAGTAATGGAAATCCAGCCAGGAGATGATGAGGTGATACCTTTTTCATTTTTAAATATGGATAAGGAATTTAAGGAACCTCAGATACCTTGTTATCTAACTTATACTACTGAAAAAGCACATGAAATTATCAGAGAAAATCTTCAAAGGTCCCCAATGTATGCGGGTGAAATAGAAGGGGTAGGACCAAGATATTGTCCTTCGATAGAAGATAAAGTAGTTCGTTTCGCAGATAAAGATAAACATCAGGTATTTATTGAACCTGAAGGATTATCAACTAAGGAAATGTATGTGCAGGGAGTTAGTACAAGTCTTCCGGAGGAGGTTCAGATTCAGATATATAAAAACATTACAGGTCTTGAAAATGTACAATTTATGAGATCGGCATATGCAATAGAATATGATTCTATAAATCCTACTATATTAAAAAGAACCTTGGAGCATAAGGAGATAAACAATCTATTTTTTGCAGGACAGATTAATGGTTCATCCGGGTACGAGGAGGCAGCATCCCAAGGTCTTATTGCGGGTATAAATGCTGCACAGAATATAAAGGGTAAAGAGGAATTTGTATTGGATAGGTCTGAAGCATATATTGGAGTGCTGATAGATGATCTTGTAACTAAAGGCACAAATGAACCATATAGAATGATGACATCAAGAGCTGAATATAGATTGACTTTAAGGCAAGATAATGCAGATTTAAGACTTACTGAAAAGGGTTATAAAATAGGCTTGGTAACAGAAGAAAGATATAGAAAGACATTGGAGAAGAAAAAATTAATAGAGGATGAGCTTAAAAGGTTAAAGAAGGTATTTATAGCACCAACTGAAGAGAATAATTTAATTTTAGATAAAATTAACACACATCGAATTAAAAGCTCTATAAGCCTTTATGAGCTGATTAAAAGACCAGAGGTACAATATGATGCCACAGCTGATTTAGATGGAAATAGAGGCCGTTTAAAGAGAGAAGTCAGATTACAAGTTGAAACTCAAATTAAATATGAAGGTTATATCAAAAAACAAATGATACAAATTGAGCAATTTAAAAAGCTTGAAAATAAGAAATTATCATTTGAGGAAGATTATAGTTTGGTTAAAGGTTTAAGCAACGAGGCTAAGCAAAAACTAAACAAATTTAAACCTGATTCTGTAGGTCAAGCCTCAAGAATATCTGGAGTTTCTCCATCGGATATCAATGTATTATTAATATATTTAGAGCAGAAGCGAAGGAGTGCAAGGGTTAATGGCTAATATAGATGCGTTAGTTAATGGAATAGAGAAATTAAATATTGAATTAACGGAAGAACAACTATTTAAATTTATTAGGTACAAGGAACTTTTAAAAGAGTGGAATAAAAAAATAAATATAACCACTATAACCGATGATGTGGAGATTGATCAAAAACATTTTCTGGATAGTCTAACTCCTTTAAGAACAAATTTATTTAATGGTAAGAAAAAATTAATTGATGTGGGAACAGGAGGAGGATTCCCGGGAGTTCCTTTGAAAATAGCAAATGCAGAATTAGAAATAGACCTTTTAGATAGTTTAAATAAGAGAATTATATTTCTTAATGAGGTAATTAAAGAGCTAAATCTAGATAATATTAGAGCAATTCATGGAAGAGCTGAGGAATTAAGTATTAGAAGTGAGTATAGAGAGAAGTATGATATATGTATTTCGAGGGCAGTTGCTTCACTAAATACTCTGAGTGAATATTGTATTCCTTTCGTGAAAGTAGGTGGTTTTTTTGTTTCAATGAAAGGACCTGAATTTGAGCAGGAATTGAGTTCAAGCAAATATGCCATTGAAATTTTAGGTGGAAAGATAGTTTGTAAAAAAACTATACAAATTCCCGAAAGTGATATCTATCATTCGCTTATAATTGTCGAGAAAATAAAACAAACTTCGACAAAATATCCAAGAGGTGGTGGTAAACCACGTAAAAATCCGCTGTAATTTGTGTGAAAATGTATGAAAATAGTTGGGAAATAATGAAGGAAATATTAATTTCAAAATAGAATAATTGGTATAATGCTAAAGAAAAGAGGGGTATTATGAACTTGCATAGAGAAATTATAAATATTCCAATTAATTCTATTAAACCGAATCCTTATCAGCCTAGAAAAAGCTTTGATCAAAAGGGATTAGAAGAATTGTCACAGTCAATTAAATCCTTTGGAGTAATACAACCAATAAGCGTTAGAAGATTAAGTGCTGACTCATATGAACTAGTTGCAGGTGAGAGAAGACTTAGAGCCTCTGAATTAGTTGAGTTAAAATATATTCCAGCTATTGTTGTAGATTTTAGAGATAAAGATTCAGCAATGGTTGCCTTAATTGAAAACCTTCAACGAGAAGATTTAAATTTTATAGAAGAAGCTGAAGGATATAATAGTTTGATAAAGGATCATAATTTTACACAAATGGAATTAGCTGAAAAACTTGGAAAGTCCCAGTCTACAATTGCAAATAAACTTAGATTGCTTAGATTGCCTCAAGATATAAAGAAGACACTTGTTGAAGAGGCTTTAACTGAAAGACACGGTAGAGCATTGTTAAAGCTACCAGATGATAATCTAAGGAGGATTGTACTAGAGAAGACAATAAATAATGAACTGAATGTAAATGGTACTGAGTCACTTGTAGAGGATATTTTGGATAATATGCGAAAGAAAGAAGATAAAGATTATAAGCAAAGTATAAAATCCTTAATAAGTATTAGAATATATCTGAATACTATAAAAAAGGCTTATAAGGCAATTAAAGAATATGGAGTAAAAGCCGAATATATAGAAGAAGATAAAGGGGATTATGTACTTGTTACAATAAAGGTTCCTAAAGTTATGTAAAAAAAGTTAAAAATAAAAATGTTCCACGTGGAACATTTTTATTTTTAACTTTTTTATCTCCTTTTTTTGTAGATATATGCTATTATATAAATAACGAGAGAAAAAGCATATTGTTCTATAAGATACTGAAAAAATAACTATTTATTAAATTGGAACAAAAGTAATTGATGAATTTCTCTTTAAAAATCATAATGATGTTGGATAGTGTAGCAACTCATTTAGGATAGTAAGTATATTGTAATAGGATTTTGAGGATTAAGGAAGATAACTTGAGGTGTGATATGGGAAAAATAATTTCTATTTTTAATCAAAAGGGTGGAGTAGGTAAAACTACTACAAGCATAAATCTTTCAGCAGGTTTAGGTAAATTAGGTAAAAAAATTTTACTTGTAGATATTGATCCTCAAGGGAATTCAACTAGCGGGTTGGGTATAGAAAAAAATAGTGTTGAAACACTTTTCTATGATATACTTTCACTTAATTTACCAGTAGATAGCGGTATTTATAAGTCTTCAGCGGAGAATGTTGATATTATTCCATCTAATAACCAGTTGGCAGGATTGGAAATTGAATATGCGAAAAAAGGAAATTGGGAAAATGCTTTAAAGATTGAGCTTGATAAAATAAAGGATAGATATGAATATATATTTATAGACTGTCCACCTTCCTTAGGTATATTAAGTGTTATTGGATTAGTTGCTTCAGATAGTGTACTAATTCCAATTCAATGTGAATATTATGCTCTTGAAGGAGTTAGTCAGCTTTTTGATACTATTGAACTGGTTAGAAAGGGGTTTAATCCTAACTTAGACATCGAAGGGGTTGTATTGAGTATGTTTGATGGTAGGACAAACCTTTCAATTCAGGTTGTAGATGAAGTTAAGTCCTTTTTTAAAGGGAAGGTATATACAAATATAATTCCTAGGAATGTCAGGTTGGCAGAGGCACCATCCTATGGTTTGTCTATTATGGATTATGATGATAAATCTAAAGGAGCAGAGGCATATATGGATTTAGCAGAGGAATTTGTATATTTACAGGATTAATATATTGTACCTTGTTAGAAAGGATTGATTATATTGAGTACTAAAAAAAGAGGATTAGGTAAAGGTCTGTCTGCTTTGATTTCAGATAAAGCTGCTGTTGATAACTTTTTAAATGAAGAGAAACTAAGCGAGAAAATTGAAATAATCGATATAAATTTAATAATTCCGCGACAGAATCAGCCTAGAAAGTATTTCGATGATGAAGCATTGAAGGAACTTGCTGCATCCATTAATGTACATGGGGTTATACAACCTATTATTGTTAGAAAACTTGACAATAAATATGAAATAGTAGCTGGTGAGAGAAGATGGAGAGCATCAAAGCTTTTAGATCTAAAGGAAATTCCAGCTGTAATTAGAAGTATTGACGAACAAAATGCTGCAAAGATTTCATTAATAGAAAATGTACAAAGAGAAAATCTTAATCCTATAGAAGAAGCTACTGCTTATAAAAAAATTATGCAGGACTATGAATTAAAACAGGATGAACTAGGTGAAGCTGTAGGTAAGAGCAGGACATATATATCAAATAGTATCAGACTTTTAAATTTGGATAAAAAAGTAGTTGATTACCTTTATGAAGGTAAATTGACTGCGGGGCATGGGAAAGTACTGTTAGGCTTAGATAAAGATAAACAGCTTGAAGCAGCTCAAAGAATAATTAATTTAGGACTTAATGTTAGAGATACAGAAGCAGAAGTAAAAAAAGAGAAGTCAAAGGTGAATAAAGGGAAAATAAAAAGAAAGAACAATAAGGTAGATTCATATCTAAAGGATTTAGAAGAAAATCTAATGAGATCATTGGGAACAAAGGTGAATCTACTTGTGGGGAAGAAAAAGGGAAAAATTGAGATTGAGTATTATGGAGAAGAGGATTTAGAAAGGCTAATTGACTTGCTTACAAGATAATGTTCCACGTGGAACATTTAAATTCTAAATGAAAGGAGCTCTATAATGGAGGTTAATATTTTTCAGGTAGACGCGTTCAGTTCAGGTCCATTTGGAGGAAATCCAGCAATAGTAGTACCAAATTCCAAGTGGATAAAAGAAAAGGATATGCAGAAAATAGCTAATGAAATGAATGTTTCTGAAACAGCTTTTGTTCATCAGTTGGCAGACAATACATTTAAGGTAAGATATTTTACTCCTGTATGTGAAATAGACTTGTGTGGACATGCTACAATAGCAACATTTTATACCATGGCAAATATGGGATATATTAAACCGATACCTAATGGAATAAAAGAAGTGACATTGGTAACAAATATAGGTAAGCTTCCAATAGAAATTTGTTATAAAAATGGAGAGGTTGCATCTATAATCATGCAGCAAGATAAACCAAGGTCTTTAGGTGAAGTAAAGAATTTAGATGAGTTATTAAAAGTTTTAGGTGTTAAAAGGAATCAACTTGGATTTTTAGATGATTATATGGAGCCAGAAATTATAAGTACTGGGGTACCAGATATTTTATTACCTCTAAGAGATAAGGAAACATTGGATAATTTAGATGTAGACTTTTGCGAGTTAGCTAATGTAAGCAAAAAATATAATGTAACAGGAGTTCATGTTTTTCACCTTCCAGAAAAGAATTCTAGTATTGTTTATGCAAGAAATTTTGCTCCTTTAGTTGGAATAAATGAAGAAGCTGCTACGGGGACTGCAAGTGGGGCTTTAATATATTTTTTAAGAAAAAACAATTTAATCGAATCGAATAGAATTACCTCTATTCAGGGATACTCTTTGAATAGAGCAAGTGAAATACATTGTTTTATTGAAGAGAATGCTAATAGCTATAGGATTAAAGTAGGAGGCAATGCTAATATTGTGATGGAAGGTATATTGAAATTTTAATGGAGGGAAAAATTTATGTTAGTTGAAAAAAGCCTAAGAGAATATACAATGGAAGTAGCTAGTGACAATCCTACACCAGGAGGAGGTAGTGTTGCAGCCTTGGTAGGTAGTATTGGTGGAGCTTTAACTAATATGGTAGGAAATCTTACAATAGGGAAAAAGGTATATGAAGATGTACCAGAGAAATTTAGGGAAAAGATGCAAAGAAATGCAAAGCAAATAGAAGATGTAGTCCAAAACTTGTTAAAAATAGTAGATGAGGATTCTACAGCATTTGATGATGTAATGGAGGCATTTAAACTTCCCAAAAATACGGAAGAAGAAAAACAGATTAGATCTAAGGCTATCCAGAAAGGATATAAAAAGGCTTTGGAGGTACCAATAAGGTGTGCAAGAGAGTGTTATAAGGTGTTAGAATTGCAAGATGTGTTTGCAGAATATGGTAATGTTAATGCCATTACAGATGTAGGAGTAGGTACCTTACTAGCATATTCTGGATTAGAAGGTGCATTGTTTAATGTAATTATTAACCTGAAGGGTATTAAAGATGAAAGTTATAAAAATCAAACAAAAACAGAAGTTGATTTACTTTTAGATAAAGGAAAAAAATTAAAGGAAGAATTATTGAAAACTGTATATCATAGACTAGGATAAGAGAAGGATACCTTCTCTTTTTTTAAACAAATTTATTTCAGGAGAGTGTTTAAATGAATAAAAAAGACCTTAGGGATCTGATAAAGAAGGCTAAAGGCGAGGAAAAAGCAGAATTGGTTTTAAAAAACACGAACTTGATAAACGTCTTTACCAAGGAAATTATCAAAACAGATGTGGCTATTGAGAATGGGAAAATAGCAGGAATCGGAAAGTATTCTGGATTGGAGGAAGTTGACTTAGAAGGCAAGTATCTATCTCCAGGATTTATAGACAGTCATGTACATATAGAATCCTCTATGTCTACTCCTAGTCAGTTTGCCAGAGCCGTACTACCAAGGGGTATTACTTCGGTTATAACAGATCCTCATGAAATAGCCAATGTAAAAGGCCTGGATGGCATTAAATATATGATAGAAGAAAGCAAAAATTCTCCATTAGATTGTTATTTTGTATTTCCAAGTTGTGTTCCAGCAACATCATTTGAAAATTCAGGAGCTATATTAGATGCAGAAGATATGCTTAGTAAAATAGATGGAAAAGTTATAATTGGACTTGGAGAAATGATGGACTATCCAGGAGTTATAAATTATAATGATAAGGTATTAGATAAATTAGTTATAGGAAATGATTACTTCGTAGATGGTCATGGTCCTATGATAAAAGACAAGGAGCTAAATGCCTATGTTGCAGCAGGCATAAAAACTGAACATGAATGCACAACATCAGATGAAATGCTAGAGAGACTTAGACTTGGCATGTACATTTTAATAAGGGAAGGTTCAGCTACAAGGGATCTTCAAAAACTTATAAATATTGTAAATAAGGATAATCTTAGCAGAATATTGTTCTGCACAGATGACAAGCATCCAGAAGACTTATTGAGAGAAGGAAGTATCGACTATAATATCAAGCTTTCAATCAAAGCAGGAATTGATCCAATAGATGCAATAATAATAGCTTCACTAAACCCTTCTATATGTTATAATTTAAAGGGTAAGGGGGCTATTGCACCGGGGTACGATGCAGATCTTGTAGTTATAGATAATCTTGAAGATTTTAATATATTAGAGGTTTATAAAAAAGGTAAATTAGTTGCCAAGGATTATAAGGCATTATTCAACAGTGACCCTTATTTACCTGATTATATGCAAAATAGTGTAAAAGTTAAAAAAATTGGATTAGAGGATTTTAAAATTCCTATAAGGACTAATAAAGCAAATGTAATTGGTATAATCAATGACAGTCTCATTACGGAGGCTAATAAACGGACAGTAAGTACTAATAATGGATATTTTACCTATTCAAATGATGGAATATTAAAGCTTGTAGTAGTAGAAAGGCATAAACAAACGGGAAATATTGGATTAGGACTAATAGAAAATTTAGATTTAAATGGTGGTGCTATAGGTCTTACAATTGCCCATGACTCTCATAATATAATTGCTGTTGGCGATAACGATGAGGATATTTTACTAGCAATAGACGAGCTCACGAAAATAGGTGGAGGAATATGTATTATTTCCCGGGGAAGTGTTTTAAAAAGTCTTTCGTTAGAAATAGGTGGAATATTAACTACTAATCCTATTGAAGAAACTACAAAAATTTTAAAGGAAATGATTGATTTATCACATGATATATTAGGTGTAAATAGAAAGATAGACCCGTTTATGACCTTATCATTTATGGGGTTACCTGTTATACCTAGTCTCAAATTAACTGATATGGGTTTATTTAATGTTGATGAATATAAATTTATAGATGTAGAAATAAATGAATGAGGATAGGTGAGAAAATTATGATTTATTTTGATAATGCAGCTACTACATTTCCAAAGCCCAACGTAGTATATGATGCCATCATGACAGCAATGAAGGAATATGGTGCAAATCCAGGTAGATCAGGACATAAACTGGCATTAAAGGCTGGTAGGGGAGTATATGAAACAAGAGAATTGATAAGTAAACTTTTCAATGCTAAAAACACTATGAATATTATATTGACTTTTAATGCTACGGAAAGCTTAAATATAGGTATTAAAGGTTTCTTAAAACCAGGGGATCATGTTATTACAACTTCAATGGAACATAATAGCGTATTAAGACCTATTAAATATTTAGAGAACTTTGGCATAGAATCAACAATAGTTAAAGGAGATTCAAAAGGGAGAATCAAATCCTCCGATATAGAAAAAAGCATTAAAGAAAATACTAAATTAATCGTTAATACCCATGTATCTAATTTGACAGGCACAATAATGCCTATAAAGGAAATAGGTAGAGTAGCAAGAGAAAATGGAATAGTTTATATGGTGGATGCAGCTCAATCAGCAGGAGTTTATGATATAGATGTGGAAGATATGAAAATAGATTTACTTGCATTTCCTGGGCATAAGGGCTTATTGGGGCCACAGGGTACAGGTGGACTAATAATAAGAGAAGGATTAGAATTGGAAGGATTTATGCAAGGAGGTACAGGAAGTGTATCTTATTCCTTGAATCAACCTGATATTTATCCAGATAAGTTTGAAAGTGGTACAGCAAATGCCCCGGGTATTATTGGTCTTGGAGCCGGAATAAGATATATCCTTGATAGAGGTATTGATGATATTAGGAGGTATGAGGAAGAGCTTATACAGCATTTTATTGAAGAAGCACAAAAAATTGATGGAATAATTCTATATGGACCATTGAATGTAAAGGAACAAGGCGGAGTAGTAGCACTTAATATAAAGGATGCAGACTCTTCAGAGATAGCATATATTTTAGATGAAGAATATGATATAGCTGTCAGATCAGGTCTTCACTGTGCTCCACTGGCACATAAAACAATCGGGACCTTGGATCAGGGCGCTGTACGTTTTAGTTTTGGAATATTTAATACACATGAGGAGATAGACTTCTGCATTAAGGCACTAAAGGATATAACAAAAGAAGTTTAGGAAGGGGCAATTATATGGAGTGGTTAAGATATTATATATCAGTTTATTCTGCTGAGATATTTATAGGACTAGCTATATGGTTAATAGGTTTATTCATTATTACAATTATACAAGGAACTAAAATTAAAAAGGTAAGGGAAAGATACTCATCATTAGTGAGAGGAATGAATGGAATAGACATTGAAGGTCTGATTATTAAGGCTAATGGGGACATAATGGATATTAAAAGAGACTTAAGTTTAATTGATCAGAACTTAAGTCAAATTGAAACTAAGCTTACATTTGCCATTCAAAAAATTGGATTTATAAGATACAATGCATTTAATGATATAGGTAGCGAATTAAGTTTCTCAATAGCTTTACTAGATCAATACCAAAATGGATTTATATTAACAAGTATATTTGGAAGAGAATCTTCTGTTAGTTACGCAAAACCTATTAGGAATGGTGAGAGTAATATACCACTTTCAGCTGAAGAATTAATAGCTATTGATAGAGCAATAAAGGGTGAAGGAATTCAAAATGCTTGATAGTTGGGGGAAATCTAATGGACAATATACTTTTTATTATAAATCCTGCTGCTGGTGGTGGGAAGACGATAGGTTTAATACCTATTATTGAAGAACGGATGAAAAAGGCCAATAGGGAATTTAAAATACAATTGACAGGACAACCAAACGAGGCAACTAAATTTGCAGAAGAAATGGTGGACATGTACCCTATAATAGTTGCAGTTGGTGGAGATGGAACAATAAATGAGGTAGCTAAAGGTCTAATAAATAAAAAAAAGGGAGTATTAGGAATAATTCCGAGCGGAACTGGCAATGATTTTGTTAGAGCTATTGGAATGGAAATAGATCCAATAAAGTCATTGGATGCAATCATAAAGGGAAAGACCAAAAAAATTGATGTTGGGAAAATAAATAATTATAGCTTCTTAAACATTGCCAGCTTTGGATTTGATACTGAAGTAGTAATTTTTACAAATAATATTAAAAAAAAGGTAAAAAGTAGAATTGCTTATATAATTGGAATATTAAGCACATTATTAAGCTATAAAAAAAAGAAAACTAAAATAATAATAGATGATGAAGTTTTGGAAAGGAATTTAGTGTTACTTGCCGTGGGAAATGGCAATTATTATGGTGGAGGACTTTATGTTTTACCTATGGCAGAAATTAACGATGGATATTTTCATATTTGTTTGGTTAGAAATATAAATAACTTTAAAATACTATTTCTATTTCCTTCTATAATTAAAGGTAACCATCTAAAATATGAGAATTATATAGAAATCTTTAAGGCAAAGAAGGTGAAGATCATTAATAATGAAGATGTGAGTATCAATATAGACGGTGAAATTGTCCATGTCGATAAAGATATAGTTTTTGAAATGGACAAATACAAATTAAATACGATAATTCCATAACATATTAATTACCCAATATTGTTGATATTGTACCAACGAATTATATTAAATTTTTGTAACAAAATATAGTGTACGAATATGTAAAAATCTTACAGTCGGTAAATGTTGAAATTTAAATGTTTTTAGATTTTCGTTAAATAGTATAAAAATTATTTTCATGCTAATCTAAAAGTTGAATTTTATAAGCACTATGATATAATTAGGATTGTTACAAAACGGTTACAAAATTAAACCTTTGTAAAAAGGTTTATTAGGAGGAAGATAAATTGGAAAACAGATCCTCATCGTTAAAGAATTTTATGATAAAAAATAAAAAAAATATAAAATTTGATTTAAATGATATGAACTTTAGAAAGGCTTTAACAGCTTTTATGATAATAACAATTATTTTTCTAGGGTTCACTGGATATAAGATAAATGAAATAAAAGCTAGGGCATTTCAAGTTTATTTAGATAAAGATAGTTTAGGTATAGTAAGAAGTGAAGAAGCAGCATTAGACATAATGAATGATATTAAGAAAGATTTATCAAATACATATGGAGCAGAGTGCGTTTTAGATAAGGAATTATCATTTGAATTAACTCATGCTAAGGATAAGGATTTAATTAAAGCTGAAGAGTTAAAAGAAGGAATAAAAGATAAAATTGACTTTGCTGTTTTAGGTTATAGTATCGTAGTAAATGATGAGGAAGTAGGTGCAGTAAAGACAGAAAAGGATGCTAAAGCTATCCTTGATGACATAAAAAAACCTTACGTGGAAAGTTTGGAAGGTGACATTCAGGAAATAAAATTTGTAGAAGATGTCAAAGTAATGAAGAAGAAATTGCAAGTTAGTGATATAAAGTCGAATAGTGATATTATTGAATTGATTGAAATAGGTACTGAAAAGATAAAAACCCACGTGATAGAGGTAGGAGAAAGCTTTTGGACTGTTGCAAAAATGTATGATACATCAGTTGATGAGTTAGTTGATGCAAATCCAGAAAGAGATCCTAAAAAGCTTAAACCTGGTGATGAGATAAAATTATTAGTGCCTACTCCAAAATTAACTGTAGCTACTACAGAAAAAATTGAATATACTAAGGATACTGATTTTGAAACAATTGTAGAGACAAATGATTCTATGTACAAAAATCAGAAGAAGGTAAAGGTTGAAGGAATAAAAGGAGAGTCTCATTTTGTTGCGAATGTTAAAAAACAAAATGGTGCTGTTGTTGAAGAGGAAATTTTAAGTGAAGATGTCATAAAAGAGCCAGTTAATGAATTAGTAGTTCAAGGAACAAAAGAATTGCCAAAGACAATGGCTACAGGAGTTTTGATGATGCCTACCAGAGGTAGATTTACTTCTGGATATGGTACAAGATGGGGAAGGATGCACAGAGGTATAGATATAGCAGCTGCGGTATGTACCCCAATACATGCATCGGATGGCGGCACTGTATCATTCTCTGGACGACAAGGGACATATGGGAATATGATTGAGATTGATCATGGAAATGGTATAAAGACTAGATATGCTCATTGTAGTAAGCTATTGGTGAGTAAAGGAACAAAAGTCTATAAAGGACAACATATAGCAAATGTAGGTAGTACAGGTAGATCTACTGGACCACATGTACATTTAGAGGTATTAGTTAATGGAGTACATGTAAATCCAAGTAAATACGTAAAATAATTAAGACGGACAATTTTGTCCGTCTTTTTATATTCTTGAATCCAATAAGAAAAAGATAATTAATAACATAATAAGGGTTTCAATAAAATCATCATCAAATAGACTATTACTTAAGGATTTAACCATATTAGGTTCAGCATTAAAAAGCAGTTTCAAATTTAACATTCCTGCACCTTGGCCTTGAATAGGCTCGTTTAATTGTTCACAGGACTCGACTAATTTCAGCTTGTAGTCTTCCGGTGTTAGTTCATCCCCATATCTGTTAAATAACAGAGCAAGACTACCGCTTATTAAAGGTGTAGCCATTGATGTACCGCTAAGTGATGTGTAACTATCTAGCTTTGTGTTAGAAAGGGAGTTGATATTAACTCCAGGAGCAACAAGGTCAGGCTTCTGAATACCTTGTATTGTTGGACCACGGCTAGAAAATTTTGCAATTGTATCATCACTGGTATCTATGGTTCTTTTATCATCAACAGCTCCTACAGTAATGACTTTTCTGCTTACTCCAGGAGAAAGAATTGTCTTTTCATTAGGACCGCTATTTCCAGCTGCCGTAACGACAACTAATCCAGCTTCAACACACTTTTCAACCGCTTTTACCAAAGGGTCTTTTTCAGGCTTATTATTGGCAGGTGTTCCTAAAGAAAGATTGACTATTTTTATATTATATCGTTCTTTATTTTCTATACAGTATGATAATGCAGCTATAATGTCCGATGTAGATCCGCCACCATTCTCATCTAGTGCCTTTAGACTAATGATATTGGTCTTTGGTGCTATACCTACATATTTTCCCTTGGATGAATAACCATTTCCTGCAATAATTCCTGCTACATGGGTACCGTGACCATTATCATCATAAGGATCTGTTTTACCTTTAACGTAATCCTTAAAAGAAATTAGCCTATTTTTTGGTTTCACTAAATCAGCGTGAGGAGCTACTCCTGTATCAATAACGGCTACTCCAATTCCATTACCATCATATCCTTTATCATGTGGGAAATAGGATTCCATAGTTGCATTTGCTATGTCAAGTAGGGCATAAACATTGGAATCAAAACTGATAAAATCCACATCTGGGCTGGTGGAAAGCCTGTATACTATATCTGTTGACATATTGACAGCTAAGCCATGAATAATTGGTAAATCAGCTTTCATCTTTGATGAGACACTTGAAACGTCATTGAATAGATCTTCATTATTGTCTTTAAATTGTATAATGACTGGTACATCTTCAATGGATTGAGCCAGTATCTTTGCATTAAGAATAGGACAAAGCTTATTATTGCTCATTCTTCTCACTATTACCACCTTCCTTGTTCTATTCTATGCTTATAAATATTAATATGTGCTAAAAAAATAAGCCCGAAAAATCGGGCTCTACATTCTATTCATGTTTGTGTATCATTTTGACTATTTCTCCAACTATTAGTGGTAAAAATGCAAATGTCAATACTATTTCCCAGTCAACAATATTTAATGTTACAGTGTAGAATATTATCTGCAAAAATGGTACATATAGAACAACTAGCAGTAATATAAAGGAAAATAGTGTTGCGTAGATCATTGATTTATTTGAAAAGAATCCTATCTTAAATAATGTAAATCTCTGTGATCTACTTGAATATGCTCTTAATAATTCTGCTGTAATCAATGTTGCAAAAGTAATTGTTCTTGCATGCTCAATATTTCCAGGATATCTACTCATAGCCCAATAGTATGCTATCAATGACCCTGCTGCCACTGCGATACTTTGGAATATAATGTTTATCATCATCTTTTTATCAATTATTGTAGATTTAGGATCTCTAGGATTTTGTTTCATTATATCAGGTTCGCCTTTTTCAACTCCTAAAGCCAAAGCTGGGAAGCTGTCTGTTACTAGGTTTAGCCATAATAATTGAATTGGTAATAAAGGAACTTCCCATCCAACTAATATACTTGTAAATACCAATATAATCTCCCCAATATTACAGGATAACAAAAAGAATACAAACTTCTTTATATTGCTAAATATAATTCTTCCTTCTTCAACAGCGGATACTATACTGGCAAAATTGTCATCGGTTAATATCATTTCTGCTGTATTTTTGGCAACATCCGTTCCAGTGATTCCCATTGATACTCCAATATCAGCTTTTTTAAGTGCCAAGGCATCGTTAACACCGTCACCTGTCATAGCTGTTATATCACCGTTTTCTTTCAATGCAGTTACTATTCTTACCTTATGCTCAGGCGAAACTCTTGCATAAACCTTTGTACTTTTTACTACCTCTTTCAATTTTTCATCTGAAATTTTATTTAACTCTTCTCCCATCATAGCCTGATCTTCGGTTTCTGCCATTCCAAGATCCTTTGCTATGGCAAAAGCTGTTTCCTTATAGTCTCCTGTTATCATTATGGTATTGATACCTGCTTCTTTACAATGCTTAATTGCCTCTCTTGCCTCAGGTCTTGGTGGGTCTATCATACCACTTAATCCGACAAAAATCATATCAACTTCATTATTGTCTGGACTTATACCTTCAGGGAGGCTATCGTAAACTCTATATGAATATGCTAAAACCCTCAGGGCTTGTTTTGCAAAATTGCTATTTGCAGCTAAAGCCATATTTTTTAAGTCCTCATCAAATGGAATAACTTTACCATCTAATAGAATCTGCGTACATCTTTTTATTATAATATCAGGAGCACCCTTTGTGAAAGAAACTACCTTATTGGGAAAAAAGTTCTCATGAAAAGTAGTCATCATTTTTCTATCTGAATCGAAAGGCAATTCCTCTATTCTTGGATATTTATCGTTTGTATCCTTGCTAGTCATATTTACCTTCCCAGCTAGGGAAATTAAAGCACCTTCTGTAGGATCTCCTAGAACTTTATAACCTTCATTTGTATTTTCTATTTTAGCATCGTTTGCTAATATAGCGGCTGATAATAATGTATGTAGACTGCTAATCTGATTCATACCTATTACCTCACCGTTAAGTTTGAAATCACCTTCAGGGTCATATCCTGTACCTGTGACCTCTATAAATTTATTATCGGTATACACCTTCGTTACGGTCATTTCATTTTGCGTTAATGTACCTGTCTTATCTGAGCAAATAACTGATGTACTTCCAAGAGTTTCAACAGCTAATAACTTCTTTACTATGGCATTTTTTTCAACCATCCTATTCATACCAATTGCAAGAACTATTGTAACAATAGCGGGAAGACCTTCAGGAATTGCTGCAACAGCTAAGCTTATAGCTGTCATAAACATCTCAAGTGCACCTCGACCCTGAAGCATTCCAATTCCAAATACTAGGATACATACGATAATTGTTAAAGTACCTAGTAATTTACCTAATTGATTTAAATTCTTTTGTAGTGGGGTTGTTTCATCTTCATATGTCTGAATCATTGTGGCTATCTTGCCTATTTCAGTATAGTGACCTGTACCAACAACTACGGCCTTGCCTCTTCCGTAATTGACTATAGTACTCATGTAAGCCATATTGGCTCTATCTCCCAAGGAAACTTCTTTATCAAAGACTATCTTACTATCTTTTTCAACAGGTACCGATTCTCCAGTTAATGATGCCTCCTCAATTTTTAAATTAGAGCTTTCTATCAATCTTAAATCCGCCGGGATAATGTCCCCAGTTTCAATTATTACAATATCTCCTGGGACTAAAGAATTTGCCGGTACAACCTCATGATGGTTATTTCTTATAACCTTTGCATTAGGTGAAGCCATCTTTTTCAAAGCCTCTAAAGATTTTTCCGCTCTTCCCTCTTGATATATACCTAAAAAGGCATTAACCACAACTATTGATAAGATTACAATAGCATCTTTTGATTCTCCTACCATAATAGATATAATTGCCGCACCTATTAGAATTAAAATTAGAAAGTCTGAAAATTGGGCAATGATTTTTGACAATAAACTCTTTCTTTCTTCTTCCTTTAATTCGTTAGGGCCATACTTAGATAACCTAGACTCTACTTCCTCTGGATTCAAACCGGCATTTATGTCAGTATTAAGTTCGGAGGTCAGGTCATTCTGACTTCTCTGATACCACTCCATAAGATCCCTTCTTTCTTTCATGATAATAATATTATACCTAAATTAAAAGAGAATAACCTTTAATTGCTAATAGAGGTATTAAAAAAGACTTTTGTTTATGATATATATATCATAAACAAAAGTCTTGCTTCCACTAGGGCCGTTAGCCGGGATTATCCGTATTGACGACTAACACTTTATAGCTACTCCCTTTTGATAATTATATTATAATTTATATAAACACAAAAGGCAATACTTAACATAATAGTATGTGCAATAATATTTGACTTTATCCACATATTATTAGATAATTTAATAAAGAAATATAAAATTGGAGAGATTTAAATGAGTAATAAAATATTAGTTATTGATGATGAAAGAGCTATTGCAGATATAATTAAATTTAATCTTGAAAAAGAAGGGCATACTGTAGAAACAGCAGCAGATGGTGAAGAAGGAGTAGAAATGGTTTTTAAATATAAACCTGATTTAATATTATTAGATATTATGATGCCTAAAAAGGATGGATTTCAGGTATTAAAGGAAATTAGAGCAAAGCTGCAAACACCTGTAATCATGTTAACAGCGAAGGAAGAAGAGGTTGACAAGGTATTGGGACTAGAGCTTGGTGCAGATGACTATGTTGTTAAACCATTTAGTATGAGAGAGTTGGTTGCTAGAGTTAAGGCAAATTTAAGAAGAGCAGATTTTGGTAATACTAATGGAAATTCCTCTGGTGAAATAATTAAACTTAATGGTCTAGAAATAGATTTAGTTAAATATGAGGTCAAAAAGAATGGTACTATAGTAGAGCTTACACTTAGGGAATTTGAGCTTCTAAAATTTTTGGCTACCCGTTCAGAGCAGGTTTTTTCAAGAGAGCAGCTTCTTGAAGAGGTATGGGGCTACGAATACTATGGAGATATAAGAACGGTTGATGTAACTGTTAGAAGATTAAGGGAGAAAATTGAGGACAATAACGGAGAATTTAAATACATTTTAACAAAAAGAGGAATAGGGTATTACTTCGGGAGGTAGGGTATGTTTTCCAGTATAAAGTGGAAATTTATAATAGTTTATTTTCTATTGGTATTTATTGCAATGGTTATAATTGGGATATTTATCGTAGGAAGATTGGAAGATCAGCAAATTGAAGCAGTTACAAAAAATATGGAGCAGTCAATTGAAATGTTAAGCACATCTTCATCCATAGCTTCTGATGACTGGATTGAAAACAGGGAAGATATCCAAAACACAATAGATGAATGGAGAATAGGAGCAAATGAAACACTTTATGTTATCTACAATACGAATACTCCTACAATTATTGCTTCTTCAGCTAAATCAAGGGAAAGTCTTATAGGACAGAATGCATTATCAAATAAATTTATAGATCCTACAATTGTCTTAAAGGCATTAAGCGGTGAAAAAGGAGAATCCATAGTTGAGGAAATAAATGAAGATATTACTAACAAGCATTTAGCTTATCCAATATATTCAAGTATGGGAAAAATCAATGGTATATTATACATGACATCTGATTTAGAGAATGTATATAAGACAATAAATGGTTCAGAGACAATATTGACAAATGCAACATTTTTAGCGCTGATTATAACTATATTTTTAGGATTTTTAATAGCAAGCAGCATAACTGAACCGATCAGAGATGTTACTAAAAAGGCAGAAGAAATGGCAATGGGTGATTTTGACCAATATGTTGAGGTGAAATCTGATGATGAAATTGGGCAGCTTGCAAGTATGTTCAATCATTTAACGACTAAACTTAAGGATACAATTGAAGATATGGACCTTGAGCGAAGCAAGCTGGATACAATTTTTAATTATATGGCTGAAGGAGTTGTAGCAGTTGATATTAATGGTTCAATAATTCATGTTAACCCAATTGCAATGAGCATACTTGGATTGACTGAAGATGTACTAACCAAGGAATGCGTATTGGATTTAAAAAACCTTAACTTAAACAATATAAACTATGAAAGAATTGAAACCCTTAAAGGTACAGAAATTACTTCTATAGATTCCCAGGTATTTAAGATTAAGTATGCACCATTTAATGATGAAAAAAATAAAGTTGGAGGACTAATAGTTGTGTTTCAAGATATAACACAGGAGCATAAACTAGATAATATGAGAAAGGAATTCGTAGCAAATGTGTCTCATGAACTAAAGACTCCAATTACTACTATTAAAAGCTATGCTGAGACGTTGATGGAGAATGATGTAGATAAAGAGATATCACAAAGATTTTTATCCGTTATAGATAGTGAAAGTGATAGAATGGCAAGACTAGTAAGGGATCTTCTTCAACTTTCCAATATTGATTACAAAAAGACAAATTGGGAAAAGAGTGAGATATCTATAAGTAAGATGCTAAGGGATATAATTCAGAAGTTGGATTTATTAATTAAAGAAAAAGAGCATGAAATAATTTTAAATATTCCCGAAAATCTTCCAAATATTTTAGCTGATAAAGATGGAATAGAGCAGGTAATACTAAATATAATATCAAATGCTATAAAGTACACTGAAAATAATGGAAGAATACAGATAATGGCTAACGCAGATGATAAAGAATTGACACTTAGTGTAAAGGACAATGGAATAGGTATACCTAAAGAGGATCAGGAAAGGATTTTTGAAAGATTTTATAGAGTTGAAAAAGGTAGAAGTAGAGAAATGGGAGGTACCGGATTAGGTTTGTCTATAGCTAAAGAAATAGTTGAAGCACACAATGGTCATATCTATCTTGAGAGTGCCTTTAAAGAGGGTACAGAGATTATTATTCAATTACCACTAGTGTAATTTAATTTTAACTACTCTGTAATGATTTTGTAACAATAATATTATATAATAAAATTGCATTAAATTATGGTGAAAAGGAGGGTGAAATTATGTGGAAAAGAATCATAACATGTATAATGATAATGCTAAGTTTAATGAGCTTTAGTACATTGTCTTATGCTACTGTCGTTGATGCATCTAAATATGAAATTATTAACCCCGAAAAGTCGTCATATTCAACTGAAGAAAAGGTAGTTCTTATTAATGGAAAAGCTCCATCTGGCACTGAAGTCACCATAAATGTATATGGTACTACAGATATTAGTATTAAAAATACAAAGAATGGTAAAGACAAAAATTTTAATTTAGATAAACTACCTACCGAAGATGATTATATATTGATGTCAACCGAAAAAGTAAGTTCAGGAAATATGGGATTATTTCAGAAGCAAATGGATTTAGTTAAAGGAATAAATAAGATAGTTATTAATTTTGGTGTTGAAGGAATTGATAAAGTAGAGATTATAGTCTATGTATATGATAGAAGCGGAATTGTCACAAGAGATGCTATAAAGACTACCATATTGCCACTTTTAAAATAAGTAGAAATTAGGAGATGATATTATGAGAGAGAGAGTAAAGACAATTCTCCTATTTCTACTTGTGTTTTCTAGTATATATATGACACAAAAGCTATGGATGCAATTACCAAATCAATTTTTAGAAGATTTATCAACAAATGAGGCTTTTTCGAAGTCCTATGTGTTATCAGATATGATAACCCCAAATAAATATTTGTTAAACTTCGGTAATACATTTCATACTATTCTTTACTATGAATCACAGAATAGTATATGGGAAAACTCGCGGGCAATTGTAGCTAGTATACTTGGTTCAGAAGATATAACCATTGATGAGATTACAAAAGATCAATATCTTAAATTTCAGGAGGAAAGATCCTTAGTTTTATATTTACCAGAACAGATGAACACATATATATTAGCTAAAATGTGGAATGTTAAGACTCCTAATGATATTGCGGATACTATACCTAATATAAATGAAATCTATATTTATCTGGGTAGCAAGGATCCTTTTTTTGTATTTAGTGATAATACAAATTTTATATTGGTACAAAATAGTTCAATTAATAATACATTATTAAAAAATGATTTAACTCATATTAAAGAATCTGGAAATTATAATATTTATTATTCGATGAGAGAAGGCTATGGAATAGAAAGTGATATTTATATTCCATCTGAAATGAAAACTACAATGCCTGAGGTTTATGTTAGTAATGTATTAGGTAGCTTAGATGAAGATGCTAAAGATAGGATAGCTGAGAGATTTCTGGATAAGAGCATTGATTATATAAGAGAAATTGTAGAGGGCAATGGATCTACTTTTTATGTACTCAATGATAAATCTTTAAAGCTTAATGCAAATGGAACGTTAGAATATTTTCAACCACTGGAAGAAAAAGTTACTGAACGAAATCTATATACAAGCTTATCCACTGTAGCTGAATTTATTACAAAGAAAGAATCAACCATTGAAGGTATGTATTTAGAAAGTATAGATGAAATTGAATCTGATTCAAATGAAGGTTATAGACTAACATTTAAATATAGAATAAGTGGAATACCTGTACTATTAGGAAATAGAGATGTAGACGACTATATAGAAATAGAGGTATTCAACAATCATATAAGGAGCTATAAGCAGCTTACAAGAAGAGAGATGAACCAAGGAATAAATACTTCTTTTGAGCACAGACCATTATTATCCTTTGATGTTCTAGATAAAAATTATGAATTCCTTGTTAAGGAATATCTTATATACAATAATAGTGATGAAGTCAATGAGGAGAATATAAGAAATGAAGTGCTTGGAGCAATAGAAGATATTACTTTATCATATTATGATCCAAATCTTAAGGATAAAAGCGAAAAATTAATTGGAGTTTGGGCAATAAAACTAAATGGCAAAACATATGCGTTTAATGCATATACAGGTAATCTAGTATTTGAGAAATAACTGGTGATTATATATGGATTGGTCTAAGGCAAAAACAATATTAATAGTTGCTTTAATTGTAACAAATGTCCTTTTAGGATATGTGTTATTTGTTGATTCAAGTAGAGTTGATGCAACATTGGATAAAAACTTTATTAAAGAAACTACAAGATTACTTAATGAAAGAGATATTAAGCTATCAACAGATATACCAATAACAAATGAAAATCTTTATGGCTTAACAGTGGAATATGAAACATATGAGAGCCAAACCTTAAATGATAATTTTTTTAATGGTAAAGGCTCCATAAATTTAAAGAGCGAAGGTTTACAGGATATAGAATACGGTGATGAGATAGTTACTCTTGTAAATGATAAATTGATAATTTATGAATCAAAATCTAAAGATGAGTTTTACAATATACAAACAGATGAGCAGGCTATAGAAATAGCAACTAGCTTTTTAAAAGAAAAGGGAATACCTTTATCAGATATGAATCTTATATTTTTAAAAAAGGTAAAGGGTGTTTATAATTTGGAATTTACAAAAATACATGAAGAGCACTATTTAGAATCCACATTTACAAATATTAAGCTAGATAATAAAGGAGTAATAAAGCTGGAAAGAACTTGGTTGGATGTTATTGATACTGGGGAAAAAATTATTGAGGTAAGCTCTGCTCCAAAATCTTTATTAGCATTGCTTAGTATGGAAGAGGTGCGTGGAAAAACCATAAAGGATATTTCATTATGCTATTATTTTAATCCAGAAAAACATGAATATTTAGAAGACCCGAATGAGGCACAGCGAGGTAGAACTATACCGGCTTGGCGAATCCAATTTGAAGATGGATATAAGGTATTTATAGATAATTATTAGAGTTTATGACCTACCCAACAACGAAAGTTAGTTGCAGGTAGGTCAGTTTTATTTTGATAGTGCAACTACGGAAAATGTAGTATTATATTAATATAAGATTAAAATGGGGGAAGTTAAATGACGTTTAAGTTTTGCTCTCTTTCTAGTGGCAGCAGCGGAAATTGTCAGTATATAGAAACGGAAAATACAAAAATTTTAATAGATGCAGGTTTTAGCGGCAAAAGAATAGAGGTGTTGCTTAAATCAGTAGATGTGGTACCTAATGATCTAGATGCCATATTGGTAACTCATGAGCATATAGATCATTCATCGGCTGTAGGCATACTTTCAAGAAGATATGATATACCTATATATGCAAATGCAAGTACTTGGATAGGTATGGACCCTATTATAAAGAAAGTCAAAGAGGAAAACAGCAAAGTATTTAAAACCAATGAAGATTTCAATATTAAGGATATAGGGGTTCGGCCAATTAATATATTTCATGATGCGCTTGAACCTGTTGGGTATATTTTATACTATAAAAACACTAAGATAAGTATAATAACAGATACCGGTTGGGTAAATGATAATATAAAAGATGAGATAAAAAATTCTAGTTTATATTTTTTAGAGTCAAATCATGATTTACAAATGCTTCGTGAGGGAAGCTATCCATGGGAATTAAAAAAG
>ENA-UOOE01000488-UOOE01000488.1-fermentation-metagenome-genome-assembly--contig:-NODE-488-length-39211-cov-27.456277_pt1 | contig 39211 bp, 35 predicted proteins | sample MGYA00245776_ERZ724021 | MGnify/ENA primary metagenome ERZ724021 (study PRJEB28704, sample SAMN03018321) | fermentation metagenome | biome: anthropogenic terrestrial biome; feature: soil; material... | reverse complement strand
AAGTTTTCATTATTATTTGTGCCGCCTTCAGAGCGGCGGAATGGGTGTTTTTATGGATCAATTTTTCCCCGGTAAAGAAGAAAAACCGGATAAGCCGATTGATTTCGATTCCAAGGAGCTGGGAAAATACGAAGGAATATACCGGCCTGCGCAGACCGCGAAACATACCCTGGTAAAAATGGAAGCGCTGGCTATGGGAGATTTGCAAATAAAAGCTGATAAAAAGGGAGATTTAACGGTAACGGTTCTGGGAGAAAGCGAAATATACGGTGGGTTTCCTAAAGTCAGCAAATGGGAAGAAATCAAGCCCTTATTATTCCGCCGGGCCGACCAGGAAAGATATATGGCTTTTCAGGAAAATGAAGCGGGCGAAATAATCAGTCTTACTTCCGGCTCAGGCTATCACGGCTCGTTTGTCAAAATCCCCTGGTATGAATCAAGCAGAATCCAATTATATTTGCTGATTTTTTATATGGCTGTGTTTTTAACTGTAATCACCATCCATTTCCTCCAATTGATTAAGCGGCGTAGAAACGTATTACAAATCGGCGGATTCCTGTCATTACTGTTCCTGACGGGAACCATCGGAACATTGTATACTCTGTTTTTTAAGCGTGTGGCCGGTTTCCCCGCATTTGCTTTCGGCGTCTCATTACCGGCTGAAATTATGTTAACCCTGTTGCTGCTGGCATCAATTTTGAGCATGATTTTTTTCATTCTGCTGATTAAAAGCTGGTCGGCAAATAAAATGACTCTAGGGCAAAAAATATCTTATTCCATGGTTATGATAACTTTTGCCGGCATGATATTATGGCTGAATTATTGGAATCTGCTGGGATATAAATATTAGCAGTCCGGGCATTGATTTGGTTCCAAGGACATATGGGACCCATGGGCCAGGAAGAAATTATTTCACTCGGGGCTACTATAGACATGGATATAAAGGGGCTTATGAAACAGGAATGCCTAACAAAAGCACCAGGCTTTGGTTTATAACCGGAAGCCTGGTGCTTTTTGTTCTTAAAGCAGGGATTGTTTAAAAATATAAAACGCTTTGTATACGGTGCAATTTATGAAAAGCATAAGGCAATTTGAGATTCATTGTCACAAAATCGTTATATTGATTGTTATAAGGGCAGAGCCGGCTGATGAACATACAAAGGAGGAAGCACATGAGCGACACGGAGCTGGGGCGGCGGTTTGCCTCCGGCGGAGAGGATGAGCTGGAAGAGATGATCAATCTCTATGGGGCAAAACTGCTCCGCTATGCAACCGCCTTATTATGCGACCATCAGGAGGCGGAGAATGTGGTGCAGGAGGTATTCATTACGGCTTATCAAAACCGGGCAACCTTTGACGGAATCAACCTGTCCGCCTGGCTGTACAAAATCACTTACAACCGCAGCCTGACCCAGCGGAAAAGACCCCGGATGCTCTATTTCAGCGAAGTCCGCCAGGAGGCGGCCCCGCCCCCTGAGGATACGGATATGAGTGAAGAGACGATTTATGCGCTGCGGCGGCTCAAGCCGGAAGATCGGGCTCTTCTTTATGGACGGATTATGGAAGAGCAGAGTTATGAGCAACTATCCCGCCTTCTGGGGCGTTCTCCCGCCGCCCTGCGCAAACGATACGAACGAGCGAAAAAGAAGCTGGCGAGCTATTTGGCCGACCAGTATGATGGAAAGGAGGAACAAAAAGATGAGTGCATTTGACCGGGACGAGCAGAAAATACACGATGCGCTTTTCCGAATAACCGTTGACGCCAGCGGACTGGCCGGACAGGTCAGGAACCGGCTGAATGAGGAGATTCCCCGCTCGGCGCCGCGGCGGGTGCGCAGGCCATGGGTGGCGGCGGCGGCGATAGCGGCAGTGTTGGTTGTCAGTGCGGCGGCCGTGGCAGCAGGGAGCTTTGATTGGCTTATAGCTAAAATCAATCCTCCCTTTGGTGAAATTGTCGAGCCGGTGGAGGTCTCCTGCGAAGACCAGGGAATCCGCATGGAGGTCATCGGCGCGCAGAAATATGATAACCGGGCCATCGTCTACCTGTCCCTCCAGGATATAAGCGGCCAAAACCGGCTGACGGAGCAGACCGAATTCCGGGACGGCTTCAGCGTGACCGTGAACCCGCCGGAGACAACCGGGAAAACGGGCGAGGTGGGCGCGGGCGGCTACTCATTGGGACAAAACCTGCTCTACTTTGACAAGGAAACCAATACCCTCTATTACGAATTCAATATTGCATCGGACACTCCGCTGGCCGATCCGCTGGAATTAGGCAGCTTCCTGATTTATTTCGATGAACGGGCCTATGAGAACGAACCGGTTGCCGTATCCCTATCTGACCTTGCCGAGACGGAGGTCACGCCCCTCCGCGAAGACCAGATCTGGGGCGGTACGAATGTGCCGGACGACCGCAGCGGACTCACCGAGGCGCTGGTGCCGGGTCGTTACGCCGCCCTACCGTCCGGGGAGGACGATCAGTGGCTGTCCAATATCGGCATCGTGGACGGGAAACTGCATGTGCAGACCGGCAAGGTTTTCGGCAAAGAGTTTGGTAGCAGCGACGCAACGCTCTCTCTGATGGCTTCGGACGGCGAATTGATCGCACCCGACTATGAATTGATGCTCCTTGGCGACGGGGATCAGCGCCTGCTTGGAGAAGACGGTTTTGATGACGCGGTATACAAGTACGAGGAATCTGTTTTTTCTGTAAACACTGATGAACTGAAGGGATACACCCTCTGCTATAGCGGCTTAGTTCATTCCGGCGTGGAGGGCCATTGGAAGGTGGCGGCCAATCTGAGCGACACCAGCAGGCAAATGCGCATCTGGACCAGCGATATTGAAGTCGACGGCTATCGCTTCGAGTATTTGACCCTCAGTCCGCTGGGGCTTGAAGTCCGGGGCAGCTACGAAGGGGATAAATGGGCGAGCGAAATGTCCCTGGCGCTGGAGACTGGCGACGGCCTGATCCCCCTCGAAGGCGGCGGCGGAAGCCAGAACGCTGATGAACATACCTTCAATTCAAGCTGGAACACGGAAACCCCTCTTAACGTTACCACAGTGACCGCCGTCATCGTCAACGGCACCCGCATTCCGGTCGAATAAAAGCAGCGTATGCCAGGCTGCCTACGGGGTAAAAATCCTAATGCCAAATTTTTGTCGCTTGCAACCAATCTCAAGCAAGCCGAAGGACAGTTGTCCTCCGGCTTGCTTGTTAAGTGCCGTCAGCGGCATTTTTTCTTGTATGCGGAATGTATCCCCGTCTGCTATCGTCGCGCTTCAATCTGCTCCTATTCCTGTAGTCATAACCATGACTCATGTTGGAGTAGGGGACAATTTTTTTACCTGGCCTCTTCTAGCTGGAGCGGAAAGCTTCCGGAATAAGATCGGCCAGAGTAGCTTTAGCCAGACCTATACTGGTATCAGCAGCGCCGTAATAAACCAGAATTTCATCGTCATCCTCAAGAATCTCTTGATCAACACCCGGCACTGCTCCGCAGGTAAAGACTACGTTGGGCACCCAGGACCCGCTAAGCCCTATTTCGTAATCTTCTTCCGGCTCCAGGATGGGATTGGGAGAACGGTAAATCACTTTCTGGGGATTGTTAAGATCCACCAGCAAGACCCCCAGACGGTACACATAGTTGTGGTCAACTCCATGATATATGAGCAGCCAGCCGTATTTGGTTTTCAGGGGCTGGGCGCCGGCGCCTATCTTTAAGGAATCCCACATTCTTCCTGGTCTGGGGCCAACTATGATAGCGTGTTTATCCTTGAGCGGAAATTTGATCTCATTGCAATAAGTTACCCATATGCTGGGTTCTATACGGTGGTAGACCACGTATTTGCCGTTAATTTTCTCCGGGAAGATAATGGCATCCTTATCCCAAATATTTTTAAAGGCCAGGCCTTCCCGGCACCAATTCTTGTAATTGCCTTGAAGAAAGTCATCAACCGCAATAGAAGCGGCGGCAATCTGGGCAACATTACCATCATAAGCGGTATACAGCATGTATAGGCGGTCATTGATCCGGATTACGCGCGCGTCTTCACAGCCCATCTTTTCTTCCGGTATTTCCGGTGAAAGAATAGGTTCGGGCAAGCGTTCCAATATCCGGTAGCCGTCGCTTATGGCCAGGCCGATGTGGGATATGTTATCCTCTCCCACCGCCCGGTAAAAGAGATATACTTTATCCCTCAGGCGGATAGCTCCGGGATTGAGGACATATTTGTTCTCCCAGGGGCTGTTGTCCAGCGGTTCCAGCAGAGGATTGCCCTCGTAGCGCTGCAGATGTTTGCTGGGTTCGTTAGTCGTTTCCTGCACTACCACGGCAACATCTTTAGGCCGGGTGGGAAGCAGGGTGTCAAGCAAGTTCTGGTTGCTCTTGCCGTTCTGAATATGGCGAAATACTATCTGCATGATCTCATCCGGGTCATATCCCAGTTCCGCATAAAGGAACTCCAGAAACTCATGGTTGAACCAACGGCTCTCCACACTGGTGGTAAGGGGCGTAGGTATATTCAATCCCCCTTTGAAACTGTAACTGGACCAGCTCCATGCCGTACAGGTAAGGAAGGTATTATCCTCCAATACCTGGCTCAGGCCATAGGACTCAGCTATCAAGCCGAATATGCGGGCGGCCTCTTTATCTCCCCGGGACTCGCAATCCCGGGCCAGTTGCCTTATCCGGCTAACTAATCCCCGATGATGATTATTCTCAAATATACTATGGGCCGAGAACTCATCCCCTCTTTGCAAACCTAGCAGGGAGTTGCCCATCTTATTACTGATGTTCTTTCTCTCCGCAGCATTGAGGGTAAACAATTGAGAATAATCCTCCGCTACCGCCATTCGCCGCACCAGACCGGTAAAGTATCTCAATTTCGGATACTTTCCGCCTTTGTCAGCCTCCATTCCTTTGACCACTATACGTGCTGTGACCCGATTGAGATTGGAAATTTTGCCCTGGGACAGTATGCCGGTTCGCAGTTCCTCCGTGATAACCAGAGGTTTTAAATCAACCCATTCAAAACTTTCCGGTTTTAAATTGTCCAGCAGCCAGATCAAGTCACGGTCGGTGTAGTTCCAGCTGTCTACCAGATTGGCCAGGGTGATTATATCACGTGCATCCATGTGGGCCAACAGATCCCGGGGCTTATAGAACCCCATTGGTATCATTAAATTGACCGGGGGAAAGCGCACCACCATTTCCCGCAAAAGATCGGAATTAATGGTAAACATGCGTTGTTCAGGAAATAATTTGAACAGGGCCTGGACAAAACTCTGCAATTCTTCTTCCCGACGCAGATCCCCGGGCAATAAACGGTCCAAGGTGCTTTCCGCCTGGGCCATAAAATTCTGCACCGCTGTTACCAATACCCGGGCCGGGGAATCGCAGCTTATTCCCAGACTGGCAGTCATAAAATCCAGGAAACGTTTTTCATAACGTTTTCTCAGCTCCCTGAAAATATTATCGGTAGATACCATGCGGCGGTCTTTGCCGGCTATTCTTTTAGGAACCACTACCGGTTTTCCCGGCACATATTCCATATATCCCAGCGGTATGATAGGTGGTTTTAGTTGTTCCTGCCGGCTCAGCCACCTCTGGTTAAACTCAGGTTTGGCCTGCCAGAACTCGTTGCTCAGATGATAGCGGATGGAATCCATCTTCTGCACCATGAGTTCATCTTTCTCCGCACAGACAATCTGCTTTTTAAAATTTTCCATCTCCAGGATATGGCTGGCTATACGCCCGTTATAGATAGCAGTTAACAAGCGCAGGATTTTTTCGGGCGCTGCATCCTCAAAAGCATAATGCAGTAAAAGATTAGTAACGGTTTTTACCCAAACCTGGTCGGATATGCGAAAATTATCGGCCAGGTCGGCAACTATTTCCTTCACCGTCTCCTCCGGCAGGCAGGCCCGCAACAGGGCGGAATCCGCAGTACAGCCATTGATAAAATTAGTCAGCAGTTCGGGAATGGGATAATTGACCGGATCAGAATTACGCACCTCGCTGCGAGCCAGAATATCTGCAACCTTAATGACTAGCCGGTCTTGCAGCCAGATGGCGCTGTCCCTTTTGATAGCTTCGAATATAGTCAGAGCCACTTCATAAAAGATTCGGTTTCTCTTAGGCAAGTTGGGCTCAGCAACTTCGCCGCCCAAATTCAATTCACAGATGTTCTTGTTCCAGCTTAAGGCCCGGGTCAATATCCAGAAATCTATGCCGTAACCGCTGATGCTTTCCCCCCAGAAACGGGCTTCATGGGCCAGCTCGGCAATAAAATCATGAGCAATGGCATAAATACCGCCCAAGGGGTCGCTTACGCGACAACCGTAAAATGATTCCAGAACCGGGGCGGCCAGCATATGGGCAATACTGTCTATGCCGGAATGCCTCCTGAGGCTGGCCAGCACCATGTCGTAAGGGCCCTGTATCGGAGTTAAAAGGCTGTCCAGCCAACACTTTTCAATTTCTTTTTGCGTACCGGCCATATTGGCGCTGAATAACAATAAATCAGCATCCAGCTTTTTGCATATCTCAAGTATGGCCCTTACGCTCATGCCTCTGCCGCTAAGCTCAGCCGGCATCAGGAATTCTATATGGGGGTGTTTGAGGTTGAGATTTTCAATGGTGTGCAGGGACTGGCCGGCAGATATGTCACCGGCGCAAACTATCAATTGCCGGCGGCCAATCCAGGACTGCAAGACCTGGTCTACTGAATTCAGCAACGCCACTAAGCGCTCTTGCTCATCCAAAAAGGGTATGCCTATGACCAGATCGTAGTCGGTAAAGCGCTCAAGCTGGGGAGCTATTTCCTTTATGGTTTGGTCGAAAAGACTTTCCCGGTTTACTTGGGTCAATTATTGAACCCCCTTGAAAATATTTTTAAATCTCTAATAATTATGCACATTTTGCGGCTTTTATATTTTATCGCCGCGGTCAAAAAGCTCATCATGGTATTGCTTTAGGCTCATTTCTAAATAGCGTAAGGCAATTTAGGTTATGGGCTGGTTTTCCTTCTATAGCTTTTTATGCTTTTGCATAGTTTAATTCCACTGCGAAATATTATGAACCAGTGGGAACTATGGGGTTAAAATCTTTTTTCAACGATTATCTTTAAATAGCCGTTATGGGGGTGGTAAAAAAGATGGGATCTGCAAAAGAAAAAGTGCAGAAACTGCACCGATAGAGGTGAACCAAATACATCATCAGAAATCCGAATTTGGTGCCTTGACCTGGGCAGGCAGCATATCCGCACCAAATTCTTTGATTATTTCATCCTTCAACCTTTGTCCAATGTCATGCCTGATACCATCATCCTCCATTAAGAAGGAAAAGAAGGAGCTTCTTTCATCAGCATCCATTAGTGACAGCTTGGCCCAAAGCTTTTCCATTACGGATTCACTCTCTATACACATGTAAACATTAAATGATTTTGCGTCTCTGGTTTTGATTGCCAGCCATGCTCTTTGCCAGGCATAATCGGCACATTTATCTTTATAGAACCTATTGAGTATCTCACAACTTGTATCATCATCTTCATGCCTGTAGGTTATGATACCGTTCTCAAGTTTAAAAACAACCGTGCGACCACAGGGGCATTCAAGTTGCGTATCTTTCACTGCAAGCCTTCCTTTATAATTACGTTCAGCATTTCCCTGGGAATATCCTCAATGGTTACCGGCTTATATCCGTTCCCGCTATAACCCTCAATTCCAAATTTGATAAGTTTTGATTGCAGCTTTATCCTGTTTTCAAGCTCATCAATTACGCTTTTGGGCTCAAATATGTCACCATCCGAAAGTACTATTACAATGTTCCGCCTGCCTTTGAAGTCATAACCCAGCACTTCCTTATAGGCACCGCTTATTGATGTCCCGCCTTCAGCAAAGGGATTGATGGTCGCCGTTTCAATGCCGGTATCAAAAGTCTTATTGGTAAAGTGCTGGCCATTGAAATCAATCTGCGCGGTACGAATGCCTTCCAAATTCTCAAGGGCGGACAAGAAAACAACTATTGCTTCAGCATAACCTATCTTGGCTGACGATGTTGAGCCTGATACATCCCTTAAGATTACGACATCCACCAAACCCCGCTCAAGTTTCTTATATTGGAAGTTAAATCCTTCCTCGCCGGTTATGCTATCAAGGTATGCCTGTTGTTGCCTTTGAAAGTTCAGATCTCCATCCTTTACCATTATGTCTTTGTACTCCGTAAAAGCTTTTTGGAATACACCGCGCAGCCCCTCAATTTCCCTCCTGCGTTTCCTTGCGGTATCCAGGAAGAAGCTTGACCTTTGCTTTTTCTCAATTGCTACCGCAGTTCCCGCTTGCAGACCGCCTATCTGATTTTCAATCTGGGCTTCAACTTCATCCTTCTCAAAGAACTTATTGGCCAGCTGTTCCATATCACCTGTATCCTCGAATTGCTTTTGTATGAAAATTCTGTCATCATCAGTTATAGATTCAGTTACTGAGCCAACCGACATTCCGTTTGGCAGCTTCAATATATTCTGCTTTTTATCAAATCCAAATATATCCTGTCTCAAGAGGTTAACCACAATCTCGGCTGCAACATAACAGTCATTTGCTGTTCCGCGTCTTGCCAAAAGCACCGGCGGTATGATCTGGCTTACAAATTTTCTGTCGGCCTTTTTGCCTATGAGATTATATCTGGTAAAATCGTTTATCTCATTCATTCTGAGACGAAACTTTTCCTTATCCTCATGTTCCCATACTGAACTTTTTTGATTTATATCATAAACATTCCGCAGGGCTGATAACAAAATATTAAAGAATACTGAACATTCGGGAAAATCCATGGACATTGCATACTCAACCCTTGAGTCTTCAAGTAAGTTATGGGCCAGATTAAATATCGCCCTTTCATTTGACCCTTCATTAAATGCATCAATTTTATGTTCATAATCCGAATACCTGACATGGGCAAGCCCATGCAGAGTAAAAGCGATATTAAAGATTTCAGCGTCCACATAATCCGCCAGCCAGGACTTTTTGTAAAGCCTATAAATATTCGGTATATTCAATGCTATTAAGTACAGGCCATTAGGTGTCTTTTTGGTCACGGCAAACTCCCTGCCATATTTGTTCTCAGGAAAGTATTGCCGTACCAGCTTCATCTCAGGAGTTTCAAATATTTCAGCTACTTTTTTTGAAGAAGCCGTAAACTTCTTTCGGTCATTGGCTATGTCCGAATACATCTCGGCATCAATCTCAATGATTTTGATATTCTTGTTGGGGCACAGCGCGTTTACATTTAGGCTTATCATGGCCAAAATCCTCTTACAGTATTTTCTGCTTAAGCTGGTCTTTAGTTTGGTCTAAATCATAAAACCCGCAATCCAAATCAAGATAATACATAAAGCTCTGCAGTATGATGTTCTTGAACTCTTCAATACCAACCCTGGTTACATATCTTGTAAACCTCTTTATTTCAGGGCCGTTAAGCTGCTCAGCCGAGTTCACAGCCTGATTAAATATCCGATTGGCAATATTGCGTCTTACGCTTTCCACGTTGGAACCCTGGGTGAAATACTTGTCATCTTCAGTTACTTCGTTTTCCTCTTTCTTCAGGGCCAGCTCCAAAAGTACAGTTGCAATTGAAGCGTTACGAACCGATAAGGGGAATTTTTCTTTACGAATTTCCCTCATTAAAGATACTATATATTGAATTACTTCATCAGGTACCTTAATTGCAACTGCACACTCATCGCCAGTGACCTGTTTAACAATTTCAACCTCATCCTGCCAGGAAGGATAATCACAATAAAAGCCTACCAGCCTTTGGGCAAAACTTTGGGGCAGCTTGACATTGCCCGAATATGTGGAATCATTGGCACAAAACAAAATCCGGAAGGTATCTTTGCTTATCACGGTTTTATCACCAATGGAAGTAATTGAAGTTCTATCCAGAATTGAGTTAAACATCAAAAGCATTTCCTGGGTTGCATGAGCCGCCTCATCAATAATAACTATGCCGCCTTTTTCCATACATTCGGCAACTACTCCATTCACAGCCTTTAATGAACCGTCAACCAGGCGTAAACCCAAAATCAAACTCGTTTTGGTCTGCTCGGGGCTAAGTTGAACATAGTATGCCGGAACATTGTTTTCATCAGCATATCTCTTTGCCATATTCATGGCGATGATCGACTTGCCGGAACCGGATGGGCCTGTAAGGTAAAGCGGCCAATTGGTATTGCTTATGATTTTATAGCCTTTGTCTAAAAGTTTCCTTGGTTCAATTCCTACTACATTAGGAACACTTGAAGAATCAAGTTGTGAATTTATCATATTGATATCTCTCCTACATAAGTCAAATAGGTTGACCAGCATCATTACCGGATGCTGCCGAAGCGTAAAGCCGCCGCAGTTTGTCTAGCAGGCTTCCTTGGGTCGGTTACGAGGGACAGGCGCAGCGAATGTTGTCCCGTATGGTATTGCTAAATTAGAAACAGGTCCTGATCCGCCATTTAAATGATGGACCAGGGGACGTATTTCTGGTGATCTTCTTTGCTATGGAATATATCCTGGCGATTATGATAAATTCCTGTACTGCTTTTTTCTTTTGGCATGTCAGGGCATGTTATTCTATTGCTCCTTTTCTTTTAACCTTACCAAAACTTACTTTGTCAAACAAGAGAGAATCCTCCCTCTTGTTTGCCCTAACTTTTTATGCTGTGGCATAGTTTGATTCCACTGCGAAATATTATAAAGCAGTGGAGCTATAGTGTTAATATTATTTTTTAACGATTATTTAAAAATCGCCATTTATGGAGGTAAAAAAGATGGGATTTGCAAGAGAAGAAAGTGCATAAGCAAAGTTTTTTTGAAGTTACCGTAAAGGATTAAGCTTCCTAAATATAAATACAACATCATCGGATTCATGAGCTTTCTGAGACACTTTTAGGCAGGGTTTATCCGCGATAGGCAGTCTGCTCTATTTATTAACGGCTTCCCGCAATTTTTCCCAGTATTGTTCATCCTCAAACCCCATGCGCCAAATAGCTACCCCTCGCAATCCGTATTTTTTGGCTAAGGCGACCTTACGGGTAACGCTGAACCCATTCTCAAACCAGACCTGATGTTGGGCACTGCCGGACCAATAGTCAAAAAAAGCTGATTGGGAAGCATCATCCCATTGGACGGTGGCCTTATGATCACGGGCATATTGCAGTGCTTCGCGCATACTGATGTAGCGAACTTCACCGCCGGATTCCACCGGCCAGTCATAGCCGTAAGCACCTATGCAGACGGTCAATTTATGGCCGGGAATTTCTTTCAGGGCTTCCTTAATGTTTTTTTCCACCCAATCGTAAGGGGCCACGGAACCGGGACCGCTGCTGGCCGAATGTTTGTCATAAGTCATGATGGTAATAAAATCAGCCAATTGCCCCAGAGCCCCATAATCATAAGCGGCGCCGATCTCCTCCAAACCGTCCAGTTTAGGCATGACTGAAACTGACACCAGCTTTTTCTGCCCGTGCAGGCGTTGGGCCAGATCGCGGACAAAAACGGTCAAGTCGTCCCGATTTTCCTTGGGCAGCAGTTCGAAATCAATATTGACGCCGGCATACTTCTTATCCTTTACGGTTTTAACGATGGCGTTGATGGCGGTTTCCCGCGCCTGGGCGTCGGTAAGGACATTCTGATTGACCGTATTTTTATTGATCAGGGGCATCAGTTTTACTTGCGGATGTTTACTCAATATTTTAACCACCTCGGATTCGTAGCCTACGGCCGAGATCATTAAATTTCCGTTTGGTTCCAATGTATACCAATAGGGCATCAGTATGTCGATATCGCGATAATGTTTTTTAAGCGAGGGGATACCGTAGGTAAATTGATTCCAGCCTTTTTCATAGAATGCCATTACCTGGAAGGGCTTTTTAACAGGCAGCGGCTTTTGAGAAGGAGTATTTAGGCTTATAATAAGCACTAAGACGATTGCTGCTCCCGCCAACCAGTAATACGGGTATCTTTTCAGATAGTTTTTAAAAGTATCCATATTGATAAAATACCTCCGAAATTATAATCTGCCAAACCGGAGGTACTTATACATCAAATTAACTCCACCAGCACCACCCTTCCAACCGGCGGTTTGCTCTGGAGAATATAGGCTTCTGTTACTGTCAGTCCAGACATGCCGGCTCAACTTAAGGACAAACCCGCTTCCAGTCGTTTAACGCTGAAAGCGGGTTGTTTTCAGGTTGGGCCCATTCGAAAGAAAGGGGGCCTTACATGCTTATAGCAGTTTCTCCATTTCATCCAGCAGATAGCCGAAGTAGTCCAGCGCCTTCTCCACCGGTTGGGGGCTAGTCAGATCCACCCCGGCCTTATGCAGAAGGTTCAAGGGATAATCAGAGCTTCCCGACTTCAGGAAATCCAGATAACGGGTTACGGCAGGTTCGCCTTCTGTCAATATTTTTTCCTTGATTGCAGTGGCGGCGGAAAAGCCGGTGGCGTATTTGTACACATAAAAGGCTGAATAGAAATGGGGTATCCGCGACCATTCCACTTCGATTTCCGGGTCGATCACCACATCGGGGCCAAAATAAAGGCTATTCAGTTCCCGGTAGATACGGCATAATTCCTCCGGGGTCAGTCCCCGGCCCTGTTCCACCATTTCATGAATAATTTTTTCAAATTCAGCAAACATGGTCTGGCGATAAACGGTGCCCCGGAACTGCTCCAGATAGTGGTTGATAAGGTACATCTTTTCCTGCCGGTTGCCGGACTGCTTTAGAAGAAAGTCGATCAGCAAAGATTCATTGACCGTTGATGCTACCTCCGCCAGGAAAATAGTATACTGGCTGTATATATAGGGTTGGTTATGATTGGAATAATGCGAATGCAGGGAATGTCCGAGCTCGTGAGCCAGGGTGAATACGTCGTCCAGTTTGTTGTCGTAGTTCATCAGTACATAGGGATGGGTGTCAAACGTGCCCCAGGAATAGGCTCCGCTGGTCTTGCCTTCATTTTCGTAGACATCAATCCAGCCCGATTCTATTCCATTTTTGAGCAGGGCGAGATATTCCTCTCCCAGGGGTTTAAGACCGGCCAGGACCTTCTCCCGGGCTTCTTCATAAGGTATCTCGACTCTATACTCGCTTACCAGCGGAGTATAGATATCATACATATGCAGCTGGTCTACACCCAGAATTTTTTTCCGCAGCTTCATATACCGATACATATAATCCATCTTATCATGTACCGTCGCAATCAGTTGGTTATAAACATCAACTGCTATATTATCCTGATCCAGGGCTGCTTCCAGAGCAGAGGGATATTGGCGCACCCGGGCATAAAAAATATCTCTTTTAACAGCGGAGGCCAAGGTACTGGCCAGGGTGTTTTTAAATTTGCCATAGCTGTGGTAAAGAGCGGTAAAGGCCTCCTGCCGTACCCGTCGATCACTGCTTTCCATATAACGGCCGTACCTGCCTTTGGTCAATTCCACTTCCTGGCCGTTTTCATCTTTTATCTGGGGGAACTTGATATCAGCATTGTTAAACATGGTGAAAATATTTTGAGCCGCCGTCGCCAAATCAGCGCTCATGGCCAGTACGCGTTCCTCCTCCGGAGACAGGATGTGCGATTTCTGCCGCCATAATTCCTCTATAAAATGCCGATAATTTTTCAGATTCTCTTCTTGTTGCATAAATTGTTCCATTTCTTCCTGGTCTATAGCGGTAATTTCCGGAATGACAAAAGCGGTGGCGCCGCTTACCTGCACATTTAAGCGTTCAATCCGTTCATAGAGGGTCTGATAGCCGGTATGGGCATTATCCTCATCCCGACGCATCTTAGCATATACATAGAGCTTTTCCGACCGGCGCTGTAATTCTTCCAACATTTTAAGAGCATTATACAAAACACCGGCCGATTCCGATAATCTGCCTTTAAATTCTACTATTTCCGGCAACTTGTCCTGTACCCGCTTAAAATCTTGCTCCCAACTCTCCTGGTCCCTATAGGCGTCTTCCAGTTTCCATTTATATTCCCTCGCTATTTCATTCCGTTTCTTGATTCCCTCAGTCATTTGCTTCCTCCTTTTCCCGGCGCCATAGCAAAATTATCCAACCTGGCGCCAGCAATATTATAGCATGGTCTTAGTCATTAGTATTAGCAGGAATGGAAGGTATTAATAAGAAAACAGACGCAGATTAAAAGTATAACAACTCTGTTTGGATGCATAAATATGCAGGAGCCGTCAGACGGAGCCTGGAGCATCACCCTGCGAAGGCGAAGCAGCGGAAGGGGGCGAGCTCCACGGATGGGGCTCGAGTGACACTGAGCACGGACGCGAATTGGAACGTCCCCCTGCAGACGCGAGACGAGCAGTTGGTGTTGCCCAGGCGGAGTCTTGGCGACGAAATATTTATGCATCCAAACTACACGCTATAGCTATCCTACTATTTTCATATCGGGTTGCAGCCTCAGGCCATGGACGATTAATAAGAAAACAGACGCAGATGGCATCATTTGCCCTGCAATATCAGTAATCCTTTGCCCAGGGGGGGCTCTGCAGCTGCACTTCAAAATGTTCGCCTTTAAACAGGGAATCAATAATGCTTCGCGCTATCTCCCCATCTACTTCCCAGTAACTGGCGCCGCTGTAGGGATCGACAAAATGATAGCCCGGTAAGGTCTGGCTGATGATATCGTCTTCTTTCAGTCCGGGTATAAGGTTGGCCAGGTAGACTATATCGCTCAATGAGATATTGCTTTGGACATTTTCCCGTAATTGAGCTATCAACTGGGGTAAACGCGCAACCGTCTCTTTGCGCCCCATTTTTTCGGCTAAGGCCTTCAACAACTTTTGCTGCCTGGCCGTTCTTCCGATATCTCCCTCCTGGTTTTCCCTAAAGCGGACATAAGTCAAGGCCTCTTTGCCATCGAGGTGGCGATGGCCTTTTTGCAGATAAACATCCTGGGAATAGCTTTCAAGGTTTATATCTACATCCATATCCACCCCTCCCAGAATGTCAATCATCTTCTCAAAGCCCTGAAAATTGGTCAAAATGTAATAGTCCACCTCTTTGCCCAATAAGCGCGATACTTCTTTGCAGCTTTCACGGGGGCCTTTTAACTGGTTGATCATATTTATTTTTCCGTTCCTGTCCCATCCTTCTACCCGGGTATCCCGGGGTATGGAGAGCAGCACAATTTTACCCTGTTCATAATTTATACTGGCTACAATCATGGTGTCACTGCGGCTGTTTTTCTCTCCCGGCCGAGCGTCAATGCCCATTAAAAGAATGTTGACCACTTCACCCTGGCTCAATCTGCTTTTTATAGAATGCGGCCAGACCTGATTGATTTGAGCCCCCAGCAGGGTAAGACTCAGTAGCAGCAGCAACATAAACCGGGGCCCTTTTATTCTCTTCAAGCGCTGTCCTCTCTCTTCTCCGTTTATTGTTACTAATTCTATGTTTTCCATACCAGTAACAGAACATGGCGGATTCTAGGCATTGTGCAGGGCTTCTTGGCTTGAAAAGAGAAAGGCATTATCATCAACAAACCCGGCCTTAACTCAAGGCCGGGTTCTGGGTGAAAATCTGTTTTTTTTACTGTTCTGTTAGTTATCAGTATGAGCTAGTAGCCATACATGCCGGTATTATCTTCGGGGTCCGGCTCAGGAACCGGAGTTCGCTGTTCCTCCGGTTCAGGCAAGGGGTTTTCTCCACTGCTGTCCGGGGGGGCATTATTACCTGGGTCTGTTCCCGGTTGGACTCCCGGCTCCTGGCCCGGTTCGCCGGGAAGTTTATCATCCGTTGATCCGGGCGGCGCCTCTATCGTACCGGAGTCATCCTGATCACCGGGTTGTTCCTGGCCGTTTTTATCTGTATCATCTATGTCGTCATCAGGTTCCTCCGCCACCGGCTGCACTTGTATCTGCGGCTGTTGCTTTACCGATTGCGGCGGATCCTGGGCAACATCGTACTTCTTGCCCGCAAACAGATCATCAATAATCCCTTCGGCTATTTCCGGGTCAGCCTGCCAGTAACTGGCTCCAGTCTGCCGGTCGGTATAGGAATATCCCGGCAAGGTCTGGGTATAGATTTCCTGGGAGCTGAAATTTTTGGCCACTTTTACCATAGCCGGCATATCTTTGACCGGTATGTTGGTATGTACATTCTTGGCTATTTCCGGCAGTAATTCCGGTAACTTTAATATGGTTTTGCTCTGCAGCATCTCTTCCGCCAGAGCCTTGATAAACTTCTGCTGCCTTCCGGTACGGCCGATATCCGCTGTCGGAGTACCCCGGAATCGTACGTAACCCAAAGCCTCCTGTCCATTCAGTCTTTTTACCCCCGGAGCCAGATTAATCCGCAGCTTGGGATCGGGATCATTATGACTCATATTCGGCGGCACCTCCAGGGTAACACCGCCCAGAATATCTACAATCCGGGCAAAACCATCAAAATTGGTTATCACATAGTGATCTACCCGGATATCAAGCAGATCGCCCACCACCTTGCAGGCAGCCTCGGGGCCCTGCAAATAGTTAACACTGTTTATTTTGTCATAATGGTTTCGTTTGACTTCGACCCTGGTATCGCGAGGAATCCATACCATGGCTATTTTATTGGCTTTCGTATCTACACTGGCCAGAATCATGGTATCGCTGCGGGAATTAGTCTCGTTTTTGCGGGCGTCAATTCCCATAAATAATATATTAATCTGCTTTCCCCGTTCTGCTTTAGCGGTGATGGAACGGTCAAACGGCCCCACCTGCATATGGTTGCCGATAAATGCCCCTACCCCAAAAGTAACCAAAAAAACTGACAGACACAGAATGATTAATCCGTAATTTGCTTTAACCCGAACCACATTTTCTCCTCTTTCCTTCAACTAATATCCGAAATCCAATTTATTTTAGCAATTTTCAGGTTGTTTTCCCAGGACTTTCAGTGTTTTATGGTATCCGGCAGCCCCGGCCAACATTTCCCCAAAATCTATGTTTATTATTACGAGCAAGACTCTTTCTTCTGACAGCAGTTGGTTTAATTCCGTTTTGCCAGCGCCGGTCAACTCTTGCCCGGCGCTTGCTCCTGGTCGGCGCAGCTTTCGATCTCCCCCGTTACCCGCTCCCAGCGGACGTAGGCCAAGTCTAATTCTTCTTGCAGGCGCTGGTATTCCGAACTATAGCTGCGGGCCTTTTCGTTCTCGGTATAAATGCCGGGATCGGCCAAAATTTTCTCCAGCTCCGCTTTTCTATCTTCCAGCCGGCCGATTTCCTCTTCTACCGACTTCAAGGCATTTTGCAGCCGTCGGGCTTCTCGCTGCCAGTTTTTCTGTTCCGTACGAAAATGCTGCTGTCGGCTGTTCTCTTTGCGCTCATTCTTAGCCGGAACTGACTGACTGGCCTGCAACTGCTTGATTTTTTCATAATAATAGCTGTAGTTTCCAGGGTAGAAAGCCAGTTTTTTATCATCCAGGGCCGCGATCCGGGTAGCCAATCGGTCAATAAAATAGCGGTCGTGGGAAACCAGCAGTATGGTGCCGGTATAGTCACAGAGCAATTCTTCCACCGCCTGTCGGCTTGCGATATCCAGATGGTTGGTGGGTTCGTCCAGAACCAGGAAATTGGCCCGGCTAATAATCACTTTTAACAGGCATAAACGGCTTTTTTCCCCCCCGCTTAAGCTGGCTACCGGCTTAAAGACATCATCTCCCTTAAACAGCATACGCCCCAGCAGGCTGCGGGCTGAAGCCAAATCCAGGCTGGAGTTGTCCATGATTTCATCCAGAGCGGTATGGTCCGGATCCAAATCTTCAAACTCCTGGGAGAAGTAGGCAGTCTTTACCCTGCTTCCCAGCTTGACCTCACCCTGATCAGGTTCAATAATTCCCAGTATGATTTTTAACAAGGTGCTCTTTCCACACCCATTAGGGCCTATAACCGCTACCCTTTCCCCCTTGTGCAGGGTCAGCTCTATCCCTGCCAAGACAGTATGCGGTCCGAAAGATTTGCTTATACCCTGCAGCACCAGTACCTCCTGCCCGCTTTCCATCTCCGGTTGCAGGCTCCAGACACCGATGTTTTCGTCTGCGCCGGGCTTTTCCAGCCTCTCCAGGCGCTGCAGTTGAGATTGTCTTCCCCGAGCCTGCCTGGATTTAATCCCGGCTTTATATTTTCTTATATACTCCTCGTTTTCCCGGATAAATTCCTGCTGCTTCTCATATGCCCGCCGTTGGGCTTCCTCGTTTCCGGCCTTGAGCTGCTGATAATGCGAATAATTGCCGGAATAAGAGATAAGGACGCCGTCTTTTAACTCCACCACCCGGGATACCACCCGATCTAAAAACATCCGGTCATGAGAAACCAGCAGTACTGTGCCGGGATAATTGTTAAGCCATGCTTCCAGCCATTCCACCGAAGGCATGTCAAGATGATTGGTAGGCTCGTCCAGCATTATTATATCCGCCTGAACTGCCAGTAAACGTCCCAGGTTGAGACGGGTTTTCTCCCCGCCGCTGAGGGTTCTGAAGGGTTTCGACAGCTCCTCTTCCTTAAATCCCAGTCCCAGCATAATTCTGCGGGCAGATGCTTCACAAACATATCCTCCTGCCCTTTCATACTGTTCCAGGATACGGGCATAATCTCCCATGATTTTATCCATCCGGGTCTCTTCCTGACCCATCTGCCGCTCCAGTCCGCGAAGATGCCGGCGCATCTGCAGAATATCGGCAAAACTGTCCATCATCGCTTCCCAGGCAGTGGCATTATCTTCTACCTGAGGCAATTGCTCCAGATAAGCCAGGGTAAAAGAATTGGATTTGCTGATTTCCCCGCTGTCAGCCTCTATTTCACCGGTCAGGCATTTTAAAAGGGTCGTTTTCCCCGAGCCGTTGATACCGACCAGACCTACTCTTTCTTTTTCCTGCAGCACCAGTACGGCTGATTTTAGCACCTGATGCTCGCCAAAAGATTTATTTATATTGCTAGCCTGAAAAATAATCATAAATCCACCCACCATTTTTACTTCCGGACACATAAAGTAATTATAGTAAAGATGCGCTATTTCGCCAAGGAAGAACCGTGCCGGCCGCCGTCATCCCATCTCATCCGGGAACAGGCAAGATATCGGTTTACACTCATTCCAACTTCTTAACCACCGGCGAGTATTTTTTCCGCCTTTGCAGACAATAAGCTATAACCAACAGACAGGTGGGATAAATGTGTTTGAGCAGTGGCGGGATTTCAATCCTGGAAGATGGACGAATGAAATTGACGTACGCGATTTTGTCCAGAGAAATTATTCTCCCTATGACGATGACGCTTCATTCCTTTGCCCCCCTACGGAGAGGACCGGGAAACTGTGGGGTAAATGCCAGGAATTACTGCGTCAGGAGCATCTCCGCGGCGGAGTGCTTGAGGTGGATGCCGATAACCCGATTACTATCAACAGCCATCCCCCGGGCTATATTGACCGGGAACTGGAATTGGTGGCGGGCCTGCAGACTGATCGTCCCTTGAAACGGGCAATCAATATTTATGGGGGATTACGTACCAGTGTCAAGGCTTGCCGGGCTTACGGCTGCGAGCCGCCCCGGGAAATGCTGGATTTTTTCGAGAAACACCGGCGTACCCACAATGACGGCGTGTTTACGGTTTATACCCCGGAAATGCGGCTGGCCCGCAGGGTAGGTATAATAACCGGCCTGCCTGATTCCTACGGCCGGGGCCGTATTATTGCCGACTACCGCCGGGTTCCCCTTTATGGGGTTGATTTTCTGATCGGCAGTAAACAGGATGACCTTAACAGCCTTAATAAAACCATGAGCAACGATTCCATCCAGCTGCGGGAGCGCATGGCAGACCAGGTCAGAGCTCTGCAGGCCTTGAAGGAGATGGCTTTCTCCTATGGTTTTGATATTTCCCAGCCGGCAGCCGACGCCCGGGAAGCTGTGCAATGGCTCTATTTTGCCTACCTGGGGGCAGTTAAGGAGCAAAACGGAGCCGCCATGAGTCTGGGACGGGTGGCCAACTTTCTGGATATTTATCTGGAGCGGGATCTGGCCCGGGGAATTATTAATGAAGAACAGGCCCAGGAATTAATCGACCAGTTGGTAATCAAACTGCGCCTGGTACGCCATCTGCGTACCCCGGAATACGGCCAGTTGTTTGCCGGCGATCCTAACTGGGTAACAGAATCCATAGGAGGTGCAGGTGTGGACGGACGCCACCTGGTAACCAAGAGCAGCTACCGCATACTGCAAACCCTGTATAATCTCGGGGCAGCTCCGGAACCGAATATGACCGTGCTCTGGTCTATGCATCTGCCTTCACCGTTTATCGATTATTGCTGCCAATTGTCCATCAACACCAGTTCCATCCAGTATGAAAACGATGATCTGATGCGTCCTCTGTATGGCGACGATTATGCCATAGCCTGTTGTGTGTCAGCTATGCGGCTGGGGCAGGAATCGCAACTGTTCGGCGCCCGCTGCAATCTGGCCAAGCTGCTTCTTTATGCCATTAACGGCGGTATAGACGAAATAACCGGCGACCAGGTAGGACGGTCAATGGCCGTTTACCAGGGCGAGTACCTTGATTTCGGCCAGATCCTGGAACGGCTCAGAATACAGATGGACTGGCTGGCCGAGCTGTACGTAAACACTATGAATGTGATTCATTATATGCATGACCGTTATGCCCCGGAAAATCTGCAGATGGCTTTGCATGACAGCCAGGTCCATTATTATATGGCTTTTGGCATCGCCGGCCTGTCGGTGGCGGCAGACTCCCTGAGTGCCATCAAATATGCCCGGGTAAAAGCACTGCGCGACCAGCGGGGAATTGTCAATGATTTTATAATTGAAGGTGAGTATCCCCGCTACGGCAATGACGACGACCGGGTCGATGAACTGGCCGTCGAACTGGTGCGGATGTTTAGCCAATACCTTAAAAAGTATCCTGCTTACCGGAATGCCCAGCATACTCTCTCCGTCCTGACTATTACCTCCAATGTCATGTACGGCAAACATACCGGGACAACACCCGATGGACGCAAACACGGCGAAGCTCTGGCTCCGGGGGCCAATCCCCTCCATGGCCGCGAAGAAAAGGGCGCCCTGGCAGCGTGCAATTCCGTAGCCAAAATTCCCTATAAATATGCCCGTGACGGGATATCCTTCACTTTCTCCATAGTACCGGAATCATTGGGGAAAAGTAATGAGGAACAGGTAAATAACCTCAGAGGGCTTTTAGTCGGTTATTTTGTGCAGGGCGGTCATCATATGAATGTCAATGTTATCCGTCCGGAAGTACTCCAGGAAGCCATGGAACACCCGGAAAAATATCCCGATCTTACCATCCGGGTATCGGGCTATGCCGTACATTTTATAAAGCTGAACCGGGAACAGCAGGAGGAGATAATCGCCCGCACCTTTTACCGGCATATGTAACCCGCCGATAACGCCGATAATATCTAGACCTTTTTAAAGGTTTAGCGTAGAATTGATAGCAACATATGGTTGTTCCGGCAGTTACCAGATTTTTTCAAAGCAGAGGTCAGCATGAAGGGTAAAGTTCATTCCATAGATACTTTCAGCACCCTGGATGGGCCAGGGATAAGAACAGTTATTTTTATGCAGGGCTGTCCCCTGCGTTGTAAATATTGCCATAACCCGGATACCTGGGCTCTAAACAGTCCCAATGCCCGGGAATATGAGGCGGAAGAACTAATGGAACTTATTCTGAAAAACCGCCCTTATTACAGGGCTTCCGGCGGGGGTGTGACTTTTTCGGGGGGCGAGCCCCTGATGCAGCACCAGTTTATTAAAGAAATATTCCATCGCTGCCGGCAGGAGAAGGTTTCTACGGCTTATGACTCCTCGCTGTACATCATTCCCTCAATAGTCTCGGATCTTGCTCCGCTTACCGATTTGGTCCTGGCCGATATAAAACATATAAACAGCCCAAAAAGCCATGAATTGACCGGAGCCGGCAATCAGTTCAACCTTGATAATCTGCAGTTATTGAATGACAACGGTGTACGAATCTGGATAAGATACGTGATTCTGCCCGGCTGGACCGATAAATATGAAGATCTGCGCAATATGGCGCTCTTCATCCGCGACTTGCCCATGGTGGAGAGGATAGATCTCCTTCCTTATCATTCTATGGGCAGCCACAAATGGAAGCTGTTGGGCCTGAATTATGAACTCCAGTATATAAAGCCGCCCTCTCCCGCCCGGATGCAGGAACTGGCCCGGGTAGTCTTTTCCATTAGCCAGCTTCCGGTATATATCATATAAAAGTTCTTAGACAGGCAGGAGAAATTTTGTTTTTGGCTAATCTTTAAGTAAAGGAAACCCGATAAAGGAAAGTTCTACTATTTAAAAGCGTAGTTATTATAAGCGGAGTGAAAAAGGAGGTTCAACACTCGTGAACAAGAAATTTTTGAGTATCCTGGCATTGATGTCTTTCCTGGCTTTTTCTTTTCCAGGGCAGGGGTTGGCTGCAGGTGATTTTTCTGATATTAATGACCACTGGGCCAGCGAATTCATTTCCACCCTGTCGGCAGCCGGTTATATCAGCGGCTACCCGGATGGTACATTCAAGCCTGATAAAACCGTAAGCCAGGCTGAATTCATCACTGTCCTCATATCCTGTATGGGCATCACCCCCAGCGATACCCAAAGCGCTTATTTTAACGATACCAAAAATCACTGGGCGCGCGGGTCTATTAATGAAGCAGTAAGCCAAGGGATACTCGTTCCTTCCGAATATTCCAATGTGCTGCAGCCTGACAGCGGCCTCAAACGCAGCCAGGCGGCGGCTATGATGGTTCGGGCCCTGGACCGGCAACCGGATGACAGCGCCACCTCGTTTACCGATAAAGATGACGTGGAAAAAAGCATGTACCGGGGATACATAAAAACCGCCTATGATCTGAATCTATTGACCGGATATCCCGGAGGGGAATTCAAACCTTTTGAATACGTAACCCGGGCCCAGATGTGCAAGCTGATCCTTAATTTTATGGAGGTAAACGGCGGATCTTCGGTAAATCAGCCGGGTACAGGCAGTACCGTAAGCGGCCGCCTGACATCTATAGCTATAGGGGATGAGCTCTACGATTACACTTCGGTACCGGTATTTTTTAATATAGACTTTTCCAATGTCCGGGTTTCTTCCATAACGGCAACCGACGATTACATAACTATAAACAGCCGTTATCGTTTTTTCCTGAATTCCGATATCAATAATCCCGACATCGTTATAAACAACAATCGCTATGGCATAAGTAAACTTCTGGCCAGCGGCGATAAACTGGTCGCTTATACCTCCTGCCGAAAAATCGACAGCTTTAACCACGGTTCCTCCAAATACTATTCTGATTTCGTAAAGCTTTATCTCAACTCGTCCTATACGGAAAAATACCTCAGCGATATGGAAATCGTGGACGCTCTGAAGGTAAAGGTTGACGGAACCACTTACGATCTGGGTTATGATAAGGTTACGATTGAACTGGGCAATAGCTTTTATGATATTACCAAAATAAATCTTGGCTCAACCGAAACTTCCATCTCCACGGCCCTGACTGATCCGGTAATCATGCGGGGCTTGACCTTAAGCGATATTTCAGCCATATTTGTGGACAATACCACCCTTAATCTGGACAAAATCAGCAAAATTGAGTTTGTTATAGACGGTGAGCGCTACAGCCTTTCCAATGTGGTGATCGACGCCTCCGGTAATTTTACCGTCAGGCAGAAAACCTTCTCCCCTAAGGATGTCATTATGGTGGCTGACCAGTATAGTTATGAGATTGATCTTTTAAGGGCTTATAAAGATAAGTTTATTTTCTATTGTACTGAAGGCGATACCAATTATTGGGTCAGCCTAAACGACCTTTTCGTTGATGCCGACAAAGTGAAAATTCTTAAAGATAATGTGGCTTACGATATAGACCAGGTACTGGTGATTGAGCGTAATCTGGTCCGCATCAAGGGTAAGCAATATAAGGTCGATTCCTCGTTTAAGTGCCTTTATGGCGATGATGTGTATGACATCGACAGGATTGATTATGATACCTCACTGGACTGCATTACCGTGCGGGGAGATAAAAATACCGACGGTTATTGGGCCAATCAACCCAGTAAATATGTCTTTTTCAAGGATAATAAAAAATACCAGGAAGGGACCGACGACGCCAGTATTTACGTTAACAAAAAATGGCTCACCCTGGGTGAGATTATGATTTCTGATCCCGCCCATTTCACTTATGACGGAAAAAGCTATGACCTTATCGGCGCCCGCATCCGTATTGATACGGAAGACTTTGAGATAGTAGACACTGCCTGGCGCGGCCAAACCAGGGTACTGGATATTTACATGGAAGAATACTAAAATAAAAGGCTCTGACCACTGGTCAGGGTCTTTTTTACTTTAACCGCCGGGTGAATTATGTTATAATTGGAGGCAGTTTCGTGGGGGCGTGGCTCAGCTGGGAGAGCACCTCGTTCGCAACGAGGGGGTCAGGGGTTCGAATCCCCTCGTCTCCACCAGTGTTTGAAGTGGTTGCAATAGGTAAAACTGTTGCAAAACTGTTGCAATAAACTTAAATCTCTTATCCAGGGTGGCAACCTTGGATAAAAATATATAAGTTTTATGTTTTTGCTTTTATTCTTCCTCCGGGGAAGAATTTTTTCTGTTTTGAATATTATTATTTAATTTTTCTGCTGTTGCCAGCATTAGATTCCAAAGAACATGAGCGTAATCATCTGTAGTAGTGCTTCGAGTATGTCCCACAAATTCTTGTATAATTTTTTGATTTACATTCATTTCTAATAATCGTGTTACAAATGTGTGACGTAAGCCATGTAGTGTAAAATCTTTGATATTTGCCTTATCTCTAATTCGGTAAAATATCCTATTGAAGTTTCTTGGCTCAATAAACGTTCCCAATGCCGTGCAAAACACCATATTTTGATCTTGATATATTGGGCCGGCTTTATGTTTTTCTTTTGTTTGCTTGGCCTTATGTTCTTTCAAAACGATCATAAATTCTTCGGGGAGCGGTATGGTGCGATAGCTCTTTTTTGTTTTCAGAGGTTCTAAGCTCAATCTGGATTCGCCCGTTTCCTTATCTTTAATTCTGAGTAGAGCACGCTTTATAGTTACTGTAGATCTCTCAAAATCAAAATCCGGCCATTGTAATCCAAGTATTTCGCCCCGTCTTAATCCACCATAAAGCCCTAACAAGAATCCAGTTTGTAATCGTTCTCCTTTTAATGTAGACTCAAATTTCATTTGTTCTTTTGGGGTTAATGCTCGCACTTCTTTTTGTATTTTAATGGGTAGTATTGTCCCATTAGACGGATTAAAGCCTATCTTTCGAGTAATTACTGCCTGCTCCAATGCCCCATTAAGCACCGTATGAATTCTCTCCACACTTCGCGGTGCTAATCCACCCTTGCCATCAACACGTCCATTTTTAAATTTCTGATTATATAGTTTTTGAATTCTATCTGTAGTAAGGTCTTTAAGTTTTACTTTGCCAATTTGAGGATTGATATGAAGTTGGATTGTTTTTTCGTAGCTGTCATATGTTTTAGGTCTTAAAGCGTTTATCATATAGTCTTTTAACCAGGTATTAAGCCATTCTTGAACAGTTAAGTCAGTATCAGTATAATTCCCTTCTGCAACTAAAACCGATATCTTAGCCAGCTTTTTAGCAGCTTCTGCACGGGTTTTCCCGTAAACTGTTTTTCGTTTAGGTTTTCCGGTTAAAGGATTGTAACCAATGACTGCTTGTCCTACCCAAAGTTTATCTTCTTTTCTTTGAAAAATAGTTCCTTCCCCATTGCCTCGCCGCTTTTTCCTTTTCTTTTTGTCGTTCAAGTGTATTACTCCCTAAACGATGCCTTTGGCCTGTTGTTCAAGCCAATCTTTTAGAAGGGTTTTTGATATGCGATATTGTCGACCGAATTTCACAACTGGAAAATCTTCGCGACATTTACAGAGCTCATAAACCTGATTTTTGCCGATTTGTAATAATTGAGCGGCTTGTTTAACCTTTAATGATTCAGGATATTCCTCCCATTTCCCGTTTTTTGTTATTTTTATTGTTTCATGCAACTTTAAAAAATCTAAAACATCATTCCAATTAAGTATTTTTGCTGGTTCAGACATTCATGGCACCTCCTTTTCTACAAATAAAAAAGGCCGGGCGCTATATGCGTCCGGGCCTATTACCTAGTCATTTCTTTTTAATTATATGGGCGGGTACACCTTAAAACAAATTGTCTCCTGGGCCATATATGGCATGTTGCCGTTGCAAATCCTCGACCAGCATATGAACATATCTTTTAGTCATGTCCAAAGTGGAGTGTCCAAGTATGCGTTGTAAAACAAAAGGATTACCCCCAGGTTTATCTTTATTGTCGTAGAGTTCCCTTATATTTGCCAAACTGTAGTTTAATTTCTAATACATGCTCACGATCCTTCTTGAAGTCATCCATATTCTCTTATTTATCCAATTTTCATTACCTCTTTTTGCTAATTCTTTCCCCAATATCTCTCCTGCGCTGCACGGTAGAAGCAGCACAGGTAGACGCAATCCGATTTTTGCACTAAATTATCTCTTGAAAAATTAGATTATCATTGCTGTATTGCTGCTTTTATCGCCTGCAATACCTGGAATGGCGTGGGAATGCGTTCCCATTCTCGGATAACATGGCCGTCAAAATCTTCTGCTCTGCCCACCTTCGGAAAACTTGGATCAATATCTATAACGGCTTGCCAAATTGTTTTCCAAGTTTCACCGTTAATGATTATTGATGAGATATCATCCCAATTATCAGGAGTGGGGGTTTGAGTGACATACTCCCCGGAATGAATTCCGGGGCTTCTTTTGAAGTTTTAAACCCTCGCTAGGCAAGCATTGAACCTGCCAAATACAAAGCGAAGCCTTATGCGTTCGAGCGAATCGAACGGGCCTGTCACTGGGCCAGCATTCCACCTGTACAAGTTTATAGCCGCATTGTCATCCCGGTTGATTTTAGCGCCGCAATGTTCGCAACGAAATATCCGCTGAGTTAAGCGAATCTCCTGGATGTGGTTACAGCTTGAACAGGTCTGGGAACTTCTTTCCTCGTTGACTTTTCTTACCTGTTTGCTTTTTAAAGCGGTTTTATACGACAGGTAGCCAATGAGCTTTACCAGTGGCAATTGGTTTTGTACTGCCCGGTTGATGATACGATCGCCTTTGCGGGATTTGGTATCGGCCAGGCTGTCTTTCTTTGACCAGTCGCCAATAAGATAGGCGTTATACTCCATGGATGCCAGGGTTTTCGAGATACAATGCGAAATTTGCTTTACCCTGGCTGACCGCTTGCGCAATACTTTCTTTTTTGCGTTTATTAAGCGCTTATGGCGTTTGGAGCCGTTCTTCGACCGGTCTATTCTTGACTGCAAGCGGTCTAAGGCATGAGCATGGTGTTTTTGGGTCTTTTTAATGGCTTTGCCATCCACAGAAATAAACTGCTCACCATCAAACCCAGCCAAAATCGTTTTTACGCCAGGGTCAAAAGCAATTGTTTTGCCGGTTTTAATCGCCTGCTCCGAGATTACTTCGCAGGTGACGTTAGCATAGAAGCTGCCTGTTTCTTCACTAACCTCTATCTGTTTAATGGCTTTTGCCCTGGGTATATCCCGGAAAGCGGCCATTTTCAGAGTTAATCTGTTTGGGTTATGCAGCACCAGACTATTATCTTCAAAGTGATAGCTGCTTTGCGGGTAGGTTAAGGTGTAGAAGTATTTCTTGCCGCGAAACCTTGGCGGCCTTGCATTGTTATCAGTTTTTTTTTACCAACGCATAGTAGGATTTATAAGCTTCGTCCAGGTCTTTAAGGACGGACTGAGCGGTTTGTGAATGCAGGCTTGAAAAAATATTCTTTGCGAATTTGCGTTAGCTGTGCAGACTGCTCGTTATAGCCAATATTTACCCTGAAATTATTCCTAAGCATCCGGCGCTGCTCTAAGGCCAGGTTATATATCTGCCTGGCCGCTTCAGAGAGTTCCCACAGAACGTCTATCTGTTCAGCAGTTGGCTTAAGTTTGATTTTGGCAGTCAGGTAGTTTTTGTTGGTCAATAAAACGCCTCCCCTCTTAATAGTCCTGGCACTCTTCAATATAGCGTTTGATTATTTCAGCAGATACAACACCGGCCGTTCCTGTATAGTACGATGAAGCCCGAAGTTGCGCTTACATCCCCGCCCACAAGGGGCGAGGTTTTACGCACATTGGTATAAATTTTTTGATACGTTTTTTCAAATCGGGTTTCAGTTCGCCCCACATGTTGGTGCAGCCGTTTAATACTCTCGTTTTCAGCACCTCCCGTTTGCCTCTTATAAACTACCTGCGGTTAAACCGCAGGTAGCTCATAAAATAAATTATATCGCCTCGGCTAATTCCGGGTTTGCGGGTTCTTCCTCCGGTTTTAATTCAAATATCTTGAGGTTTTCCTCAAATTTTTTTGAAGCTTGTTCTATTTTCGAAATAGCATCCCCCAACGTAGTACGATGTTGCCGGATAAGGCTCATGATTTTCCCTGCTTCTTTATTAAAGCGTTCTAGGGATTTTTTCTGGGCCTCTTCCGGATCATCTGCCATTTCAATTTTCTCTTGCTCCTTTAAAAGGAGTCGGGAGAATTCCTGGGTGGCAAAGACGACGGCGTCTTCTGCCAGCTCGGTTTTTATTTCTGGCTCATCAATTATCGGCAGAAGGTCTATTCTGACCTTCTTTGCTGCCAGAGTTTTATTTATAATGCCGGCTATCTCTTTTAAACCAAACGCAACGTATTCCAAATCGCGGGGAATAGTCCAAGCAGCTTTAATATCTTCCACCGGAATTCCTACAGACGCAATGATTCGCTGGAAAGTCCCCCGGACCTGACCCGAAGAAGCAAGCTCTTTTTCTTCTGCCATGGCAGCGGGAATTCCATCTAGCATCTCCAAAAGAAATGCCGGGCACGGCTTAAGGTCGGTCTCCATGCCCGCTAAGTCCCAAGGGAGACAAGAACCGGATGTAATGCAGCGAAACTCTTCCGTGGCTTTGTTAAATAATAGACGAGCTACTTTATCCCCGTCCGTTACGGCTCTTCTGGTTTTGTCGATCTCGGCTGCCAAAACGACTCTTTCTATAATATCGCTTTGGGTTTCGGTGGCCTCGGCTATTACCACTTTGTAATACAATTCGTTCTGTCGGTAGGTTCTGCCCAGCCGGCCGGTAACGGTTTCAAATATTTCTCCCATGGTGCGCCGGCGGGGAATAAACGAATTAAACCCTTTATCGGCGAGAAGATCAATAAGTTTTTTGTAATCAAAAGTAAATTCTTTGAGGCTATAGGATAACCTCAATGCAACATAATCACTGGGATTTAAACTTCCAAACATTTGATTGCCTCCTTTTGAATCTAAAAAGATTTTTCTTCTCCGTTAGAAATTTCTACATAACGGCGGCTGTCCCGAGATTTTGTTCCTTCCGAACAAAACAAATAGAATTCGTCAGGCAATAAGAATACCTTGTAGCCTCTATACGTATCTGTTTTGACATTGGATTCGGCATCTACAAAACCGAGGATTTTCTTCGTATCAGAATCAACCTTTGAGACCCAGGCTTTCCCTGAGCCTTTATATCTGTGATACGATAGCTCTGCTTTTAATTTGTTCTCCTGCATGCCTGCCAACAGCTCATTAATTTGCTGTCTTAATGCTGTTAGCTCTCCCCTGCTCATTTCTTTTAAATTTGCGTTGAGTTCTGTCTTTGGCGCTTCAGTTGTTATAAAAACCACTCCTCTCAGAAAATAATTAAGACCGTGATTAACGGTCTTTTAAGCTGGTCGTATGACCAGGAAATAATATTGTGCCAGAACGTGAGTCCTGGAAGCGGATCTTGTGATCCGCCCTGCCTACTTTAAAAGCAGGCAGGGGCATGACAAGATCATGTTTCAGAAAAGCTATGCGGCTTTTCTAGCGATTTCTTTTATTTGGTAGGCAAATAATTTAAACTTCTCTTCTTCTGTTTTGATTTTGCCTTGAAATAAATAAACCCGGCCGATTTTAACTTCCTGTCCGAACAATAAAACGTCCAGACGGCCTGTGTGGTCTTCTACTGTGGCAAAACACCATAACTTACCGTTTTTGACGCCGCTTTTTACTGTCGTCACTACTCCGGTAATTTTAACCTTGCCTTCAGAAATATTGGCAATCTCCTGACAGGGAGGAATTTTATAAGCATCCAGCGGATGGCTGGAGATATAAAATCCCAAAAGGTCTTTTTCAAATTTAAGTAGGTCTTCTAAGCTATATTCTTCTATAGCAGGAATATCTGGGAGAAGATCTTCACCAGTGCCGAAAAGAGTAACTTCGTTTCTGCCAACCATGTTTACTGCTTTTGTCGCTGTCGGCAGAAATTGTACGATAGATTTGCGGCTGCCAAAATCCGAAAGGCACCCGGCGCAAGCTAATGTTTCTAAAATAGCTTTGTTGAGCTTGGCCTTATAAACCAAATCATAAATATCTTTATAAGGACGGTTATTTAGAATCTGGCTTATTGCCGCTTCCCCCAGGTTTTTCACTGCGCCAAGCCCAAACCGTATTGTATTTTCATCCAGAGTGAATTCCCGTTCGGATTTATTAATATCCGGCGGAAGTACTTTTATCCCTAATCTGCGGCATTCATTTAAAAATAATGCAATTTTATCCTGGTTGGCAGTATTACTTAATAATGCTGCCATAAACTCCAAGGGATAATAAGCTTTGAGATAAGCTGTCTGGTAAGAGATAAATGCATAACAAGCAGAGTGGGATTTATTGAACCCATATCCGGAAAAATAGTCAATAAGCGTAAAAACTTCTTCTGCAACCGTTTTGTTGATTCCATTATTAACAGAGCCAGTTATGAATTTTTCACGCTGAGCCGCAAGGATTTCCGGCTTCTTTTTACCAATCGCCCGGCGCATCAAATCGGCTTCAGCTAAAGTAAAGCCCGCCATATCAGTCGCTATTCGCATTACTTGTTCTTGATAAAGGATTACACCATAGGTTTCTTTAAGAATAGGCTCTAAAATTGAATGAAGGTATTTTATTGGTTTCCTGCCATGTTTGCAGTCTATAAAATCGTCTGTCATTCCTGACCCAAGGGGGCCGGGACGAAAAAGCGCAACCGCAGCTATTAGGTCTTCAAAACAATTTGGCTTAAGTTTTTTAAGAATCCCCTGCATACCGGAAGACTCAAACTGGAATACTCCTGCGGTATGACCCTGGGATAAAAGCCGGTAAACCTTTTTGTCATCTAGCGGCAGCTTATTAATATTGATTATGATGCCCTTTTTCTCAATAAGCTTGCGAGCATCATCGATTACGGTGAGTGTTTTAAGTCCCAGGATGTCCATTTTTAGTAGACCGATTTCTTCGCAGGTATTCATTTCAAACTGGGTAGTTGCCTGCCCGTCACTGATCTGGGTAGGAATGATATTGTTCAAGGGTTCTGCTCCGATAATTACTCCAGCCGCGTGAACTCCGGTGTGGCGGGGCATACCCTCGATTTCCCGGGCAGCATCGATAACATGTTGGAGGTTCTTATCGGTTACACCTTCGAGAGAGTTTATTTTTTTGGCCAGGCGGTCTATTTCTGATAACGGCTCTTCCATAACCCGGCCAACGTCCCTTACTGCAGCACGGGCGGCCATCGTACCAAAGGTAATAATCTGAGCCACATGATCCTTACCGTAGCGCTCAGAAATATACTGGACTACTTCGTCGCGGCGGCGGAAGTCGAAATCCAAGTCAATGTCCGGCATCGTAACCCTGGAGGGATTAAGGAAACGCTCGAATAGTAGCCCATAATCCAATGGGTTTAATTCGGTGATACCTAAAAGATAAGCAACTAAACTACCTGCTGCTGAACCTCTTCCCGGGCCTACCGGAATGCCGTTTTTTTTCGACCAGTTAACGATATCTTGCACAATTAAAAAGTAGTCAGCGAAACCCATATCATTAATAACTTTAAGTTCATACTCCAAGCGCTCCATTACTGCCGGGTCTGGCCGGGAAGAGATACGTTCCGGAAGTGATAAGAAAGCTTTTCTGCGAAGAGCAGCATTGGAATCCTCTACTGGAAACTTTGGCAGTAATATTTGACCGAAGCTAAACTCAAGATTGCATTTCTCTGCGATTTCTTCGGTGTTTTTAAGTGCTTCTGGGATTGATTTAAACAAGTTTTCCATTTCAGTGGGTGACTTGAAGTAAAACTGGTTATTAGAAAATCGAAAGCGATTTGGATTAGAAAGAACGTCCTTGGTTCCGATACATAACAGAATATCCTGAAGACGCGCATCTTCTTGGTTAATATAGTGAGTATCATTAGAAGCAACCAAAGGAATATTAAACTTCCCGGCGATTCTTATAAGCTCCCTGTTGACGATTTTTTCTTCTTGTAATCCATGGTCCATAATTTCAAGATAATAATCGTGGCCAAAGAGTTCTTTAAATTCCCGGGCCCGGGTTTCTGCTGCTTCTACTTTTCCGGCCTGAATAAGCTTGGGGATTTCTCCTGCGAGGCAAGCAGACATAGCAATTAAACCCTCGGGATTTTCCTGCAGTAGTTCCCAATCTATACGGGGCTTATAATAAAATCCTTCATTGTAAGCCCGAGACACTAATTGAATAAGGTTTTTATAGCCTGTTTTGTTTTTACACAACAAGACTAAATGGTATCTTTCCTCAGCTTTTTCAAATCTGCTGCCAGGAGCAACGTAAAACTCGCAGCCTATTATAGGTTTTATATTGGCTGCTTTACAGGCTTTGTAGAATTCGATTATTCCGTGTAAATTGGCGTGGTCGGTTATCGCTAATGCTGGCATATTAAAAGAGCCGGCTTTCTTAACCAGGTCTTTTATGCGAGAAGCCCCATCTAATAGGCTATATTCTGTGTGGTTGTGAAGATGAATCAAACAATTACCTCCCTTCTAAAGGCGATAAAATAAGAAGTACGCCTGTTATTACACAGGCGTACTTCATTTGTTTAATCTATAAAGTTCTTAGGCTTCATCAAGTCCGAGACTTACTAATAAAGCTTGATCAACTTCTTTCATTCTTTTGGCACTTAAAGACCCTAATTTATTCTTTAGCCGTTCTTTATCAACAGTGAGAATCTGAGATAGATTAACAATACTATCGCGACTAAGGCCACCTTCCTTGGCTTTAAGATGAACAGTAAAGGGATATGTCCGGTCGGCCGTAGTAATTGATGCAATAATAGTTGTTGGGCTAAATCTATTGCCGATATCGTTCTGAATAACTAATCCAGGCCTTAAACCTGCCTGCTCACTGCCCCTTGCTGGATTAAAGTCAACCATATATATTTCACCACGTTTTATCATTAAGAACCACCTCGGCTTGAACGGCGAAAGCCTGCCTAGCTTCCTGTAAATTCATTTCAGCCATTTCTTTATATCCTCGTTCCAGTTCGGCCTCAAGGTCTCTTTTTCTAGCTTTACGTACCAATTCGGCTACTGCATTGCTTCGATTTAATTCACGTTCTGTAGCAAAAGAATCAATGAAGCCCAAAAGGTCTTCAGGAATACTAATTGTTATTCTAGCCATAATTATCGCCTCCTGAGATGATAGTATCATACCAGGAGTATGATTATCAATCATACCTTTTCCTCCCCTCGCCTAAGACAAGCGGATTGTCTTTCCGCCAATCCTTCATATAAAGCCTTTTGCCTTGAAACTCACATGTTTACCGGTACCTATAATCACATGATCCAGAACATCAATTCCAAGTATCTTGCCCGCCTCAATCAGCCTTTGGGTTATATCTATATCCTCCCGGCTGGGAGTGGGATCGCCGCTTGGATGGTTGTGAATTGAAATAACTGAAGCTGAGCTTGTAAGAATAGCTGGCTTAAATACTTCCCGGGGATGAACTATGGAGCTGTGCAAACCGCCAATACTGACGGTACAAACAGCGTTTAGGGCTCCCTTACGGTTCAAGTAGGCTACGATAAAGTGCTCTTTGTCGCAGTTATCGAGATCCATATGGTCAATGACCATATTAGATACATCCTCTGGAGATTTCATTGTTTCTGCGTACCAGGGGCCGGATTCCCGCACAAGGCGGCTGGTGATCCAGTAGAAATTTTTGTTGTCTTTCTTGGGTACTGAGCCTCCGTAGAAAAGGTTTTCCTGCATAATCTCTCCCCCTTCCTACAGTATCCACACGCGGGAAACCGAGTGTTTGATTAATAAGGTCTTCAGGTTGCGGGTGATTTCGGTACTCTTTTTTAATAAGAGTAAACCCTTTTGAGATACAACATCCCGGGACAAACGATCGCCCGGGAGCACTTCGTTGATGTGTTTTTCCATTATAAATCCCTCCTCGCCCGGATGAACCGGGCGTTATTTTGCCCGGCATGTGCCGGAAAAGAAAGGTTATTGGATTTTGTTATGGTATGGCATATCGCATATTATAATTTGCATGTGCATCCAGTATAGACGTAACACCCACCGCTTTTAGCGCAGCTATTGAAATAGCTTTGGCTGCATTATACGCTCTGCCTTCATGCCAATACTCGAATATCTCATCGTCAGGAGAATCAGCCAAAGGGTGTTTGAAAACTGCCACACATAAATCCCCAAAGGTTTGTAGCTCAAAGGCAAAACCATCTCCGTCCGGCAAAGGTATTTGCTGCATCGTCCTAACTATTTTCCACGCATCATTGAGATCGGTAGAGTAACTTGGCACTGAAGTCATCATATCTTTTGTTTCTGTAGGAGTATAAAATAAATAATGACCCACCTGATGTATTCCTGGTAATTTCATTATTTTTTCTGCAACCAGAGCATCCATAGCCCTGCCTTCTGACATGTCATCAATTTTCAAGTTCTTGCCTCCTTAAAACCAACTGTCGTGATATTCTGCAGCAGTTAGATGTCCTACGGGCGACATGGTTAATGCTCTGGGCGGTATAGACTTGCTGTAAAATGGATTAATTACGCAGTAGATGTCTCCCGGACAAAGTGATTGTAGGTTACTGGTATCAAACCAACCTATTTTAGTCCCGGTTGGAAGAAGGTCTTCGTAACCAAATAAACTGTTGTATAATTCTCTTCCGATTTTGTTTTCAACAACACTTGCGATTGACCAAAGCGGGATAACAGCCTTATCTGCTCGGTCTACAAGATATCTTCTCGCGATTTCTTTGGCCTCTTTTTTTCCTGAACGGCGTTTGTGTTGTTTTGCCATTATTAGTCCCTCCCTGCCCGGCTTAGCCGGGCATTATTTTGCCCGGTTTATACCGGAAAAGAAAGGTTTACTTAATCCCTGGAATGTGTATTAAGTCATATCATAAAAATAACCTTTACATTCACCGCAATAATGATGATTTTTATTTTCGCTAACGGTGTTTTGTCTAATGGGTTTAAAATCCTCTTTTTTTAAAGAAAACAACATTCTGTATTCCATTTGTTTGACTTCGATAGCTTCAATATCATCTTCCTCTATCACCTTTTTACACCTATCACAACAATAAGTTATCAATTCATTATTCCCTCCTAGCAGGTTCGGGAAGGGGCATCCAAGCAATTACACAGTCTCCCTCATCCCATTTACCATTTTCATAACCGCACATTCCGACAAAGTCATTATCTTCGCCTGCAATCTCCCCATTCAAAGTGACTAAATACCAGCCATCTTTCTTAGGAGGATTCTTAACAGTTTCCCAAAAACCAAAACCAGTCTCTAAATCAATCCCCGCAAGTTCACAATTGATTTTATAAGCCTTCATAAAAACGTCTTTGCCTTCGATAATCTCTAAGCTGCCGAGTATTCCCTTCACGATCCCATCTTGAGTAATTCACTCTATAACATCGAAGGGATGCTTATCCTCTTGCTTAATTGATCTAAATACCAACTGTTTCTTAGCTTCTTTTCGATACAATAATATTCTTTTCGCGACCGCTTATCCAATTATTTAAAAACGTCTTACTGGCTATGAAATCAGCCAAATGGACGATTTCTGCCGGGGAGATACGGCCATATTCCGCTTTTGGCGGAACATACCATATACCCATATGAGTCTCGATTAAATCCATAATACGGGTATAATCTTCTTCCCCAATGATTCCAGATAACTTTTGGTAGTATTTTCGTGGCAGTGAAGGGTGTTCTTCAACCGTCTTTCCGGTATCCGGGTAGCCTCTTTTAATTGTGTCGTGCAGAATTATGGCAATGATGATGTTATCCTGATCTTCTTCTATTTGTGGATACGCCATTAATAGTTGGTTTACAACCTCTAACGCTGCCAGCGTATGGCGGACTAAGCCCCCTTCTCCCTGAGCAAAACTAGGATGGTGTTTACCAGTACTGCTGGCCGGGATATGCCAGAAGTACTCCGGAGCCATTTTTAAGGCTTCTTTCGTGAAATCAATTTTTTTGGATGAGTAAAGGGCCGAAATACAATCAGGCAAAGGGCTACTGTACAACAACATGGTTTTTGACATTATTTCACTCCTTTCTGTCGGAATGGGCGAGACCCCATTATGGTTCTCCATCCGAGAAACCCATACACGGTAGTAAACGTTCCTTCCTTTATTACTGGATGGATTCCGTCGAATATGACATACTTTCTTTTGTAAAAAACAAGCAGGTTTTTGAAACCGGGCCTGTAATCAGACCGGAAGTTCGCCGCTACTACGTCAAGGTCGTGACAATACAACATTTTGTAGATATAACGAATGTCATTTTTTTCTACATACCTAACAATGTAGGGCGCTAAAATCTCTAAGTATATTGCAAACGCTAAAAACAACCCCGCCAGCAACCACATTTGTGACAAATCCATTAATTCCTCCTTCTGCCGGCCGTATGACCGGGAATTTATTATTGCGCTGGGACGCGTGTCCCCGAAACGGATCTTGTGACCCCTGCTGCCTGAAATAAGCAGGAGGGGTAACAGGATCATTGATTTTGTGGAATTTGTATGATTATGAACACTATTTGAAGGCTAAAAAGGAAAAAAAGAACCTGTGAAAAAACACAGGTTCTTTGAACGCCTCAAAGGCGTGAATATTCTTTTCTACCGGGCAATCCGGCAATTGTTATCCTTTATCCCACCTTAATAGAGGGATCTTGTTATGAACATTATTTGAAAAACTTTTTCAAATCTTGAACCGGTTTGTCTGAGACTATCCGGGATACTAAATATAGAATATCATAGGTAATTTTATTTGTAAAGTCTATTAAAAGGTTAACAGAGCCTGTGTCCCGGAAACGGATCTTGTGATCCGTCCTACCTGTTTTGAAAACAGGCAGGAATAAAACAAGATCAAATAGTGATAGAAAGATATTTTCGGTTGATAATATCAACGCAAGTAACCCAGGCAGTGATTTCATGCCTAGGGGTACTGAAAACACTTACGTCAACAGTTATTCTTTTAGAATTGATTGCTGTATAGTAATCATAACGGCGCAGTTTTTTGGCCGGCCGTTCGATAAGGTTGCGTTTGATGTTTTCCGCCAGGGTTTTCCTTTCAGCTTTGGTGAGGAACCCTTCTAACTCGTCTAAATTATCAGTCAGATATTTTACTGCTTCTTGCATATGAATACTCCCCTTGAAAGGCCGGCCCCTTATAGGCCCGGCCTGATTTCTCTTAATAAGCCTTTTCCTATTTCCGTTAATTCTTTACGTTTCTTTAGTTCATCCAAATTTTTGCTTTTACAATAATAGTTTTTTCCGCACATTTTACAGAAATAAGGACACTCACCACATGACACTTCCGTTATTTCCTCTATAGTAAGAGTAAACTGAAAATTCCGATGATTGATGTCTCCATAAATTTTTGATAAATGGCATAAAACGTCTTTTTCTATGCCGTCAACTATAAAACCGTTTCCTATTCTGATTATTTTTTGATTGTTTACGGTCAAAAAATCAGGTATTTGTCCTGTTTTCAAGTATGTGTCATACATGCCTATGCGCTCATAAGCAAATGTTTCATTACTGCTGCCCCAATACCCCCGGGGCATATCAGCGTATTCCGCCCAAAAAGACATGAGTTCTTTAGCTTTGTCTTTGTCAGGGCTTTTAAGAAATTCTGTTTCGATTCGCCCAATGCGGCTCAAAAGACCACTTCTATCCTGATCACGGCTGATATCAGTTAACGCATCGCTCATTAAATTTCCTCCTCTGCTCGTGAAGTTTTCTTGTAGATTCTCCCCCGCGAATGTGTTTTTGCATATAGTGAGTTCGGAAGATTTTCTGTATCTGCCGGAAACGAACTTGGTCAACAGATGGCAAACGCTGGCTCAAATCCTTGTGAACCGTCGTTTTACTATATCCAAACACGGTTGCAGTTTGCCTTATTGTTGAGTTCGTCGTGATTATATAATCAGCAAAACCAATAATTCTTTGCATCAGTTTTGGGTCCATGTCGTTATTCCCCTTTCCTCTCAAACCACTTTTTTATTGCCGCTGCAGCTTCTTTGGCCGATAATATATCTTCTACCCCTGTCCCTTTCACTCCAGGCGCGATATTAAAATCTATTGCGTAAAGGTTAGGCCCAAAGATAAAATCTACCGCAAATAGCGGCAGGTCAATTCTGGGGTGAAATCCGTCTTTTTCTTGAGAAAGGACTTCGATTTTAACGTCTCCGTAATTAGAGCGCCAATCGTTACTTGTGTATCTCAGCCAAAATATTTTATCGCCGATCTGCAAGTACCTTAAACTGGCAGCGCCTATTTGCATAGTCGGGTAATAGAGTGAACAAAAAAAGGTGGGATATTCTTGCATGGCTTTCATTAACGGCAACAGTATTTTACCTTCACCCCGATGAGAGGTTCCATTCAGGTAAATTACCACGTCAATTAAGCTTATGCAATTTCCTTCACCACAATCTGAAAGAGAATTAAATACTTGCTTTGGAGTACCATGCGGAGGTGTTTCTAAACCGATTTTCTCAAAGAAATCAAACATGTCTCTGCGAGACATTCCGGAGTGAGACATCCTCTCAAAGATTTGGCCTTCTCGGTCAAACCAATGATCGTAATAATCTATAAAATCGGATTTGAGTTTTATTTTCATAAATAACTCCTTTTTATAGGGGCTGTGTGAAAACACAGCTTGGGAAAGCCGCCAAAAGCGTTAAGCTTAGGC
>ENA-UOOE01000487-UOOE01000487.1-fermentation-metagenome-genome-assembly--contig:-NODE-487-length-39239-cov-15.393171_pt1 | contig 39239 bp, 40 predicted proteins | sample MGYA00245776_ERZ724021 | MGnify/ENA primary metagenome ERZ724021 (study PRJEB28704, sample SAMN03018321) | fermentation metagenome | biome: anthropogenic terrestrial biome; feature: soil; material... | reverse complement strand
CCGTATGTTAAAGATGTTATAAGATTCCCTGTTGGTGCTGACCTTGAGTTTAAGTGGACATATATAATAGAACATTAAAAAAAGAAGAAAAAAATAAAGATGGGATTTAAATCCCGTCTTTATTTTTTTCTTCTTTTTTCTTTTCCTTAAAATATGGGCAGGTTCCGAGAGGGGTTCCGGAGGAAAAAGTAGCATAATTTAGTTTACATACTCCTTCTTCTTGATATATGCAATTTTCATTACATGCAATGATCAAAAATACTACCTCCCTTATTTAATGCTAAATATTATCTTATCCAATATTTGTATTAATTATAATAGAATCTTTATTTATTAGGCAGATTATAGGTTTTAATGGTTTTTAAATAAATTTAATGATATGATAAAAATAAAGATTAAAATTAATAAATACACGAACGAGGAGGATTTATAATAAATGGAAATAGGGAAATTGCCGAATGACGTACTTGAAAAGATAGTATTTTCAAATATAAAGAAAAAAAGGGATGAAGTTATTGTGAGAGCCGGAGTAGGAAAAGACAATGCAATAATTGACTTTAATAGAGATTTATGTATAATTTCAACAGATCCTATTACAGGAACTGAGAAGGATATAGGTAAGTTGGCTATAAATATATCATGTAATGATATAGCAGTAAGCGGAGGTGAACCGTTGGGAGTACTTTTAACTATTATGGCTCCTCCGAACACTACTGTGAAAGATATTGAAAATATAATGATAGAAGCAGGCAGAGCCGCTTGTGAATTGAATGTGGAAATAATAGGAGGCCATACGGAAATAACCGCAGCAGTAAACAGAATGGTATTGTCTGCTACTGTTATCGGAAAGCAGAACAGAAATGAAATGATTGATCCTTCTAAAGTTAAAGTAGGAGATAAAATAATAATGACTAAATGGGCAGGAATAGAAGGGACTTCTATTATAGTAAAGGAAATGGGAGAAAAATGGAAAGAGAAACTTTCCATAGATGAATATGAAGATGCTTTGAATATGGACAATTTACTAAGTGTTCTTAAAGAAGGATTGATATTGGGAAAATTGGGAGCAAATTACATGCATGATATAACTGAAGGAGGGGTATACGGAGCAGTGTGGGAAGCCTCCAAGGTTATAGAAAAAGGAGTAAAGATATGGAAGGAAAATATTCCTATTAAAGAAGTTACTAAAAGAATTTGCGAGTCTTTCGATATAAATCCTTACAGACTTATTTCCAGTGGGAGTATGCTTGCAGTAGTACCGTCGGGCAATATTGAAGAGATAAAAGAGAATTTTATAAAAGAAGGAATTAAATTGTCTGTTATTGGAGAGATAATAGAGGAAGGAATATTTGTCGAGGAAATGGGGAAAAAGGAAAATATTTCAGAACCAGGAAGTGATGAGCTTTATAAAGCCCTATCTAAATTAAGTTAATGTTACATTATGATTACAAAACTTACATTTCGTTGACATACAAAGTTGATAAATGATATAAATAAATTATGAAACTATTATAGACTGATTTAGAAAGGGGAAATTAGTAATGAAGAAATTAAAAGTTGTCCTGTTTGTTCTTATAATGTTTTTTGCGTTATCTTCTGTAAGTTATGGAGAAAATAAAATTAATATGGTTACATTAAATATCGGCGGTAAAAACCAGAAGGTAAGGGAAGTATCGGTTCTTATGGATGGACAACCTATAGTTTCGGATATTCCATCTTTTATCTATAATGACAGAACTTTAGTTCCTATAAGATTTGTAGCTGACGGACTTGGGGCGAAAACAGAATGGAATCAGGAAAACAAAACGGTTACAATTACCTTAAATGGAAAGAAAATAGTACTGAAAATTAACAGCCGAGATATATACATAGATGAGAAGAAAGGAACTCTCTCCGGTGATAATCCGCCTCCTATGTTGGTAAATGATTCAAGAACTATGGTGCCTTTGAGATTTGTATCGGAAAATTTGGGATATAAGGTAGGCTGGGATGACCAAAAAAGTACCGTAATAATTGATAGCCAAAGCGTAAAACCTCAGGGGTCTTCAATTACGAATATATCAGTTAACACAGAAAATATTTCTTCACCTGTGATAACGATTAAAGGTACGTCTTCGATGAGTTATGAAACAACTATATTACAAAATCCCTATAGAATAGTGATAGATATTCCAAATTCCAAATTGGAATTAAAAGATAAAAAGGATTACATATGGGAAAACGGAGTACTCAATAAGATTAGTTTTTCTCAATTTTCCACTAATCCGGATGTGACAAGAATTGTTCTTCAGCTGTCCCAAGAATCAGGGTTTAATGTTATAAAATCCGGTGACGGAAAATCTTTAGAAGTATCCTTGCTTAACAACGTAACTAAGGTATCTATGGAGAAGGTCAATGGAAAAGACGGAATAGTTATTTATAATACCGGAACTCCAAAAACAAATATAATAAAGCTTACGAATCCGACGAGAATAGTGGTCGACCTGCTCAATTCACATTTAGCTGATAATAAATACAGCTACGATTATCAGCTAGGGTTCATAAAGGATGTGAGAGTATCTCAGTTTGAACCGGACAGTCTTTATGATAAAAATAGTAAAATTGTAAGAATTGTTTTAGATGTAAAAGAAGGAATTAGTGATCCTAACGTAAAAATAGAAAATGACGGTAATAAAATGATAATCTATCCGGAAAAGCAGGCATTGGATGAGATTAGTTATACGGGAACAGGCAATGAACGTTCCTTTAGTGTAGAAGCGCTAAAGAGTACAAAATATGATGTGAAATACGAAGAAAACAGTAAAGAGATGACTATTTCCATACCAAAGGATGACATTCAATTAGAGAATGGTTCCATTTCACCAAAGGATGGAATAGTAGACAGCATACAGGTAACAGAAGATAAGGAATATAAAAATATAAAAATCAGCTTCCAGAGAGATATTTCTTATGAAGTATTATCTGCTGCAACATCTAAGGTAATAAGTTTAAAGTTTAAAAAGAATGTTTCAACCAATCCTAACAGTAAACTTATAGTTATAGACCCGGGACACGGAGGAAAGGATCCGGGAACTGTTCCAAAGGATGTAAAAGAAAAAGATGTGGCTTTAGCGATATCGTCAAAGTTAGACGAAAAGTTAACGGAAAAAGGTTATAATACCATTATGACAAGGGATACGGATGTTTTTGTTGATTTATATGAAAGAGCGGATATTGCCAATAGAAACAATGCCGATTTGTTTATAAGTATCCATTGTAATTATAATGATAATAAAGATATTTCAGGGATTCAGGTGCTGTATTGCCCTGCAAGTGCTCCCAAAGGGGCGGGAAGAAACAGCTATGAATTTGCAAAGGCAATGAAGGAAGAGTTAATTAAAGACCTTGGAGCAGTAGATAAGGGAGTAATTGAAAGACCTAATCTTGTAGTCACAAGAGAGACCAAGATGGACGCCATACTTATAGAAACAGGATTTTTGTCGAATGCGGAAGATGAAAAATTGTTGACTGATGAAGAATATCAGTATAAGATGGTAGATGCGATAATTAAGGGCATAGAAAATTTTTTGAGTGAATAATTAACTAAAAGCGAAGGTAAATCCTTCGCTTTTGAAAGGATTGGGGAAATTATATGTCTGTATTTATAGGATATCTTTTGATATTTTTGGCGAGAGTAACAGACGTTTCTATGGCTACAGTCAGAACACTGATGGTAGTTCAAGGAAGAAAAATTCAAGCAGCTTTCATAGGTTTTTTTGAAGTAATGGTATATGTGGCAGCTCTAAGCAAGGTGGTAAACGGACTTAATGACCCGAGAAATCTTATTGCTTATGCTTTAGGATTTGCTACGGGAAATTATATGGGAATATTAATTGAAAGTAAGATTGCACTGGGAAATTTAACTGCTCAGATAATACTTAAAAGAGAAGATAATGCGGATTTAATTCAATCATTGAGGGAAAATGGGTTTGGAGTAACTGTATTAGAGGGATACGGTAAAGAAGGAATGAGAGAAGTATTACATATTGTTTTAAAGAGAAAAGATTTAAAGGTGCTTGAAAATATATTACATGAGCATGATGAAGAAGCATTTATCACCGTGAATCCAATAACTCCCATAATGGGAGGATATTTTGCAGGAAGTAAAAAGAAATAATCATAGTATTCTCTGCCAGCTAATATAATGTATTAGAAATGGCAAGGGGGGCAGAGAATGAAGATTAAAAAAACCTTATTAATAACAATTATATTTGTATTATGCATTAATTTAGCAGGTTGCAGTCTTAAAGATGGATTTTTAAAGCTTTTTTCTAAGGAAGAAGAAGAAATAATAAGAAGCGATGAAGAAAATTTATTGACAGAAGAAGATGAAGGGTTAAGAAAAACAGTCTTGTATTTTCAAAATAGTGAAGGACTTCTCGTGCCCTTAATGAGAAAGATCCCTTGGGAAGAGGGCATAGCAAAATTAGCACTGAGAAATATGATTGATAGTCCTTCATTGAGAGAAACATTAAGCCCTATAGGATTAACGCCTATTATTCCTGTAGGGACAGAGATAACGGGAATGTCTATTGATGAAGAAACGGGAATATGTAAGGTGGATTTTACGGAGAACTTATTAAATTGCGAAACTGAAAAAAGTGAAGAAAATTTAGTCAAAGGAATAGTATACACTTTGACAGAATTTCCTGCAATTAAAAAAGTACAAATAGTAGTTGGAGGGAAGATACTGCCTTCTCTTAAACATGGGATCGGAATAGGAGAACCTTTGGAAAGAGAGGATATTAACCTTGTAGAAGGTGAGGAAAATGCCAGGTCCAAAGTTGTAGTATATTATAAGGAAAACTACAATCAAGAATATGAATACTACATACCTGTTACTGTACCTACTTTAGCACCTACACCTAATATTTATACCGCCATTGAGCAATTATTTGAGGGCTCTCCTTCCGAAACATTAGGGTTGTATACAGATATTCCGGATGGATTAACGCTTCAAGGTGTGGAGGTAAGAGATGGAACAGCTTATGTAGATGTTTTTGCAGATAAATTAGATGCATTGAAAGAACAATTTGTAATCGATGGTATTACAAAGAATATTGGACTTACCTTAAAGCAATTTGATGACATTGAAAAAGTGGAGTTGTTAATAGACGGTAAAACCTTGGAGGAAGCGGGCATAGATATTGAGCATTATGAAAGTATTCCTGCTTTTGCCAATGAATATTAATAATGTTTGAGTTTATATAAGCTGTTCTTGTAGCAGCTTATATTTTTTTTTAATAGATACTTATACCATTACAATTGTTATGGAAAAATAGTATTAATTCTGTTATTATTAGAATGTAATAATATAGTTGGGAGATGTTTTTATGCAAAGGATAGATAGAAGAAAATATGATGAATTAAGAGAAGTTAATATTACAAGAAATTATTTGAAACATCCCCAAGGCTCAGCACTCATAGAGATCGGGGAAACAAAGGTAATTTGTACAGCTATGATAGATGACAAGGTACCAACTTTTTTAAAAGGGACAAATACAGGATGGATTACAGCAGAATATTCTATGTTGCCCGGTTCAACTATGAATAGGAAAGTCAGAGATTCTTCTCGGGGGAAAATCGAAGGCAGATCTCAAGAAATTCAAAGGTTTATCGGAAGAGCTTTGAGGAATTCGGTTAAGTTAGATAAGATTGGAGAAAGAACTATTTGGATAGATTGTGATGTAATACAGGCTGATGGGGGTACAAGAACTGCATCAATTACGGGAGCATATGTAGCCTTAGTAGAGGCTATGAATAAACTTTATGTTCAGGGGGAATTGCCTTATATCCCTATAACTCATTATGTATCAGCAATAAGTGTAGGAATTTTTGGTGGAGTACCAATATTGGATTTGTGCTATATAGAAGATTATAAAGCAAGAGTTGATATGAATATTGCTATGAATGATAGGGGAGAGTTTATAGAAATACAAGGAACAGGAGAAAAGGGAACATTTACTTATGGAGAATTAAATGAAATGTTGAATTTAGCCAAAAAAGGGAACGAAGAACTCATAAGAATTCAAAAAAGATCTTTAGGAGATATAGGCAAATTAATAGGACAAATTCCGCAATCAGAAGGTGAATAAAATGGAGAGAAGAAAGTTGATCCTTTCTACAGGAAATATTCATAAGGTAGAAGAAATAAAGGATATTCTTGATGGATTCAACATTGAAATTTTATCTAAAGATGAAATAGGATTAAAAGAATTTAGTATAGAGGAAAATGGTACTACTTTGGAAGAAAATGCCATCAAAAAGGCAACAGAAATTCAACAAATAGCCGGAGGAATAGTTATTGCTGACGATACGGGACTTTTTGTAGATAAATTAAATGGAGAACCGGGCTTATATTCTGCAAGATATTCGGGAGAAGGCTCTACATACAGAAAAAATAATAAAAAACTTCTTAACAATCTTAAGGGGGTACCACTAAAAGAAAGAAATGCAGTATTTAAGACAGTTATAGCAATAACAGACGGAAAAAGAACGAAAACTGTAACAGGAGAATGCAGGGGGAAAATAGGATTTGAAGAAAGAGGTACAGAAGGATTTGGATATGATCCTCTGTTTATAGTAGACGGATATGATAGGACTTTCGCAGAATTAGGAGAAGAAATTAAAAATAAAATAAGCCACAGGAGTAGAGCTTTGAAAAAATTAAAAGAAGAGCTAAAAATTTTTTTGAATGAAATATAAACGAAAATTAGGAAACATATGTGAAGGTGATAAGCAGTGAGAATATTTGTAGTGAGTGATACCCATGGAAGAATAAATGAATTTATTAAAAAGGTCGAATACTTAGAAAAACCTGATATGATTATTCATTTAGGAGATTATATCGAAGATGGAATTGAAATTGAAAAGAGATTAAATATTAATACTATAAAAATAAGAGGGAATTGTGATTTTTATACGGAGAAGAAAAATGAGGAGACTATATTGAATATTGGAGATAAGAGAATATTTCTAACCCATGGGCATAAATATAATGTAAAAATGGGTATTCTAAATTTATATTATGCAGGAAAAGAAGAAAATGCAGATTTGATACTATATGGTCATACTCATATACCATCTATTGAAAAGAAGGATGGCATGATTTTTCTAAATCCCGGAAGTCCCTCAATGCCGAGAGGAAGGCATAAGAGGACCTTTGCAATTGTAGAAATCGGAGATAAAATAAAGGCAGATATTATAGAAATTTGATTTTGACGTATTGACAAGGATATTTTTATCTGTTATAATCATATAATGTTAGCAGAAAGGGTCACAGTGTGACAGTGAATTGTGTCAGCGAGAAAGGATTTATGAGTCCTTGCGGGTGTAGCTCAATGGTAGAGTACTGGCTTCCCAAGCCAGTTACGAGGGTTCGATTCCCTTCACCCGCTCCAAATGTTAATTTTGCACCTATAGCTCAGGTGGATAGAGCAACGGACTTCTAATCCGTGTGCCGGGGGTTCGAATCCTCCTAGGTGCACCATTTTTTTGTTGTGGTGGGTATAGCCTAGCTGGTTAGGGCGCCAGATTGTGGCTCTGGAGGCCATGGGTTCGAATCCCATTACCCACCCCAAGATAATTATAATAATAAAAATGACTCATTAGCTCAGGTGGTAGAGCACCTGACTTTTAATCAGGGTGTCCGGAGTTCGAGTCTCCGATGGGTCACTACTTTTATGCGGGAATGGCGGAATTGGCAGACGCGCTAGACTTAGGATCTAGTGTCATTGACGTGGGGGTTCAAGTCCTCTTTCCCGCACCAAACAATTGCAGATTATATTGCGGGGGAACTATATGGGCTGCGGTCCACATGAGTTGAGAAGGTTAAAACCTGACCCTTTGAACCTGTCAGTTAATACTGGCGAAGGGAAGCAAATTGTTACATGAAATGATTAAGGTGCTTTTCTTATAGAAGGAGGCACTTTTTTATTATATAAAACCGAATATGTTGCGGGGGGACTAAGCGGGCTGAAGTCCGTATTAAGTTGAGAAGGTTAAAACCTGACCCTTTGAACCTGTTAGTTAATACTGACGTAGGGAAGCGGAATTTGATAAGAAAGATGTTTGCTGAAATCGGTGAACGTCTTTTTTTATGACTCCTACCGCAACGACGGACTAAAGAAAGGAGTCTATTCAGAATGAATTATAAAACACAGATGGAAGCGGCCAGAAAAGGTATTGTCACAAAGGAACTTTCGCGAGTTGCTAAAGATGAAGGTTTTACAGAGCAGGAACTTTTAGCTCTTGTAGCATCGGGTCGGATTGTGATTCCGGCGAACATCCGCCATAAATCGCTACACCCTTACGGGATCGGCGAAGGTCTGCGGACGAAAGTCAACGTTAATCTCGGTATATCAGGTGATTGCGCAGATTATCATGCGGAAATGGAGAAGGTAAGGCTGGCAGAGAAATTCGGTGCGGAATCAATTATGGATTTGAGTAATTATGGAAAGACACGGGAATTCCGTAAAAAATTGATTGAAATTTCTCCGGCGATGATCGGTACCGTCCCTATTTACGATGCCATTGGGTATCTCGAAAAAGATCTGAAGGAAATCACAGCACAGGATTTTCTGAGAGTCATACGTTCCCATGCGGAGGAAGGGGTGGATTTTATGACCATTCATGCGGGTATCAACCGTCGGGTCATGGAAATTTTCCTGCGCGAAAGGCGGCAGATGAATATTGTTTCACGCGGTGGTTCTCTGATTTTTGCGTGGATGAAGATGACGGGGAATGAAAACCCTTTTTATGAGTATTATGACGAACTGCTCGATATCCTGCGGGAACACGACGTAACCGTTAGCCTTGGCGACGCGCTCCGCCCTGGAAGTATTGCGGATTCGACGGATGCTTCTCAGATTGCCGAGCTCACGGAAATAGGAAATTTGACAGAACGTGCCTGGAAGCAGGATGTGCAGGTTTTGGTTGAAGGTCCGGGCCACATGGCTATGGATGAAATTGCGGCCAACATGAAGATTGAAAAACGGATTTGCCACGGCGCACCTTTTTATGTGTTGGGGCCCCTTGTCACCGATATAGCGCCCGGCTATGACCATATTACGTCGGCTATCGGCGGGGCCATCGCGGCGGCAAACGGTGCAGATTTTTTGTGCTACGTGACCCCAGCAGAACATTTGCGCCTTCCAGACCTCAGTGATGTTAAAGAGGGAATTATTGCTTCCAAAATTGCAGCACATGCGGCGGATATTGCCAAGGGCGTGAAGAATGCACGGATGGCGGATTTCCAGATCAGTGAAGCTCGTCGGAAACTGGAATGGGAGGATATTTTTAAACTCTCTCTGGACGGAGAGAAGGCGAAAGAATATTACGAAAGCATTCCGCCGGAAGACCGGCATAGTTGTTCCATGTGCGGCAAAATGTGTGCAGTACGCACCATGAACCGAATACTGGACGGACTGGATACGAAGCTGAGATGATATCATTAGACTTGATTTGGGGAATACCAGTGGAAGGAGGAATATAAAAATGATTAGTAAGGAAGATATTAAAAACCGAATGATTCAAGCAGTTGAAACCGTAAAGCGGACAAATCCTATGGCAGGATCCATCACGAATTCAGTAACTATTAATTTTGTGGCTAATGCTCAGCTCGCTGTCGGAGGGTCCGCCGCTATGGTTTACCTGCCTGATGAGGGAGAATTTTTGGCGGAAGCCGGCGGCGCCACCTATATAAATGTCGGTACTCTCTTGCCGATTTATGAGCAGACTCTGCCATGTACAGTCAAAGCCCTGTATGATGCTGGAAAACCATGGGTTCTGGATCCGGTCGCAATCGGAATCGGATTACTTAGGACTCAACTGTTACGGCAGTTTAAGGAGTATAAACCAAATGTAATCAGAGGGAATGCTTCGGAAATTATTGCGTTGGCCGGTTTATGGGGATTAGAGGGCGGTACAGCTCAATCCAATGTCCGCGGCGTTGATTCTACGGATTCGGTAACCGACGCAGAGATTGCTGCTGTTGCACTGGCGAAGTGGACAGGCGGGGCTGTGGCCGTATCCGGTAAAACGGATTTGATAACGGATGGTTCCATTGCAGCCTTTTCCTATGGAGGATCTTACTTTATGGAGAAAATTACCGGGTCAGGTTGTTCATTGGGTGGCGTCGTCGCAGTATATGCAACATCTGCTTCACCATTTATTGCAGCACTTACTGCCACTGCGGCGTACAATTTGGCGGCGAGCCGTGCTGAAAGTAAAGCGGATGGTCCAGGAAGTTTTCAGATTGCGTTCATCGACGAATTATATAAAGCCACTGCGGCTGATATTGCAAATAACCCATTTGAAATTAAGGAGGTTTAATCGATGAATGTACTGATTGCAGTAGCCATTGCACCATGCGGTGTAGGTAATGAGCTCGCGCCGGAAGTAGCCGAAGTCGTGAAAGTGATTCGTGAATCGGGTTTACCTAATCGCACAACTTCCATGTTTACGGAAATTGAAGGTGAGTGGGATGAAGTGATGAAGGTCATAAAAGATGCGACATTTGTACTCGCAGGCAAAGGTATCCGCACAGAAGTCGTTCTGAAGGCCGATATACGCCCAGGCTGTACAAACATGATAAATACAAAAGTTGATAAAATAAACGGTATTTTGGGAGGTAAAAATGAGCATTAGAGAAAAATTAGACATTTCAGCATATCTGGTAGTGGGACCGGAGAACACAAAAGGTCGAGACGTTGCAGAAATTATTAAAGATGCAGTAGAGGTTGGGTTCTCCTGTGTACAAATTCGTTCAAAGATTGCTTCGGCACGTGAACTGATTGAATTAACCCGTCAGGCTTCTAATGTAATTGCGCAAGCCGGTAAATCGGACAAAGTTGCACTGCTCGTGGACGACCGCCTTGACGTTGTACTGGCAGCGAGAAAGCAGGGGATAAAAGTGGATGGAATCCATGTCGGACAATCGGATATCCCGGTGGAAGTCTGCCGGGAATATTTAGGCGGCAATTCCATCGTTGGTCTATCAGCCAGAACACATGAATTATTTGAGTATATTAAAACTGCAGATGTCAGTCAAATCGACTATTTTGGTGCTGGACCGTTGCATGAAACAAAAACAAAACCGGACTGTGGGCTTGATTTAGATGGGAAAGTAATTACCAGAAGTTTTGACGATATTGCGGAACTTGCCAGACTCAGCCCGATTCCGGTTGTAGTGGGCGGAGGTGTCAAGCTTGCCGATATACCTGAGCTTGCTGGAACCGGAATCGACGGTTTCTTTGTGGTGTCTGCGGTGTGTGGAGCCGATAACCCTAAGTCAGAAGCTGCCAAGCTGGTTGAGACTTGGAATTCCGAAAGGTTTAAATTGAGCAGATAACATATAAAAAAACAAACCTATTTTTATGTTATTAAAAGTAGGTTTGTTTTTTTATGTCTACAAATTTTTATTTTATATGGGATTTTATTGAGGATCGGTTTCGTTGACGTATGATGGTCCTTCCTATATATAGATAAAAAACTAATTGCAAAATACATATCACCGGAGGAGGCTGCTTTGTGTTTCTGTCATTTTGAATGGGCAAAGAGCGGAGATTTATTTTTTTATAGATTTATGATATGCTAATATAGGAAAAACAGGATTATTATGCAGTTTTTGTTCGATAAACATATTTCGATTATTTATATAATGAGGAGATGAAAGAGATGAAAAATTATGTATTTGGATTTTCACTAACAGGCCTTATATTGTATGTATTGCAATTGTTCCCCAACATTATATGGATGCTCATACCGCCGGCTAACAATGTGCTTGTGAAGAATTCTTCACTGTATCCAATATTTAATATTATAGAGCAGGTTTTTGGAATCATGACAGTTGCTCTATTGATTTTGATATTAAATAAAAAGGGTGAGAAAAACAGTGGCATTTATATTGGATTGGCGATTATATTTTTGGCAGGGTATTATATCTCATGGATTTTTTACTATCAGGGGGTAGTATCTCCTTGGCTTCTTATCATAGGGCTTGCCGCCATGCCGCCTTTGTATTTTTTATTTGTTGGACTCTGGATGAAAAATTACATTGTCATACTTCCATGTATTATTTTTGGAATTGCACATATTGCAATCACATGTTCTAATTATTTAAATCTGTACAGATAATAATGGCAATTATATTTATGTTACGGTGGAAAGATACTACGAACAAAAGGGAAAATAAAAATTTTTGTGGTTAATGTTGACAATAATATATTTAAATCATATAATATTTAATATAAATATGATTTAAAAAACATATAAATTTAATGAGGAGGATTATTGTGCTCGAAGAAGAGTTTAAAGATGAAATATGGGATATTCTTCACGTTGTTAAGGTTGGAGCAGAGAAAGTACTGCATCCTATTGTGCAACCTGAAGGACTAACGGTGATCCAGACATATGTCCTTTTTGCTGTCCAAAAATATGAAATTATAACTGTAGGAAATTTATCAAAAATTTTTGAAATCAATCAGGGAAATGTTTCTACCACATGTAAAAAGCTTGAAAGATTAGGATTTATATATCGAGTTCGGCAGAGTGAAGATGAACGTATAGTTTCTTTATCTTTGACAGAGCATGGAAGACAAGCACTGAAAAATATAAGAGAAAGAGCAAAAAAATATGATCCTATTTTACGAACCATACCAAAGGAAAAATTCCAAGTGATTTTAAATGGTTTTTCTGAGCTTAATGAACTTTTTAAACTTTTAGGTACTGTTGAGGTGAAATGATGTTTTTATGTAGTATGAAATATAAATCAAAGATTTGAGGGGGCGAGAAATGAAAAGAAATCTGAAAGCAAAAGTAAAAGAAGCATTGTTATCTGTGCTACCTATAACTATAATTGTTCTTTTTTTAAGTATTACAATTATTCCTATGCCAGTTGGTACCACATTGTTGTTTTTATCCGGTGCTGTATTGCTTATTATTGGAATGGGATTTTTTTCATTGGGTGCAGATATGGCTATGATTCCAATGGGTGATGGCCTTGGAATTGAACTGGGTAAATCTCAAAAAATTTTTCTTATGACAATAGTTAGCTTTATTCTGGGTTTTTTAATTACTGTTGCCGAACCTGATTTACAGGTTTTAGCTCACCAGGTTCCTTCCATTCCTGATAATGTACTGATCTTTACAATAGCCTTTGGCGTGGGAATCTTTTTAGCGATTGCGGTATTACGCACATTTTATAAAATTAGTTTCTCATATATGCTTATCTTTTTTTATTCTCTTGTTTTTATTCTATCGATATTTGTGCCTAAAGATTTTATTGCTATGGCTTTTGATAGCGGTGGAGTTACTACGGGCCCGATTACCGTTCCTTTTATTATGACATTTGGAGTGGGAATGGCTTCAATACGAAGTTATAGAGATTCACAGGACGATAGTTTCGGCATGGTTGCTCTTTGTAGCATCGGACCAATTTTAGCTGTCCTTATCTTAGGTATATGTTATAATCCAACCACTACCGATTATACATCTGCTGTAATTCCTGATGTTTTTACAATGCAAGATGTAGCACGGCAGTTCTTGATTGGTATTCCTATATACTTCAGAGAAGTCTCAATTGCCCTTTTTCCTATCATTTTGTTCTTTGCTGTTTTTCAATTAATTTCCAGAAGATATAAGAAACGTCAGTTGATAAAAATTGGAGTAGGACTGATTTATACCCTTGTTGGTCTGGTTTTATTTTTGACCGGAGTAAATGTAGGATTCTTGCCTGCAGGTCATTACATAGGTTCGGAGATTGCTGCATCTGCATATAAATTGCTGCTGATTCCTTTAGGAATGATAATAGGATATTTTATTGTATCGGCAGAACCGGCTGTACATGTTCTTAATAAACAAGTTGAGATGGTTTCACAGGGAACGATTTCCCAAAAGCTAATGCAACGAAGTCTATCTATAGGAACGTCTATTTCCTTAGCTTTTGCTATGATTAGGGTATTGAGCGGTATATCCATTTTCTGGTTTTTGGTTCCTGGTTATTTCATTGCCATAATATTGACTTTTTGGGTACCAAAAATATTTACGGGAATTGCCTTTGATAGTGGAGGCGTTGCCAGCGGGCCTATGACTGCTACTTTTTTACTTCCTTTTGCCATAGGAGTATGTAAAAGCCTTGGAGGTAACATTATGACAGATGCTTTTGGTATTGTAGCCATGGTTGCTATGACTCCTCTCATTACTATTCAGGTTATGGGCCTTATATATAAAATTAAAATGGAATCATATGATGAGACAAAAAGTGTCGCTATATTAGATACTGAGGATAGCATAATAGACTATGAGGAGGAGTAAAAATATGAATAGAGATGTAAGTAAGGGGATTGTTAAACTTGTCGTGACAATTGTTGATCGTGGTAATGGACAAAAGATTACTGAAATTTGTAATAGAGAACAGCTTCATTTTCATTTTATTTGCTTTGGATGTGGTACAGCGGATTCGGAGATGTTGGATTATTTGGGAATAGGTGAGACTGAAAAAGATGTTGTCATAAGCATGGTACCGGATTCTAAAATACCATTGTTGCTTTCAACTCTTTTAGAAGAGATGCAATTGAAAAGTCCCGGTAAAGGCATATCTTTTACGATGCCGATATCAGGAATTGGTAGCTTGATTTCGAAATTGTTAATGCGGGAAGAACGTATAAAAATAGAAAGTGAAGTGAGAAAAATGGAATGTAATGTAAAATATGCGCTTGTTATAATTGTCGTTAATCGCGGATACAGCGATGTAGTTATGACTGCCGCTAAATCTGTCGGAGTAACTGGAGGGACTATGCTTGATGCGAGAGGGATAGGATATGAGGAAGCAGAAAAGTTTTTAGGAATTTCTATACAATCTGAGAAAAATATTTTAGCTATTCTTTGCAGTCAAAAAGATAAGCATACTATTATGGAAACGATTAATCAAGTTGCCGGTATGAGAACAGAAGCTGGAGGAATTGTGCTTTCTTTGCCTGTAGACAATATAATAGGAATTAATGGCCTTGAGTAATGAATAAACTGAAATCCCATGTAATAGTAAGTTTTAATATCCCCTTTTGTATGTTGATAAGAAATGTGATATAGATGCTCCTTCTATTTGTTGATGATATAAAACTTTTGTGAAAGAAAAAAAGCCGCAATTTACTATCTGTGAGTTGCGGCTTTTTGTTATTGCGTTATTTATTATGACGAGTTTTAACAAAATCTTTAAGAACGAATATATTATAATAGATATACGCATTTGATAATTAATAAGGAGGATTGAACAGTTATGTCAACTAACTGTGATGATTTTATAAAGGTAAAAATTCCCAAAAGTAATTATTGTCATTGGCAATACTATAAGAAATGCTGCTGTAAAGGTCCAACAGGAGCGACCGGCCCAACAGGCCCGACTGGGCCAACGGGACCTGGAGCTGGTAGTACAGGAGCAACAGGAGCAACGGGACCAGTGGGAGCAACAGGAGCAACGGGGCCAGTAGGAGCAACAGGATCAACAGGGGCAACAGGATCAACAGGATCAACAGGGGCAACAGGAGCGACGGGAGCAACAGGAGCAACGGGAGCGACGGGGGCAACTGGAACAACGGGAGCGACAGGAGCAACGGGTCCAATTGGGGCAACAGGAGCAACGGGTCCAATTGGAGCGACAGGTCCAACAGGAGCAACGGGACCGATAGGTCCAACGGGAAATGATAGTGGAGGCGCCATTATTCCTTTTGCTTCAGGATTTCCTATTTCATTGGAAAGCATAGCCGGAGGGCTTGCAGGAGTACCTACTTTTTTAGGATTCGGGTCATTTGGAAATGGTTTTGGTCCTTTGAGTCCTACAATTGATCTAAGTGGTGCCATAGGGCAGGAAGTAAATTATGCATTTTCTATACCTCGGGATGGATTCATTACATCTGTCGCTGCTTTTTATAGTTCAGCGCTGGGATTAGATATTCCTGGTTCGACGATTACCATTCATGCACAGGTTTATACTTCTATTGTTCCAAATAATGTTTTTAATGCTGTTGCAGGAACTGAGGTGATCTTATCTCCTTCTTTAGGGCCAAATGTTTCTGTTGGAGATATCAGCAGCGGCATAGTTGATGGACTGATGATCCCTGTAACTGCAGAGACTCGATTAATTTTAGTATTCTTTATGACTGCAGAAGGAGAAATACTTGAAAATTTAGTGTTAGGGTATGCAAGCGGAGGGATAGGAATACTATAAACAAAATTACTAAAACAAGTAAATAAAACTTGCCTTATTCAAGTAATGGCAAGTTTTATTTTATTAACTATAAAATAGTTTATAATAGAAGACGATTTCTGACATTACCAATTCATCTTTTGTTGTTTTTTAAGCTGTTTCACTACAATTTAAGTAACGAATGGTATGGACAACAATTTTAATCCATATAATGTGGTTCACGATCTTTCTTTTAAATAATTTTTTTGCTGTAAGTGGGGTTATCTGGATATTTCGGTATCTAAATATATTCTTGACCCTGTTACCCCACGCTGTCCCTGATATTTGCCTCTGTACGGATTAAGAGCATCCTTGTCTAATTGTGCGAAGACCAATTGTCCAATACGGCGTCCGTATTTCAACTCAATTGCACACTTATTGGCATTAAAAAGCTCTAAGGTTATTTCTCCTTCAAAACCGGGGTCAACCCATCCGGCATTTTGAATAAACAATCCCAATCTTCCGATAGAGCTTCTCCCTTCAACAAATGCAGTCATATTATTAGGCAGACGAATATATTCCATGGTTGTTGCTAAAACAAACTGTCCGGGGAGAAGTAAATATTTTTCGGTCTGAATTATCTTATACTGTATTTCTTTTTCTAACTGGAGGATGCCGTCACAGTTGTCTTCTACTATTCCAAATGTGTTTCCTAATCGTATATAAATGCTTGCAGGTTGAATTTGTCGTTCCTCAATCGGAGAAATGTAAAGTTCGCCTGATGCGAGTTGTTTTTTTAAGGTGAAATCGGATATTATCATTATTTCAATACTCCTTTCAGGTATAGGGCCTACTGATATTATGATTTTTTGATCACTATATCACATTTTCAATTATGAATAAAGATATAGCTTCCTGTTGACAGGAAGCTATATCTTTATAGTGCGCCCTGAGGGATTCGAACCCCCGACCAACTGATTCGAAGTCAGTGACTCTATCCACTGAGCTAAGGGCGCAAATATTTCTAATTTCATTATAATATTTTTTGCATGACTCGTCAATTTAGAACTACAAATTAAATTCCATTATTTTTACTACTACTCCATTTATTTTATCGAGTTTTTCTTTTAATTCCTTTATTTTTTCATCTTTTCCTAATATTAAGTCCAAAATTATGATACCTATAGGACTACAAGTTTCACTTTTTGATTCTACATCATGAACTCCTATTCTGGTCTTTATGTAGCAGCCATACTCAGTCAACAATCTCTGTACCTCTAATGCCTCTTCTTCTCTATCTCCCAGTTGAATTCCCATAATAGTTTTTTTCATATTTATAACCACTCCTTTCATTTTGCTTAAAACAAAACATCTATGAAATATATTATCTTAAGCAATTATTTTTTTTATTTATTTTTGTAAAATTAACATAGTTAGCTATAAATTACATAAAGAAATGAATAAAATATACAAAATTTTTTAGGGTTAAAATGTAAAAATTTATTAGTTTTATTATAACAATTTTATCACAAAATATGAATTATTAAAATACTTTTGATAAATTGTAAAATTCGAAGATTTGTATACTAAATCTTCGGACTTTTCCTTTGTCAGCAACAGGAAAATGATATAATATAAAACAGATAAATAGATCAAATTGCAGGCATATCGAGAAGGGGGCAATTGGTATGAAGATATCAGAGTTCAACATAGCCCGTGATCTGAACAGAGTATTAAAATTGTTAAAAGGCGAAGATGAAATTTCAGAGTGCTTCCGAAACGCAGCAGAATCCGATCATGCATCCATATATATTGCTGAAGAGATTCCGAGACATAGGTAGCAGATATGGTTATATAAAATTCAATAAAACTGACAGCAGGCCAAAGGCACCAAAAGGCTATTCAAATGAGAAAGAAATTATGGAAGCGTTCCGCCTTCATGGTATGCTGGAAGAAGAAATGACTCTGTGACGGACTGTTGAGGAACCTACATCTAAACCGAGCAATTGACACATTCTAAAACATTGTACGAATGGTTTGAATCCCATTGGTTTAAGTCGTTTGTACAATGTTTTGGGTTTTATCTAAAGAAGTTGATTTTATTTAACCAACATCTTTGTCTTTATGATAAAATGCTAAAAACAGTTCGAATTATTGATATTTTACGGTGGTGCAACTGTTGGTTGACAAAAAAGAAAGGGCAATTGGTGGAATGGCAACCAGTACTTTTGTTAAAATGACATTACTATAAAGGAGGGAGTGTCAGTTATGAATATAGCAGACAGAATACAATATTTGCGAAAAACAAAAGGTCTTTCACAAGAAGAACTTGCTGAAAAAGTCGGAGTTTCTCGTCAGGCAGTATCAAAGTGGGAAAGTGAACAAAGCATTCCGGATATTGATAAAGTGATAATTATGAGTGAATTCTTTGATGTCACAACGGATTATATTCTTAAGGGAATAGAGACTGAAAAACAGACTGATAAAAAGGCAGTAAATGCAAATGTATTTGTGATTGTTGGAACGGTTTTGAATTTTATTGGACTGCTTGTGGCTAGCGCAGTTTGGTATGAGGAACAAGTGCCGATGGCTGTTGTTATTGGACTTGTTTTTATGGCACTTGGATGTATGGTATTTGGAATAGGCTTATATGGATCTGCCCAGAATACTAAGATGAACGCAAAGCGTAATTTTTGGATGATAAATATCTGGATTATAATATTTATTCCATTGTCATTTGTTTATAATATTTTATTTACAGGTTCAACAGCTCCATACCCACTACTATCAAATCCTTTGATTGCGTTTCCGATTTTTTGGTTAGTTTATTTTACAATTAGTTTAACAGTGGTGTTTACTCAGATAAAAATTAATAGGAGAAAATGAGTATAACAAAAAGTCTTCTATCTGGTATTTAGATCGAGCAAATGAGACAGGATAGAGTCAGAATATCAGCACATAAAGGGTGTTGAGAGTTCTGGCTTTTTTGTTGTACTCTAATATAGAGTATAAAATAGGGCAGGAAGGTTCATTATTTAAATAATAAAACAACCCAGAGGAGAATATAAATAGATTATACTTATAAAAAAATTAAATAATGTTTTTTAAAATGTTTTTGGAAAGAACAATATGTAAATTAGTATGAAGGTATTTGTATCATATAAGAAATAGTAAAAATTTACATATTGTTTATATAAGCAGTTTTACTCAAAAAAGGGGGGAAAAATGTGTATAATGACTTTTTGACAGCAGAGACTTTAGCAACATTTGTTGGGTTAGTAGCAGCAGTAACAATTATTGTCCAGTTTACAAAGAGTATAGTAAAGAAAAAATTTGATGATTCATACGTAAGATTATATAATTTTATAATTTCTCTTATACTTACCTTTGTATTTGCCAGATCCGGTTCTGGATTGGGAGGTATAGTATTAACAGTAATAAATGCCATTCTTATTTCGGTAGCAAGTGCGGGAACCTATGAAATTGTATCAGACCCAAAAGCAGAAAAGGTAAAGATGAGCAAAGGATAATAAAAGAAAGTGAACAAAGGAATATTGAATTATTAGGTAACAGCATAGCCAAAATGGCTATGCTGTTTTGTAGTTGTATCTGGCTAAGCCCTTATTTTATCCAGTATATTGTATTTTTTTAATTTATAATATAAGGTTTGTCTGGGAATACCTAATGCTTTAGCTGTTTGAACTATATTATATTTTTTCATCTTGATTGTTTTGATAAGAATATTTTTTTCATATTCATCTACCAACTGAGAAAGGGGTTTGTTGTCTGAACTGATTAGGTTATTTTTATTTGTATTTGAATATAAAATATATTCAGGAATATGTGATGCCTTTATATATTCTCCTTCGACTAAATTGAATGCACTTTCCAGACAATTTTTCAGTTCCCTTACATTTCCCGGCCAATCATATTCCATAAAGAGAAATTTTACATCTGATTCCAAATCCTTAACATTTTTATTGAATATATGATTAAAGTGTTTGATGAAGTGTTGACAAAGCAATTCTATGTCCTCTTTTCTTTCTCTTAAAGGAAATATTTCCATGCTTACTACGCTTATTCTGTAGAACAGGTCCTGACGAAACTTATTAGACTTTACTAATTTAGATAGTTTTTCATTAGTGGACGATATAATTCTTACATCTATATTTATTTCTTTGTTATCTCCTACTCTTCTTATAGCCCTATTTTCAATTGTTCTTAATAATTTTGATTGCATACTTTGGGGCATTGAATTTATTTCATCCAAATATATTGTACCTCCATTGGCGATTTCAAATAAACCTGCTCTGTTTTCAGAACCGGTAAAACTTCCTTTGACTGACCCGAATAGTATACTTTCTATAAGGGTAGACGGTATTGCGGCACAATTTTGAGTTACAAAAGGTTTCGATGCTCTGTTACTGCAGTTATGAATAGAGTGAGCTATTATTTCCTTTCCAGTTCCTGTTTCTCCGTAGATGAGAATAGTAGAATCGTTTTTCGAAATTTTTTTCATATTTTCAATAGCAGCTTTCATTTGACTATTACCAGTAATAAAATTGTCAAAATTGTATTTTGCGCTGTAATTTAAATACATTTTTTTCTTTTTGGGAGAATCTTTTTCCGGGGAAATATTTGTGGATATTTCTATTGCCCCGATTATTCCCTTGCCGTTTATAAGAGGAAATGCTGAATTTATTGATGAAACTGTGACTTTGTCATCTATTTTAATAAACTGAAACTGGTTTATCAGAGGTTCACCAGAATCTATGACTTTAAATATGGTACTATTTTCTTTAGTTAGCCAAGGATATAATTCAAATATTGATTTTCCGATATTATCTTGATTTCCCGATTCATTATATATGTCGTTAAAATTATTGTAATACATTATTTTACCTGATTCATCGGTTACAATTATTAGGTCTGTATTTTTTAGTGAATTTTTCATATCATCTAAAAATTTTTCGTACATTTTTTCACTCCCAAGTGACCAATTATTATACATATTGTATTATTATATATAATAACATTAAAAATTAAATAGTCAACTAATTTTAAGCATTTTTCCCGTTAATTTTGTAATGGAATGCGGAAACTATTGTTATGGTCAAAAATTATGTCAGATAATTGTACATATTGTTGTTATTAATAAAGGATATATTGCTGAAATACCCAAAACCATATTTGGCATTATAATTGCTAATAAATAATGAAGAGATCTCAATTAAGTTATGAAACCGTTATTATAATAGTTTAAAAACTGTAATTATTTTGATGAATTAAAATTAAGATATGGGAGGAAAACATATGGGCGATAATGGTATAAATAAAAAAGAGAAAGTGGAATTAAAAAAAGAAATAGGGATTGCAGGAGCCGTTTCAATAATTGTGGGGAATATGATAGGTTCAGGCATATATATGACACCTCAGACATTAGCATCGGCATCTAACCCTAAATCAACTATGATAGCTTGGGTTATAACTGCCGTCGGTTCAATACTGGTAGCACTGGTTTTTGCAAGGTTAGGGGAGAAATATCCTGTTAACGGAGGGCCTGTTGTTTATACAAGAGATGCATTTGGAGATTTTGCGGCATTTTTAACTGTGTGGACTTATTGGATTGGAGCATGGATTTGTGATGCAGCCGTAATAACGGGATTTTTAAGTTATTTGTCATTTTTTATACCCATATTAAATCAAAGCAGATTATTGGCATTTTTGGCATCTACTTTAACTTTATGGCTTTTTACCGGCATTAATATAAAAGGTTCAAAGGAAGTAGGAATTGTAGCAGTAATAACTACGGTCTGTAAGATCGTTCCTCTGCTTATATTTATAATAATTGCAGCAATGCATTTTGAACCATCCAATCTATCTACGGTATCAAGTGAAGCTCTTCGCGGGACCAATACAGTTTCTGTTGCTGTGGGAATTACATTATGGGCATTTTTAGGTCTTGATTCTGTTAGTGTTGCAGCAGGAGATATTAAAAATCCGAAGAAAAATGTTAAGAAAGCAACTATTTTAGGTATTATAGGAACTTCAATAATATATATGGGAATTAATTTCTTTGCTATGGGTGCGGTTTCTCAAGGATATCTTGCAAAATCGACGGCTCCTCTTGCTGATGTTATAAATAAGGCAACAGGTTCTTCCTGGGGAGGCGGTTTTGTGGCAGTAGGAGCAATAATAGCAACTCTCGGAGCTACGTCAGGATGGATTTTGATAACGGCAAGGGTAGCGTTGTCTGCCGGAGAAGATAATTTATTTCCTGAAGTATTTGGGAAGATAAGCCCTAAAACTCATACGCCGATCAACGCATTAGTAATTAGTGCAATAGCTGCTAATATATTGTTGTTGTTAAACTTTGTAGGAAGTCTTCAGATGGCATACAATTTTATGGTTCTGATAGGAACTTTGGCCTTTCTTCCTGCTTATGCTTTTAGTGCTGTAGGAGAAATAGTACTTTTGGCAAAGAAATCAGATAAATTTAATTTCGGGATATTCTTAAAAAACAGTTTTATGTCATTGATTGCTTTCATATATGTACTTTATGCAATATACGGAATAGGAGCTAATGCAGTTATGTGGGGCTTTATTTTGATGCTTGCCGGAATTCCTTTCTTTGTATATATGAAAGTCCAAAAAATAAACGAAGCAGATAAAAATTAAGTTAATTATTATTCTATATTTATAGAATTTAAATTATAAAAATCATCTAAGGAGGAAAATATTATGGACAAGAAGAAGAGAAATAAATTTGGAATATTGGGATTGAATTATGACACAGAGGCAGGCTTGGGATGGCCGGGAGCAAGATATGCGCCTGATCAAATAAGAGAATCATTAAAATGGATTTTGAACAGAATAAGAGATAATGAGTTGTTTGATACTGAAAACAATAGACTTATAGATATGTCCAAAGTGGAAATCAAAGATTTCGGAAATCTTTCAAAAATAAGCAGGTATAACCATGAGAAGAGTATGAACGAAACAAAGTTAGAAGTAGATAAGGTTTTTGATCAAGGCTATGTTCCCATACTTTTGGGAGGAGATCATTCCGTAGCTTGGCCGGGAATAAAATCTTTGTACGATCATACTAAAGGAAATATGGGTCTGATTCATTTAGATACTCATCTTGACTTAGTGGAAGATTCTCCGATACAAGGAAAGTATTCGGGAAGCAGCGAGATAAGAAGGACAGCCGAATTGGAGAGAGTCAAAGGGGAAAATATAGTTCAAGTGGGAATCAGAGGTTATAACTATGCAGAACATTACCATTTTATAAAAGACAATAATATCAACGTAATTAATCCCGAATTATTTTTTACTAAAGGAGCAAAATATGTAGCACAAAAATCATTGGAATTGGCTTCAAAGGGAGTTGAAAAGATATACTTTACTTTGGATATAGATGTACTTGATTCAGCCTTTGCGCCTGGTTCGGGAGCTAATGAACCCGGAGGAATCAGCACTTATCAGTTGTTTAAGTTCGTAAAAGAAGTTGCTCCATATGTGGATGCCATTGATATAGTTGAAGTCAATCCTATGACTGATTATCGAAATATGACAAGTACTGTGGCTTCTAAAATAATAATGGATTTTATTGTAGCTAACTATTATGCGCTAATTGAATAAAAAGAAAATCGTTGTAAAATATGCTTAAAATGCCTGAAAGAATGTTAAAAAACATTCTTTCAGGCATTTTTTGGCGACAAACTATGCCAATCCCAATAATCGAATTGTATTGGCAACCAGGAAGCAGACGATAATTCCTGTCACCGTTGGAATGGCAAAGCCAAGGACGGTCCATTTTGCACTCTGGGTTTCTTTCTGAATTGTAAGACATGTCGTACCGCAGGGCCAGTGCAGCAGGGAGAATAGCATGACGCACACGGCGGTAAGCCAAGTCCAGCCGTGAGCGACAAAAAGAGCGTGGAGTTGCGCAAGGTTTTGGTAATCCGTCAGAGTGCCTGTTGCCATATAGCTCATGATGATAATCGGCACCACGATTTCATTTGCGGGAAATCCTAGGATGAATGCCATCAGAATGTAACCGTCAAGCCCCAGAAGTCTGGCGAACGGGTCCAGAAATCCTGCGCACTGTGCGAGAAGACTCATGCCTCCGACATGAAGATTAGCAAGAAGCCAAATTAGCAGACCGGCTGGGGCGGCGACGACAACAGCCCGGCGCAGCACGAACAACGTCCGATCGAAGATGGAACGCACAATCACGCGGCCAATCTGCGGACGGCGGTATGGGGGAAGTTCCAGATTAAAGGAGGACGGCATTCCTTTTAAAATTGTTTTAGAAAGTAGTTTGGAAATCAGCATAGTCATGAAGACCCCGAAAATGATTACTGCAGTCAAAGTCACGGCAGATACGGCGGACTGGAATGGACCAGCCACTGCTGCTGCAAAAAACATTGTGATAACGGCGATCAGGGTTGGAAACCTTCCATTGCAGGGAACGAAGTTGTTGGTCAGGATTGCAATCAGGCGTTCCCTTGGGGAATCGATAATACGGCATCCGATCACGCCGCAGGCGTTGCAGCCGAAGCCCATGCACATGGTCAGGGACTGTTTTCCGTGAGCGCCTGCCTTGCGGAAGAAATTGTCGAGATTGAAGGCGACACGCGGCAGATATCCCAAATCCTCCAATAAAGTAAATAAAGGAAAAAAGATTGCCATAGGCGGCAGCATGACGGAAACAACCCAAGCCAAGGTACGGTAGACTCCTTCAACCAGCAGACCCGTGACCCATTCGGGAGCGGAAATCCAATGAAAGAACTCCATCAGCCGATCCTGTACCCAAAACAACCCATCGGCAATCAAGGCGGATGGTACATTTGCCCCTACGATCGTAATCCAGAAGATTCCGAGGAGCATCAGAATCATGATGGGAATACCAGTTGCCTTTGATGTCAGTATCTTATCGATTTTTCGGTCCCGTTCGAAGTACTCCTCCTTTTCATAGACGACTGTTTCCCGGCTGATGTTCTCACAGAGATCGATGATTCGGGTGACGACCCGGTCGCGAAAGGAGTTGCCGGGAATTTCTGATTGTTCCAGAAATTTTGTTGCCTCCAGTAAGCGGGCAGCAACAGCTTCATCCGACAGAAGGTCTTTTCCCAGATAATTCTGCATGGATTCCAGCAGGCTCTTGTCGCCGTCCAGTAGTTTGAGCGAGACCCACCGGCCGTTCAGTTTTCCGTCCAGCGCTTGCTCCACGGCGGGCTGCAGGATGGAAATCACCTGTTCTATTTCCTTGCCGTAAGTAATTTTTAACGGCTCTGTTTGGAGACCGTCCCGTGTTACGGCTTTGACTGCGTCCATCAGGCTTTCGAGTCCTTTTCCGTTCCGTGCGCTTGTGCCGACAACGGGGATTCTTAATTTTTGGGATAGCGTACCGATATCGATTCGTATTTTTTTCTTTTCCGCTTCGTCCAGTAGATTGACGCACAGTACGACGCGTCTGGAGATTTCCATGGCCTGAAGGACCAGATTCAAATTGCGTTCCAGGCAGGTTGCGTCTGCCACGACCACAACGGCGTCCGGATCTCCGAAGCAGATAAAATCACGCGCGATTTCTTCCTCTTCGGAATTTGCCATCAGGGAATAGGTTCCCGGAATATCCACCAGAATGAAATTAGTGTCCTTATAGCGGTATTTTCCCTGAGCATTGGCCACGGTCTTGCCGGGCCAGTTCCCCGTATGCTGGTTCATTCCGGTTAAACTATTAAAAACCGTACTTTTTCCTACATTAGGATTTCCGGCCAATGCTATCACTTTATCGTCTTCTGTTTCTTTTTTAATTTGTAATATACCACTGCTGTTGCAGCTCAATACTTCTGCCCCAGTGGATTCACTTGATAGTCCCATAAAATTTCCTCCTAAACTATTGTATTTGAATTATGTTGTTACCATGATTTTGGAAGAAACATCTGATCGCAAAGCAATTACAGCGCCGCGGATCAAATAGGCCACTGGATTACCAGACGGACTTTTATAAAGGGGTTCTATTTCTGTTCCCTTAATTATTCCAAGATCCAACATACGCCTTCTTGTTGTACCATCTGACGTTAACATAGTGACATTTGCTTTTGTGCCAATCGGAAGTTGATCCAAAGAAATTTCCTTATTATTCAAAGTAAAAACCCCCTTTAAATTTATATAAAGTAAATTGTTTTAATATATAGATTTTATTATCACACTGTATTACTTAATTAAGAAATACTATTAAAAAAAGAGTCTTGTAATATACTATTGTGTATGCATTTGTTACGTATTTTCTATATCATCTACATCGATATGACATGCAGCTTTGTAACTTAACTGTATTTGCCTATCCTCAAGGTCAATAGTAATTGGCCCTTCATAAGGTCCTATAGATACAATAGTAAAATGACTCCCGATTTTGATACCTAAATCCTGTAAATAATCCAAGAGTTCCTTTTCTTCCGTTACCCTCCGAATAGTAGAACTTTCTCCAACAGTCATCTGACTTAGTTTTCGAAGGGGTATTATTTTAATTTCACCGTCAGGATGTGGTATGAAGAAACCGTGAGGACAGTAATCAGGATGATTTAAGAACTCATCAAGCCGCTGCGCCAGTCGTGGAGATGTCACGTGCTCTAAAAGTTCCGCATCCTCATGGGTTTCGCTCCATGAGTAGCCTAAATACTGCATTAGAAATACTTCCCACAGCCTATGGCTTCTAAGAAGCAATACTGATTGTTTCATTCCGTACTCTGTCAGACGGATGCCATGATATGGTTCATATTCAATAAAGCCATCCTTTTGTAGTTTCACCAGCATTTCACTGACAGAGGCAGGAGATACATGTAATACGTCCGCAATTTGTTTATTTCCGATAAGGTTGCCGTTTCCACCTAATTTACAAATTTCTTTTAAATAATCTTCTTTGTTTGGTGTCATTATATCCTCCTATTTTTAGGTATACCTAATTTATTTTTATTATATACCTAATTTGCGATTATTGCAACCTCTTTTTGTTAGGACTGGCTAAATATTTTTCCTTAAGCTAATATATGGTTCTTAATTTAAAAATGTTACGAATATATTGTAATAATTTTAAAGTAAAGGACTGATTCTATGAGTGATAAGATGAACTCTGAATTCCGGACTTCGAGGGGATACCAAATTTTAAACCGACAGGAAAAAAAGCTTACTTCGGCAATGGAAGATTATCTTGAAATGATCTATAGACTTTGTCTTAAGAATGGCTATACTCGAGTGGGTAGGTTATCTGAATTACTTCATGTGAGACCATCTTCTGCATCTAAAATGATTTCTAAATTGGCGGATATGGATTGTATTAAATATGAACGTCATGAAATCATTCTTCTGACAGATTCAGGTAAAAAAATTGGGTCTTATCTTCTTTGCAGACATAATATTGTGGAAGAGTTTTTACAATTAATCGGAAGTAATAACGTACTTGAGGAAACTGAATTGATCGAACATTCCTTAAGCCCTTCTACTGTTGAGAATTTAAATACTTTTTTAGAGTTTTTTAAATCTGATCTTTATGCAGACAAAAATTTTCGCGATTTTAAGAAAAGCAAGGAAAGGATGAATACTTAACTCAGTATGTCAAGAAAGAAATTTAATGTATAAAAAACAACAGATCGGACTTATTATTAGTCTAATCTGTTGCTTATAGTTTAGCATCTATTGTTAAACATTGGCCCGCAAAATAATATTATGAGTAGAAGAAAGAAAAACAACAGAGAATCATTATTACAACCACTACCGCCAAACAAACCTCCCAATATTCCATTATTTTGATTTTCAACCATAGGAACACCTCCTTTACAGGTTTAAGATTTATTCTTCATTATAGATTATGTAGATAACAAAAATGTGTTACTGTTAATAAAAAAGTTTTGTATCGAAGAATTAAGAAATTAAAGGAAATGAAATTTTCCCATGGGTTATAAAAAATTAATGTGACAGAGGTATGAATTCTGTCACATTAGTGAAATCCAATGTTTCCTATTTTCTTACAGTAATTTATTACTTTATTTAAAATTTGTATTCCGACTGTAATTCCGAAACACATAAATATCAGAAGTATTAACCTTTCCGTATTTAACGGAAGAATAGTGTGTGTATCCAATAGTATTCCCCTGATTGCATCAAAACCATAGGTCAAAGGGAGAGCAAAGGATATGGCCATTAAATATTTTGGAAGAACGGTTATAGGAAAGTTCTGGCCGGATAATGTAGTTAACAGATAATTACTTATATCAATTATATTATTGGCATTATTTGTAATTAGAACTAATGAAGCTATACCAAATCCCAGACCGTATAATGCTATTAAAAACGGAATAAGAGTTATTATAGATGATAGTATTCCTCTGCCTATATTAAATCCAAACAAAATCCATATTAAAAAAGCGGTAGTGACAGAATTTATAGTTGTGATTACCAATGAAAATAGAGATCTTCCTATAAGTTGTATCCATATGGGGATTGGGGTAAGCCAATTTGATTCAATCACTCCCGTATCCATTTCCTCTTTGAGGGAGAATCCCATTCCCCACATCACGGAACTTATAAAACTCCCTATTATGCTGCCTATTACTATATATGCCATATAATCATTTGTACCTGCATACTGTTCAAATCCTATATTTTTACCGCCTATTTGAAATGATTTAGCAAGAAAATAAACGGGAGCGATCCATATGACAGGTTCTAATATGCTGAATATTGCGTTTATAGGATATCTGAAGAAAATTTTCATATCCCTTTTAATAATTGCTCCTATTGAAATTAAGTATAACTTTAAATTTTTCATTTTCATACTCCTTCCTTTATCTGTTTAATATTGACCTAAGGAACCTAATTCCTTTACTTTTTTCTGCGTATAGTTAAATGCTAAAATACCTGCAAACATCAGTATTATTCCGGAGATTATCAGAAATATCAAATCATTTTTTATATAGGACAAATTTTTCCCTTCCGCAATTACCTTTCTTAAGGCATTGATACTATAAGTAACCGGGATGACATTTGAGATATTTTTCATCCAGCCGGGAAGAACGGCTAAAGGATAACTGATGCCGCAGAAAACCATTATTATGCCTCTTACAAGGAACACCATGGAATTTGTTTCTTTTGCCCACATCACCAGGCTTGCAAATATGAATCCCAGTCCGTAAACAGAAGGAATTGAAATCAGCATTACAAGTAAAGCCAAAAAGGGATTCCCGACTATCTCAAATCCGTATATGATTTTAAATTCTATTAAGGATACTGCTATATAAACTGTATTCATCAGTAACTGAGAAAGGGAATATCCAAAGAGCAAACTTATTTTGGATATGGGACATAACCAATTGGATTCCAATGTTCCTTCCACCTGTTCAGATCTTAGACTTGTTCCTAAGCTCCACAGCATTAAGTTCACCCACATCCACATAGTTGTTCCTATTAACATATAAGTAACATAATCATTAGTTCCTGCCAGTGCTTTAAAAGAAGCTAATGATTCTGAATTTGTTCCGGCAAGGGCTTTGGCCGTGAACAAATAAATAAACGGGAAAATTATAGGCCATATAATTAGAGAAATAAACCAAGAAGGATATCTTAACATTATGGTGACTCTTCTTTTAAAAATGACTAACATGGCAGTGATATTTGAAGGTTTTTTATAATCCTTATTGACTTTAGGCTTAAGATTGACAGTTTCCATTTTAATTCCCCCTATTCTCTTAATGATTTTCCTGTAAGGTTGATAAATACGTCTTCCAATGTAGGTTCTTCTGATCTGAAATTACTTATTTTAATATTGGAAGCAGTAATGGTGGAGATAATATTGCTTACGGTGTTTGAACCGTTAGTGATATGAATCTTAACTTCATATTCTCGAGCATTATCATTAAATTTTGAATTTACACTTTTAACAAAAGGAATTTCTTTGACTTTATGGGCAATTCCTTCATCCCAATTATTTAATTCCACAGTTACCGTATTTGTTTTATTTAGACCTTCTTTTAAATTTTGAGGAGTATTCAAAGCAATTATTTTTCCGTGATCTATTATTGCAATTCTATCACTAAGTAAGTCCGCCTCTTCCATATAATGAGTTGTGAGGAGTATTGTTCTTCCTTCTTTTTTTATTTCCAGTATGACTTCTCTTAAATTTCTTGCAGATTGAGGGTCTAACCCGGAGGTCGGCTCGTCCAATATGATTATTTCCGGTTCCGAAATCAATGCTTTAGCGAGAGCAATTCTCTGTTTCATTCCGGTTGAATATTTTTCCACAGTTTCATCAGCTCTTTTATAAAGACTAAATCTTTTTAGCAGATAGTCCGTTTTATCTTTGGCTACTTGCCCTGTTATACCGTTCATAGCGGCGAAATAAAGAAGATTTTCTCTGCCTGTGAGTTTCCAATATACACTTCTTTCTCCGGCAAGAACTGTTCCCAAATTTTTCAATACATCAATAGGATTTTTAACGGCATCAATTCCATTTACCATTACTGTTCCGGAAGTGGGGCGGAGCAGAGTAGAAATCATTTTTATAGTAGTTGTCTTTCCTGCCCCGTTAGGGCCTAAGAATCCGAATATTTCACCTTTATTTACGTTAAAATTTATGCCGTCAACTGCTGTGAATATTTTTTTCTCCCTATTTTTTATCTTTGCAAAAAATCCTTTTTTCTTTTTGACTACAAAATTCTTTTTTAAATTTATTACTTCTATAGCATAACTGCTCATAAAAGCACCTCCTTAGAAAAATTATGAGTATGTATTATTGCTGTTATTAAGATAATAGTATATTATTTTAGAAATGTCAATATAAATATTAATAATTTTAATTTTTATATTAAAATTATTAATCAATTAATTTAAATTAATAAGAAATATATAAAAAAGGACCATATTAAAGCATTGACATACTTAAGGTCAAGTATAGATAAAAAAAATTAGAAACAAAAACTGTTGACATAAGGTGTATATTAGTGTACTATTTAAATAGTACACTAATATACACCTTATTCAGGGGGTGAAAAAATGGAATTTAAAGATGATTTGCCCATATATGTTCAAATAATGAGTTTAATTAAGAAAAGAATAATTTCCGGAGAGTTAAATGGAGGTGACAAGATGCCATCTGTAAGGGAATTTTCAACTGAACTGAAAGTAAACCCTAATACCGTACAAAGAGCGTATCAGGAGTTGGAAAGAGAAAATTTGGTTTTTACCCAAAGAGGAATGGGAACTTTTGTTTCAAAAGACGAAGAAATAATTATGAAATTAAAAAAAAACATGGCAGACGAAATAGTTGACGGTTTTATAAATGATATGAAGTTTTTAGGGTATAGTTCAAATGAAATAATTAATTTAATTACTATAAAAATAAAGAAGGAGGAGTAGAATATGGAAAGTATTGTAAAAATAAAAGATCTTTCTAAATCCTATTTTAATAAAAAGGCATTGGATAATATAAATTTAGATATAGAAGAGGGGAAAATAATAGGTATATTGGGGCCTAACGGAAGCGGAAAGACTACATTATTGAAGATTATCAGTGGGATATTGAGACAATCCAAAGGAGAAATATTTATAGAAGGGCAAAAGCCGGGACCTTATACTAAATCCGTCGTATCTTATCTTCCGGACAGAAATTATCTTTATAAATGGATGAAAATAAAGGATGCAATAGAATTTTTTAAGGATTTTTATAAGGATTTTGATGAGAAAAGAGCTGATGAGCTGTTAGATTTCATGAAACTTGATAAAGAAATGAAATTGACTTCTCTTTCAAAAGGAATGGTTGAAAAATTGAATTTGACTTTGGTGTTGTCAAGGAAAGCCAAATTATATGTTCTTGACGAACCTATAGCGGGAGTTGACCCTGTCGCAAGGGATAAAATACTTGACAGCATAATTAACAGCTATGATGAAAACAGTTCAATGATTGTAACAACCCATCTGGTAAGGGATATTGAGAAGATATTTAACAGGGTAATATTTTTAAAATCCGGAAAAATCGAGCTTTCAGGAGATGTGGAGGAATTAAGGGAAAAAAATCAAAGTTCAATAGATGAATTATATAAAAAGGTATTTGAAGAATAGGAGGAATTATTATGGGAAGATATATGAAATATGAAATTAAAGGTAGCTATAAATTTATTTTAGGGGTTATTGCCATATTTTTAATATTAAATACGATTTCTTATATTAAAATTTCAAGTGATTATATACGATTTATTGCTTATATGATATTATTCGGAACATCCTTGGCGGCATTTCTGTATATAGTGGGTTCATTTAAAAATGAACTTTATGAGGATAGAGGGTATTTGACCTTTACTTTGCCCTTAACGGGAAGGGAAATACTTGGAAGTAAACTGATAGTTGCCATGATGTGGTTTGCTATACTCGGAACAATTGTATTTTTACACAATCTTTTCATGATGAGCTGGATAAGCAGAGTAAGCTTAAGTGAAATTTTAGAGTATTTTTCATCTGTGGATATAAATATAATAAAAATGTTTTTATATTGTATGATGCTTTTGATAATAGGGGTGATAATCACTTTACTGTTAATATATTTTTCTATGGCTTTAAGCAGGGTATCATTAAAGAATAAAAAAATAGGTGGAATATGGTTTGTAGTATTTTTAGTTTTAAGCATTGTGTTCTTTTATTTTTTAGCAAAGATAACTTCATGGATACCTTACAGTATTGATATGAGTACATTTAAAGTAGTCGTTCCGCTGAATGGTTCAATATTCAATTTAAATATTGCGGGATTTATATATACTATTGCTGTAGGAGTAGGTGCTTTTTTGACTACAGGATATATAATAGACAATAAAATAGATCTGTAAGATTTTAATAATAATCTTTAAAATATTCCCTACCAATAAAAAGTAGGGAATATTTTTATTCTAAGGGTATTAAAATTACATAAATATGATAGTATAAATGTATGAAGGAAGGGATTATATGAATAGAAAATTAAAATTTGTTTTTCTGATATTTTTTGTATTGCTTATTAGTTTTATATTCATAATTCTGTATAGCGAGAAAAAAAATATGGATGAATTGAGGACAGAATATCCTGATATTTCAGAAAAGGCCTATTCTTATAGAAATACTAATTTGAAGATTTGGGGATTGAGTTTATTTTTGAAATTTCTTATTCCCATATTATTTTTGACTACGGGATTTTCTTCTTATATACAAAGATACGCTAAAGGTAACGGACGAGGGCTGTTCTTAACTGCTGCCATATATATATTGATATTTTCCATAGTAGATTTTATTATAGATATTCCGTTGAATTATTATGGCAATTTTGTTATACAACATAGATATGGTCTTTCGGCCCAGGGCATATACAGATGGCTTGAGATGGAATTAAAGGGATTTGGATTGAATTTAATAATTTCTATAATAGTAGGATGGTTCCCCTTTTATTTAATAAAGATGAGTCCTTCAAGATGGTGGCTGTATTTGGGAATAATTGCAATACCAATATTTATATTTGTCAATATTATATCTCCTATGTACATAGATCCTATATTTAACAAATATACTGAATTGAAGGATAAAGAGCTGGAAGCTGATATAAAAAAGCTTCTGGAAAAAGCGGGAATAGAAAATGCTCAAATATATGAGGTGGATAAGAGCAAGGACACCAATACCATGAACGCTTATATGACAGGTATTTTAAAATCCAAGAGAATAGTTTTGTGGGATACTACTATTAATAAGCTTACTCGGCAAGAAACAGTAAATGTTACTGCTCATGAAATGGGTCATTATGTAAATAACCATATAATCAAAAGTACCATAGTGGGAGGTATATCCACCATACTGTTATTGTTCTTGGTGAATAAGACATCCCTTTGGATTTTAAAAAATTCAAGAGGAATATTTGGATTTAAAAATTTATATGAGGTAGCTGCTATTCCTTTGCTGATTCTTTGTTTGAATTTCTATTTGTTTTTGTCTTCTCCTGTTTCAAACTGGTATTCAAGAAAGATGGAATGGGAAGCCGATAAATACGAATTAGATATTACAAAGAACAAGGGAGCTACCGTATCTTCTCTTGAAAAAATATATGAAGAAAGTTTATCCATACCGAGACCAAGCAATATATATAAGATCTGGTATTATAGTCATCCATCCTTAGAGGAAAGAGTTAAATTTGCAGAAAACTATAAATTTGAGAATAAGCTCCCATAAAAATTCCCTAATTTAAAAATAGGGAATTCTTTGTAATTTATATATAGTTTAAATACTCTTTAAGTCTTTCATTTTGACTGGATTTCCTGATTTTTTTTAATGCATTTTCCTCAATTTGCCGTATTCTTTCCCTTGTAAGGTTAAATTTTCTCCCTATTGCTTCTAAAGTCATGGGTTTTTCACCTTTCAGTCCAAACCGAAGTTTTAATACCTCTCTTTCTCTTAAAGAAAGGGAGTTTAAAATTTCGCAGATGTCTTCCTTCAAATGCTTATTTAAAATGATTTCTTCTATAGTAATTTTTTTATCAGGAATAAAATCCTGGAGTTCAATGAATATATCGTCACTGTCTATGTGAATAACTGTATTTAAAGAGACAGGATTATAATAATATGTTTTGTAAAAGTTAATATGTTCATATTCTCTTTCTGTAATATTTATTTTTTCACATAATATTTTGGAACTAATATCGGAGTCATATTTAAGGTAACTGTTTTCTTCTTTACTAACTTGATTCATTTTTTCATATATATGAGCAGGAAGTCTTATTAAATAACCGTCATTCATTATGGCTCTGCTTATTTGCTGTGAAATCCAATAGTAAACGTAAGTGGAAAAATTCGTATTTTTAGAAATGTCAAACTTTTCTATACCTTTTATCATTCCTATAATTCCTTCCTGAATCAGATCTTCAAAGGTAAAAGAAGTATGTAGATTTACTTTTTTCCTGGCAGCAGTATATACAAGACCTATATTATTTATAATGAGTTCATTTCTTGCATTGATATCATTATTCATCTTGTATAGAAGAATAAGCTCTTCATTGGATTTTATGGATTTTTTTTCTTTTTTCATTTTCATCACCTATTAAATATATTATTCTCTAAATAGTGAATAAATCCTTTAATTATTGAAAAAATATTGATTTTTTTATGGGTTGTTGTACAATGTTATGTAACAAATGTAAAGTAAGAGGAATAAATATAATTTAATGATCAGATAAAAAATTTTAAAAAAAAAATTTTTTTGATAAACAAGGGGTATAAATTTAAAATAGAAAATATTTTTAATATATCTGATTAAAATATAGGAATAGGGAGGATTTTTATGGTATCTAAATTTTTAGTTTCACATTTTATTAAGGATTATAATAATACTACTGATGAGAAAATAAGAGAAAGGTACGGTTATCTTGGAGGAATAGTTGGAATTCTTATCAACTCCCTATTGTTTTTAATAAAACTTTTTACAGGTATTACAACAAAAAGTATATCTATAATTGCAGACGGATTTAATAACCTTTCCGATTTAATTTCTTCAATTATTACAATGGTAGGATTTAAATTAGCAGGTAAGCCTGCAGATGAAGAGCACCCTTTTGGACATGGCAGAGTGGAATATTTGTCTGCTCTTATAGTATCCGTTATAGTGATATTGGTAGGACTCCAATTTATAAAGGTGTCTTTTAACAGAATAGTTAACCCTAAACCTGTCATATTTAATATGGTTGCATTTATTTTGATTTTAATATCAATATTTGCCAAAATATGGCTCAGTCAATTTAATAAATATTTGGGGAAATCAATAAATTCAAATGCGTTGGTAGCAAGTTCATTAGATGCAAGGGGAGATGTTTTTACATCCTTTTGTGTTGCAATATCATTGATTTTATCTAAATGGACATCTTTTCCTATTGATGGGTATATAGGAATTTTGATTTCTTTGTTCATAGTATATTCGGGATTTTCTCTTATTAAAGACACGCTCAACCCTCTATTGGGAGAACCGCCGGATCCTCAACTTGTAGAGAAAATAAAAAAAGGAGTTTTAAAATATGAATATATAAGCGGTGTTCATGATTTGATTATTCATAATTATGGTCCGGGAAAATGTATGGCATCTATCCATGCGGAGATTCCCCAGGATATTTCGGTTGTTACAATTCATGAAGTTATAGATAAAGCCGAGCGGGAACTTTCCAGTGAACTTAACATTTACCTGGTTATTCATATGGATCCTATAGATACGGACTGCAAATTTACGAAGGCAGTAAAAATGGAAGTGGAAAACATTATCAGTGAAATTCCGGAAGTTAAATCAATGCATGATTTTAGAATTACGGGAGAAGGGGAAAATAGAATAGTTATATTTGATTTGATAATAGAAGGCAAGGGAAATTTTAAACAGGATGATGAAAAAATATTAAAAGAGAAAATTAATTTTGAAATTCAAAAACTTCATCCTAACTATACTACAGTTATAACTTTAGATAAAAGTTTTACGGTGTTATAATATTTTTTAATATTGTTGAACATTATATTATCTTGTTATATTATATGGCTAAGAGGAGGTGTTTTTTTGTTAAGACTGGAAAATGTGACAAAGACTTATAGCAAGAACAGTATAAAAGCTGTAGATAATATTAATCTTGAGATAGAAAAGGGAGAAGTATTTGGATTTCTTGGGCCTAATGGAGCAGGAAAAACTACAACTATTAAGATGATAGTCGGGCTTTTAAAGCCGGATAATGGGAAAATAACAGTCAATGGTATAGATGTATGGCAAAATCCTATAGAAGCTAAAAAGCTTATGAGTTATGTTCCTGATGATCCCGAACTATATAATAAGCTAAAGGGAATAGAATATTTGAATTTTGTCGGAGATATTTACGAAATTTCCAAAGAGGAAAGAATTGAAAGGATAGAGAAATATTTGGACATATTTGAGTTAAAAGGAGCAATAAAAGATACGATAGGGAGTTATTCTCATGGAATGAAACAGAAACTCGCATTGATATCCGCATTGATTCATGAACCGGAAATACTTATATTGGATGAGCCTATGGTGGGCTTGGATCCCAAGTCAGCATTTAATCTTAAAGAGATAATGAGGGATATGTGTAATAAAGGGAAAACAGTGTTTTTTTCAACTCATATATTGGAAGTAGCAGAAAAGATTTGCGACAGGATCGGAATTATAAAGGAAGGAAATATTATAGCTTTGGGGACAATGGAAGAACTGAGGCACCATTCGGCTAAAGAAGAATCCCTTGAAGAAATATTTTTGGAGCTGACAGAATGATGGATAAATTGATATCTTTGTTAAAAACGGATTTAAATATTACCTTTGGATTATCCTCACTAAAATATGATTTAAAAAACAGGAAGGATAAATGGAAGATAGGGCTTGTAATTCTTTTTATTGTTTCCGTAGTTCCGGCTTACGGTATTTTTATAAAATTTTTACTTAACTTATATGAAGGATATAAAATTGTCGGAATAGAGAGAGCTTTTATTCTTTCGGGTTTTTTAATTACCCAGATATTGATATTTTTATTTGGAATAATATTTGTAATGTCCAAATATTATTTTTCCAATGATTTGAATATACTTCTTCCCTTGCCTTTAAAAGCCGGTACTATAGTTGGAGCTAAATTTTTATCCATGGTTGTTAATGAATATATCGTATCCTTCCCAATAATAATTCCTTATATGGTAATATATGGGCTTAAAAGCCAAGTTAATTTTATTTATTGGATATATGCTTTATTTCTTATATTGCTGCTTCCGTTTATTCCTTTAGCATTGGATTCTGTGATAGTGATGTTCTTCATGAGATGGACCAATATTAAAGGTAAAAAGGACTTTATGAGAATAATAGGGTATGTCCTGATGATGGTGTTGATATTGTTTTTTCAATTTAAGCTTCAAAATATGGGAAATGATTTGTTGGCACAAGGCAATACCGATGCTATTATGAAATATATAGATCAAAAAAATGATTTAATACGTAATTTGGGAATGTCCTTTCCACCAAGTTCATGGGCAACATTGGCATTAACCGAAAGCAATAAAATTTTGGGATTTGTTTATTTGATTGTTTTCGGAGGAGCATCTGTTGGAGGCTTTTTATTGGTCAGTGCTTTGAGTGAAAAATTGTTTTTCAAGGGATTAATGGGGAACTTTGAGGAAAAGGGAAGAGGCAGTAATGTAACGGAAGAAGAAATAAAGAAGGGATTTTCAAAGATAAGGCCTCAATATATGGCGGTATTTTCAAAAGAAATGAAAACACTTGTAAGAACTCCCATATACCTCTTTAATTCCATCGGCGGAGTTATAATAGTCCCTATAATTCTTGTAATGACTACCGCGATGGATAATGGAAACTCGTTAAAGGTATTAACGGTCTATGCACAAAAATTTCCTCATTATATAACATTGTTCGGAACTGGGTTTATAGTTTTTTTGGGGATTGCCAACAGCGTAGGGGCTACTACTTTTTCACGAGAAGGGAAAAACCTTTGGATAATAAGATCCGCTCCTTCAAAATACAGTGATCAAATAATTGGCAGATTGTTATCTTCTTTGATGGTACAGGCAATTGGTATTGTATGTTTAATTGTAGTTTTGCCGTTTTTAATCAAAATTAATTTGGAAAACATAATAGGGATTATTGCATTAGGGATGCTGGGAAGTATTCCGGTTACTCTTTTGGGAATGATTGTTGATATATTAAGGCCTCTTCTTGACTGGGATAATCCCCAGAAGGCCATGAAAGAAAATTTAAATGTGTTAATAGGCATGGGAATAGGAGCGTTATATATTTTAATAGTGGGTTTTTTAGTATATTTATTATTAAAGATAGATTTGAATATTTATTTAATATATCTTTTGATGGGCTTAATATTTTGTTTATCATCTTATTTTTTATTTAAAATTCTCACTAAATTAGTTGAAAGACAATTTATTAATTTAGAATAAAAGAAAAAGGTTGATAGAAAAT
>ENA-UOOE01000484-UOOE01000484.1-fermentation-metagenome-genome-assembly--contig:-NODE-484-length-39453-cov-6.373978_pt1 | contig 39453 bp, 36 predicted proteins | sample MGYA00245776_ERZ724021 | MGnify/ENA primary metagenome ERZ724021 (study PRJEB28704, sample SAMN03018321) | fermentation metagenome | biome: anthropogenic terrestrial biome; feature: soil; material... | reverse complement strand
TTTATAATGGAAAAATTTCAAAAAAGAAATTGCCTACTAGAACTTGACACAAACTGTATCACTTACCTGCTTCTATAGAGTAAGTAAAATATGTTATAATAAGTGCTATATAGAACTATAATCTAATCAATAAAAGTAACTATTCAGGTTCATCATGCAGTTGCTGATGGATACCACTCTGTTCATTGTTCTTTTCAGATGTAAAAGAAATATCAGCAAATCCAGAGCTATATCTCTAATAAAACTCTATATAAAAACACATATTTTTCTTATAGTGGACATTTGTAGAACATTTATTTTCATATTGCTATAATTTATTGCAATATGGTATACTTACAAAGAGGTTATAGAAATTTAAAATTTCAATTTATATTTTTTATTAATAATGATATTTAAAAATATAGGCATATAGTGTATAAAACTTATCCAGGGTTTAGCAAACCTATGTACATCTAAGAACCTTAACGGACTAAAGTTAAAAGGTTCTAGTATACACAGTATAAGAATTCTTAATTAGTTAAAGCTAGAGAATTCTTATAACTCTTCGCTTTAATGGAGCGTGTGAGGGTATTTGTTGTTGATAACAAGGATAAACTAATTACACTGTATGCCTTTGTCGTTTCTAAATATAATAAAAATACTTCATAAAAGGGGTAATTGGTTATAAATGTCAACAAATTATTAAAGTAAACAGTCAGTTGCACTTATAACAGATGCTATTGTTAGAAGATAAAAGAAATGATTGTATTGAAATGTAAATGAATAAGGTTAAAAAACAATATAACTTAATGCCAAGGAGTGAGAATTCATGTTTCTTATGATTGATAACTATGATTCATTTGTATATAATCTAGTAAGATATTTAGAAGAACTGAATGAAGAGGTTAAGGTTTGTAGAAATGATAAATTAACATTGGAAGATGTGGAGAAAATGCATCCAGAAGGGATTATAATTTCTCCAGGACCTAAATCCCCTGAGCAATCGGGTATTTGCGTGGATATAATTAAAAAATTTAGTGGTAAAATTCCTATTTTAGGTATATGTCTTGGGCATCAATGTATTGGGTATGCTTTTGGTGCTAATATAATAAAGGGTAAAGAGCCTGTACATGGTAAAATATTTAAAGTGCATCATAAAAATATAGGAGTATTTAAAGAAATCAAAAATCCTGTAGAGGTTACAAGATATCATTCATTGATAATAGAAAAGGAAACACTTCCTAAGTGTCTTAATATAACCTGTGAAACTGATGATGGAGTTATAATGGGTGTTAGACATAAAGACTATCTAGTTGAAGGAGTACAGTTTCATCCTGAAGCAGAGCTGACAGAATGTGGTCATGAAATGCTTAAGAATTTTATAGAAGAAGCAAGAATGTTTAGTAAGGGGGAATTATATGAAGTTCTTCATTGAAGAAATAAAAACAGAACTAGATGCTTTTGATATTTACTCATTGTTTAAAGAAGATAGAACAGTTACCATTTTAGATAGTGGTATGGGTGCTGAAGATTTAGGCAAATACTCTTTTATAGGATTAAACCCTTTTACTACTTTTAAATATGAAAATAATATTTGTACTATAAATAAAAAAGAATTTAATGGTGATCCTTTTAATGAACTTAAAAAGCTTATTACGAGATATAAAATTGAAAATAGTACAGAGCTTCCATATGTAGCTGGAGCTATGGGATATTTTTCTTATGATGTAGGGAGAATTATAGAAGAACTTCCTTTTATGACTATAGAAGAAGTAAAAATACCTGACTGCTTTTTTTATTTTTATGATAATGCAATAATAGTAGACAACTTAAAAAAGAAAACTTATATTACTTCTTTGGGTATATTAAAGTCAGAAAGAGATAGTATTAATGAATTAAAAGATAAAATATCCAAAGGGCATAAAATTAAATATAGAGAAGTAAATAACAGTGACACAGAATTTGTATCAAACTTTGGCAAGGATGAATATATAGATTCAGTAGAAAAGGTTAGACAGTATATAAGAAATGGGGATGTTTATATTACAAATTTGACTCAAAGATTCTGCTGTGAAACAAAAAAAGATCCTTATGAAGTATATAAAGATTTAAGACATATAAATCCAGCACCATTTGCTGCATTAATGAATGTTGAAGATTTTAGTATAGTATCTTCTTCACCAGAGAGATTTTTGAAAATAAGAAACAACATTGTTCAAACAAGACCTATTAAAGGGACAAGACCTAGAGGCAAAAATAAAGAGGAAGATTTAAAAAACAGACAAGAACTTATAGATAGTGAAAAAGATAAGTCTGAGTTATTAATGATTGTAGATTTAGAGAGAAATGATTTAAGTAAAGTCTGTAAACCTTATTCTGTAAAGGTAACAGAACTTTTTAAATTAGAGGAGTATAGTACAGTATTCCATTTGGTATCAACTGTTATAGGAGAATTAAAAGATGAATATACAGCAGTAGACTGCATAAAAGCATGTTTTCCAGGTGGTTCTATAACTGGTGCACCTAAGGTAAGGTCTATGGAAGTAATTGAGAAATTAGAACCTACTAGGAGAAATATTTATACAGGATGTATAGGATACTTAGGTTTTGATGGCAATGCAGATTTAAATATAGTTATTAGAACTATACTTATGAAAGATGGAAAGGCTTATTTAGGGGTTGGTGGAGGAATTACCTGGGAATCTGATGATGAAGCGGAATATGATGAAACACTAGATAAGGCTAAAGCTTTGATGAATGTATTATAAAGGGGTGAATGCAGTTATGATGCTCTTAAATGGTAAGATAGTAGAAGATGATAAAGTTTTTTTAGATAGTGGTTTCTATTTTGGAAGAGGACTTTTTGAAACTATGCTCGTGAACAATATGCCGCTTTTTCTTGAAGATCATTTATATAGGATAAATAAAGGTCTTTCTATTATAGGAATAAATAGGGAAATTACTGAAGATGAAGTTATAGATGCTGTGAAGAAGCTTCAGTGCAATAATTGTGTGTTAAAGCTAGTGGTTACAGAGAGAAATACATTGTTTAATACTAGAAAAAATAATTATACTGAGGAACAATATAGGAGAGGTTTTAAAATTAAAATAAGTTCTGCTAAGAGAAATGAGTTTTCTAAGCTTACATACTTAAAATCTTTAAATTATTTAGAAAATATATTAGAACATGAAAAATGTATTGACGAGGGATATAATGAGGTGTTGTTTTTCAACACTGAGGGTAAACTAGCTGAGGGAAGTGTATCCAATGTGTTTTTTATAAAGAATAAAAAAATATATACTCCATCTAAAAAATGCGGATTACTTGAGGGTACAGTAAGAAAGTTTATAATAAATAACTTTGATGTTATTGAAGGTGAATTCAGTAAGGAGAATTTAATATCAGCAGATAGTATTTTTTTAACTAATAGCCTTATGGGAATAATGAAAGTCTCTAATATTTACAATAAAAGTTTTAATGAATATAGTATTATTGAGAAAATAAAAAAAGTTTATCAAGAACAATTGAGTAAATATTAACTAGAAATAGGGGGAACGTGAGAACGTACCTAGATTTGTAAATCAACTCTAAGTACGTTCCCTTAAATTGATTTCATGTCATTTGATATCTTAAGTTCAATACCACTTTTCTTTATACAGTTCTTCTTATATCAAAAACTATATGTTCAGGAATTTGTATGCTGTAAATTTTGTCTTGTAATAATTCATTGAATAATTCAGGTTTATATATTAAAATAAGCATATATTTCTTCCGCTTAATTGAATTATCGTAAAATAACAACTTTTTTATATTAAGTTTAGTAAAAAATCGCTTACAAAAAAATTTTTAAAATAGTATAATTATTATTAGGATGAGGAGCTATTAATATAATGAACATGCTCTTTTTCTATTTTACTATTGTTCAAATTTATATATGAAAATGATATTTAAAAACTCATAAGCAAGGAGAAATATTTATGTTTAAAGTAAACGATTATGTTGTATATGGTTTAACAGGTGTATGCCAAATTATAGATATTAAGAAAGAAAAATATTTAGGCAAATATGAAGAGGATTACTATGTTTTGAAACCAGTTTATAATAGTACGATGATAATTAAAACCCCTGTTAATAATCCAAAAGTTTTAATGAGAAAAATCATAACAAAAGATGATATTTTATCATTGATAGCGACTATGCCAGAACAGGATACAATTTGGATAGATGATTACAGACAAAGAAATGAAAATTTTAAATCCGCTCTTAGAACGGGAAAATGCGAAGAATTGATAAAAATTATTAAGACAATATATCTCGAGAAAAAGCAAGAATCTATTATTGGGAAAAAACTACTGAAGACAGATGAACATATTATGAAAATTACAGAAAAACAATTATATGAAGAGTTTGCAACAGCTTTGAACATTTCACCCGATGAAGTTGTTCCATATATTCGTGAACGTATTTCTACAAAATAACAGCAAATAACAAAACTATTCTTTAAATCTTTAAAATAGCCAATGTATAAAACTAGTAAATGAAGATTATGAAATATAAAAATAGTTCTTGACTTTTTAAAAATTAATTTGATATAATTTTAGTCAAACATGTGGTGCTTTACACGTAAGTCTAGTTTACATAAAGCACTGCATGTTTTTTGCTATCAATAAATAATAAAGCGACACTAATGAAGTCACATACTATCATCCCTTTCTATGGCTAATTATAGCACTTCAATTTTTTGTGTGTAAGCAATTTTTTAAAAATTTGTTTGCAAAAATACTAGATATTCTATGATAATTTGATTAATATGAAGTAATATAGAATATATATTACCATATTAGTTATTATAAATGATGATTGTCTATTTTTACTCAAATAATGACTTTTAATCTTTCTGTTTTTTATAGGGCACGCTAATTTAAGAAGCTAGTCCATTATTAAAAAAGTAATGCTTGTGTAAAAATTTTACTTACATTCATCAATTTTTTTGTGTTAAAATACAAAGAGGACTCCTACTATTTTTGTTTTTTAGAAAGGAGGAATAATAAGGTAAAGTTTTTAAAACATATATTGCAAAAGCGTTCTAGATATTCAGAAGATAACACATTGGTTTAAAGAGGAGTTATTATATTCAATTTTGTGAAAATGCATTTAAAAACGTTTACAGAACGCAAATATGTAATTTATACTTGAGACTATGCTTGAAAAATACAACTATTCATATTGATGTTGATACAAGTAAATTGAAGGAGGTATAAGAATTGACCTTAGTAAATAAAAAAGTAGATCATATAAAGTTTGGAAGGGGGGTTGTTACAGAGTTAAGTAACCATAAGATATGGGTGCAGTTTCAGAATGAAATTGGGACAAAGGTATTTCTATATCCAGAAGCATTTGAAAAGTTCCTAAAAACAGTTGATCCAAATATACAGGAGAATGTACTGGAAGAATTGCATATAAGACAAGAGCAGTTAGAACTGGAAAGAAAAGAAAAAGAACGAGAAGCAGCTGAACTAGAGGAGCAAAAGGCAAGATTAGCACCTCTTAAAAGGAAATCAGCGACAAAGTCAACAAAGAGAAAATCCTAAAGTTAATTGGGGGTTCCCTCCTAATTTTAAAAAGCAAGAAAGGATTGATATCAATGAATATAGATAATAATAAGCTTGCAGCTATAGATACTGTTATGCATCATATAGAAAAACAATTTGGAAAAGGTTCTATTATGAAACTTGGGGAAGATGCATCAATGAATATAGAAACCATACCCACAGGATGTCTGTCATTAGATATAGCACTGGGAGTTGGAGGGGTTCCAAGAGGTAGAATAGTAGAAATATATGGACATGAATCTTCAGGTAAAACTACTGTGGCACTGCATATAGTAGCAGAAGCACAAAAGAGAGGTGGTGCAGCAGCATTTATTGATGCTGAACACGCCTTAGATCCATCTTATGCAAAGAAGTTAGGAGTTAGCATTGACGATCTGATAGTAAGTCAGCCTGATACTGGTGAACAAGCATTAGAGATAACTGAATCACTTGTAAGATCCAATGCCATAGATGTAATTGTAGTTGATTCTGTAGCAGCACTTGTTCCCAAAGCTGAAATTGAAGGGGAGATGGGTGATTCTCATATTGGACTTCAGGCCAGATTAATGTCTCAGGCTTTAAGAAAGCTAACTGCAGCAATTAGTAAATCTAAATGTGTAATATTATTCATAAACCAATTAAGAGAAAAGATTGGCATTATATTTGGAAATCCGGAGACAACAACAGGTGGACGCGCTCTTAAATTTTATTCTTCCATAAGATTGGATATAAGAAAAATTGATATTATAAAAACTGGTGAAGAGATTCTAGGAAACAGAACTAGAATAAAAGTAACAAAGAATAAAGTTGCACCTCCTTTTAAGCAAGCTGAATGTGACATAATGTATAATGAAGGTATTTCTAATGAAGGTAACATAATAGATGTAGGTGTTAATGAAGGAATAGTTGAAAAAAGTGGTGCATGGTTTTCATACAAAGAAAATAGACTGGGACAAGGTAGAGAAAGTGCCAAACAATATTTAAAGGATAATCCTGAACTATCCATTGAAATAGAAAATCTAATCAGGCAAAAATACAATCTGCCATTAACAGAAGTAGCTATAAAAGATAAATCTCTTGCAGAAGATGTGAAAACTTTATAATTAGCTGTTATTATTATTCAAATCATTCCATAGCCATCCAATATTTTAGATGTAGAAATTTGGGCTAATGTGGAAATTTTGAAGTAAAAATACAAAACTGTTTAACACTAAATACAAAATAGCATTAAACAGTTTTCAATAATTAAACTATGGGGGAAAAACTGCTTTCGCAGTTATATTTTAAACATATCACTGAGCTGGTATAACTTTTTCAATATTAAACATATTATCAAGTACCTGCCAATTTTCCGGGAATGGCTTTGCTAGAACCCAGTAACTAACGCCTCGAAGTCCATATTCACTTACAAGTTTATATTTTGCCTCTACACTTCTTGCATCTTCAAACCAAACTATGTGCTGCCGTCTTTCTTCATCTATATAGTTATAATATGGGGATTGTGCCTTTTCATCATACCTTATGGCAACTCCGTACCTTCTTGCTCTATCTACAGCTTCTCTGTTTCCAACACTTTCTGCGAATTCTCCTCTTGGGGTATATGGAAGTGTCCAGTCGTACCCGTAAAGGGGCATTCCCATCATTATCTTCTTAGGAGGTATTACAGTTACAGCATAATTTATTACTTTTCTCACTTCATTAATTGGGGCAACGGCCATAGGTGGGCCTCCTGACCAACCCCATTCGTAAGTCATTATTATTACAAAATCAACTATCCTACCGTGGGCACTGTAATCATGAGCTCCATGCCAAGCACCAGCTTTTACATCATATGTTTTAGGTGCTAGTGCAGTTCCAACTACATATCCCAGTGGATGAAGCCTTGCTACCAACTTCTCAAGAAAGCGGTTATATTTTGTTCTATCTTCTGGTGGAATCCTCTCAAAATCTATTATAGTTCCATAATAACCTTTTTTCCTCATCATATCTATCATATTATTTATAAGATTGTTCTGAGCTTTCTCATTATTAAGGAAATTCCTTATTAACTCAGTATCAAAGTTTTTTTCAGATAAATTTGTAACTGAAAGTAAGGGGGCAACCCTATTATTTTTTCCAACCGTAATAATTGTTTCATCCCTAAGTGGAGTCAATCCTCCTTCTGCAGTAATATGATGACTAAAAGGAGTTATATAAGTTAGATATGGTGCTGCATTAATTACAATTCTAGTTTCATTTTCATCAGTAGAAGGTTGTATAAAACCATTTGTTTCAATAGTTCCATAGTTTTTGGATTTTTCAGGTATCCTAAGTATCATCCCCGGATAGATCGCGGAAGAGCTTGACATGTTATTTAAATTTAGTATGCTATTTACGGAAACACCAAATTTTTGAGCTATAGACCACAGTGAATCTCCTGCTTTAACCCTATAGGCTCTTTCCCTGGATGGAATTACAATTGATTGTCCAACCACTAAACTTTCCCTTGGATTAAGGCTGTTAGCCTTTATTATACTGTCCGGATAAACTCCAAATCTTCTAGCTATAGGCCATATGGAGTCTCCTGGACGGACTACATATATATTCAAATATATATACGCTCCTTTTTTATATACTACCATTAGTTAGTATATTCAATAACTCTATTTTTGTTCTAAAATATGAATAAATATTTTTATTTTAAATCACTTATAAAATTTGGAAGATCAAAGCAAGATTTTGTAATTTGTTTTGTTAAATAGCGAGTATTTAAAGGTAACCTATCTACATCTATATTACAAGGATTATAGACATCTGACGCCATTGTAAAACTCCACAATCCTCCAGGATAAGTTGGAACAAAAGCTACATATGTTTTTACAATTTTAAAATTACTTTTCAATATCTTTCTCGTGCTTTCGATTATATCACGATGCAGCATTGGAGATTCACTTTGACATACCATTACCCCATCAGAATTTAATGTTTTCTTTACATTTTTATAAAACTCTTCTCCAAATAAATCTTTGGCAGGTCCCTCTGGATCTGGTGAATCAACTACTATTACATCATATTTAATATCTGTATTTTTAACATATTGAACACCATCTCCAAATTTAAAATTCACTCTTTTATCAAAATCTGGTCCTCCACTTATATCTGGAAGAAACTTTATACATTCCTGTGTTACTATTTCATCCAGTTCAACCATATCAATTGTTTTAAGTTCTTCATATTTTGAAAGTTCACGCACTGCCCCGCAATCTCCTCCACCAATTACCAAAACCTTTTTTGGTTTTTTATGGGTAAGTACTGGAATATGGGTTATCATTTCATTGTATATAAAACCATCTGCCGAAGTAGACTGCATCACTCCATCTAGTACAAGACATGGACCAAATGCCTCAGTGTCAATCAAAGCTACTTCTTGATAGGGTGATTTCAAATAAGAAAGTACTTTGTTAACTTTATAAGTGATTTTTAAATTTTTTTTCTCAACTTCAAATTCTTCAAACCACAGTTCACCATGAATTTCTTTGAAATACTTTGGTAATTGATTTATTTTCATAATATTCCCTCCGTTATGATAAATGTTTAGCCATATGAATAAAGTTTTACTCGATTAATTATAACTAAAACAGAGATGTATTTCAAAGATTAATTCAAATAAAATTTTTTAATATTCATAAAATTTTCAGCTGAAATAATAAATAAGATCCCTTTTTGTTGTATCTAAAATTCAGGTATGACCTTAGCATACCTGAATAATTAAAGGGTTTATATTGAATATAAAATCATTATATGGTAATATCATATAAAAGTACTTGATTTTATTTATATATAATCTAGTTTAAAGGAATGTTTATTATGAACATGGACTATTTTAATATTTTTTACTTTATCTTGTTGTTTATGTGTATAAGTGTAGTTTTTTCTAGTGTTTTGCAGGTACATAGAGCCTTAAGAAAAAGTATTAGGTATAATTTAATAGAATGTATAGTTTTAAGGGCATTGAGTTATCCCAAAAAATTATATATAAAACAGTATGTAAGTTATGAAAAATATAAAGTGTGGATATACTTTACACAGCCTTATTTAAAAATAATGTTTTAAAATATAATAATTAAAAGATAGGAGATATTATATGAACATTATTTTTAATTTACTGGGTGTTTTGCTCAATCATGTATTTAATTTTACGGGAGATTGGGGTATTGCGATTGTTATTCTCACTTTAAGTGTGAAGGTACTGCTGATGCCTATGTCTATGAAACAGAGGTTCAGTATTTTAGAACAGCAAAAAATTGCCCAAAATATGGAGGACATAAAAATTAAGTATAAAAATAATAAGCTTAAGATGGAAAAGGAAATACAAAATTGTTACAAAGATAATTTAAAAAGTATGTTTGGATGTTTGCTTACAATTATTCAGCTTCCTATAATAGGTGGACTGTATAGTACCATTGTGAGAATGCCTGTGGTTTCAGGTACAGTACTAATACCTTGGGTAACCTCAATAAAATTAAGTGATAATTATTTCATGGTTCCTATAATGTATTCGATCATTTCAATGCTGCCTGGCCTAGTAAATTCTATAGATTATTTTAAAGTGTATAAGGAAGTGCAGTACAATAAAATGTCAGCTATACTTCCTGGGGTAATTGGACTTTTAATAACAATTAAAGCTCCAATAGCACTTGGACTGTACTTTATAACATCTAGCATTTTTTCACTTGTAGAAGAGATAGCCTTTAGAATTTATATTAAAAACAAGCAATTTGTATAGATATTTAGAAAAGGCATTTACTTATAAAAAATGCCTTTTCTTGCAATCAGAGAATCCAAATCATGATTTGGTCAATTCTGATAGACATATAAATAAGTTTTAGAAAAGGATGGTTAACTTATGGAAGAAAACAAGAGTTCATCAAATTTTATTAAAAATATAGTAACAGGAGACATGGAATCAGGAAAGTATAAAAAAATAATAACAAGGTTTCCTCCAGAACCCAATGGGTATTTACATATAGGCCATGCAAAGTCGATAGTTTTAAATTTTGGATTAGCAGATGAATTTGGTGGAAGAACTAATTTAAGATTTGATGATACCAATCCTTCAAAAGAGGATACAGAATATGTAGAGTCAATAAAAGAGGATGTAAAATGGCTTGGATATGACTGGGATGAATTGCACTTTGCTTCTAGCTATTTTGATGAAATGTATAAAAGGGCGTTACTTTTAATAAAAAAAGGTAAGGCTTTTGTGTGCGATTTGACTCCAGATGAAATAAGAGAATACAGGGGTACTTTGACTAAACCTGGAAAGGAAAGTCCTTATAGAAATAGAACTATAGAGGAAAATCTTGAATTGTTTGAAAGAATGAAAAATGGTGAATTTAAGGATGGAGAAAAGGTTTTAAGAGCTAAAATTGATATGGTCTCTCCTAATATAAATATGAGAGACCCAGTCTTATATCGTATAGCTCATGCATCCCATCACAATACTGGAGATAAGTGGTGTATATATCCTATGTATGATTTTGCACATCCACTAGAAGATGCCATTGAAGGAGTAACTCACTCTATATGTACACTTGAGTTTGAAGACCACAGACCACTTTATGATTGGATAGTACGTGAATGTGAAATGGAAAATGTACCAAAGCAGATAGAGTTTGCAAGACTTAACATTACAAATATGGTAATGAGTAAAAGAAAACTTAAAAAATTAGTAGATGAAAATTTTGTAGATGGCTGGGATGATCCACGTATGCCAACTATTGCGGGACTTAGAAGAAGAGGATTTACACCAGAATCTATCTGTAATTTCTGTAAAGCCATAGGTGTGGCAAAAGCAAGCAGCGTAGTAGATTCCCGAATGCTAGATTATTTTTTAAGAGATGATCTGGAAACAAAGGCACCTAGAACTATGGCTATTTTAAAGCCACTAAAAGTTGTAATAACAAATTATCCTGAAGGACAATGTGATACTTTTGAAATTGAAAATAACCCAGATGATCCTAAAGCTGGAAATAGAAAAGTATCTTTTTCAAAAGAGATATACATTGAACAGGAAGATTTTATGGAAAATCCACCTAAAAAATATTATAGATTATTTCCAGGAAATGAAGTCAGGTTAAAAGGTGCCTATTTTATAAAATGTGAAGAAGTCATAAAGGATGAAGAAGGAAATATAAAAGAACTTCACTGCAGCTATGATCCTGCATCAAAGGGAGGAAACAGTCCTGACGGAAGAAAAGTTAGAGGAACACTTCACTGGGTAAATGCAAGTAATGCAATTCCAGCAGAAATAAGACTCTATGAGCCTTTGATTTTAGATCAAAAGGAAGAAGAAGGCAGTGATTCATTTTTAGATAATGTAAATCCAAATTCTTTAGAAATATTAAATGGATTTTTAGAACCTGATATGAAGAACGCAAAATCAGGTGAAAAATTTCAATTTTTCAGACATGGATATTTTAATGTTGATCCTAAGTTTGCAAAAGAAGGCAAACTAGTATTTAATAGAATAGTATCCCTTAAAAGCTCCTTTAAAATAAAAAAATAGCTAAGTTAATGTAACTATAGAGAAGTGTTAATTCCATAACAGTTTCTCTATAGTTTTTTTATGCCAATGAATAATTTCAGACTTTTTAGAATATATACAATGAATAGTTAGAATAAATTACAAAATGATTACATTTTATCATAATGTATAGCAAAATGTGATTATTTATTATACTATAAGTAGGGAAATTAATGAAGTTAAAGGGAGGTATCGCAATACTATTTTTAAATTTTACTTATGACATTAGAATCTTAGTAGGGAGATGGAACTGATGAATAAATATAATGAGAAAATTAGAAAAAATAGAATTATCAAGAGAAGAAATAATGTAATTATAGGAGTCCTTTTCCTATGTATTTTTGGTTGGGCATTTTTTATAGGAACTAAAGTTGCATCTAGAAAACATGCAGTTTTAACTGCTTCTAATAAAATGGAGCAGCAGAAAAGCTTTGAAAAAAAACAGCAGGATGAACTAAAAGAGAGATTTACAACAAAAGAGCCTGCAGGAGCGTATATGCCTTGGAAAACCAAGAGAACAGATGGAAAGAAAGTGGCTTATTTAACTTTTGATGATGGTCCTTCCCAAAATACTCTTAAAATACTTGCAATATTGAAACAAAATAATATAAAAGCAACTTTCTTTTTAATTGGGCAAAATGCTGAAATGAATAAGGATTTGGTAAAAGAAGAAGTAAAAGAAGGACATGTAGTTGCAAATCATACTTACAGCCATGAACTTAGATATAGGCAAGACCCATCAATATTTGTAAATGACGTAAACAGATGTGATACAGTAATTAAGTCCATAGTGGGGAAAAATTACAATTTAAAACTTATGAGATTTCCAGGTGGTTCTTTTAACACACGTTATTTAAATTTGAATCCTTTTAAAGAGGCAGTTACAAAAGCAGGATATCATTATGTGGATTGGAATGATTGGATTGGGGATGCTATGAGAAATAATGTTCCTGTAGATGTTTTATTAAATGAGCTTAGGAAATACAGTAATGATAATACCGTAGTAGTTTTGATGCATGATGCTGCTGCAAAGGGTACAACAGTACAAGCTCTTCCTGAAGTAATACAGTATCTAAAGTCAAAAGGATACACCTTTGATACATTAAAATAGAGTAATTGAAAACTTTTGCTTTCAATAAATAAAAAATTATTCACATATATATTTTTAAAATCATAGATTAAATTATATGTACGTTAATAATATTTATTCGGAGGCGGCTTCTTATGTGTGGAATTGCAGGATGGATTAATTTAAAAGAAGACATTTCTAAAAATAGAGATGTTATTTTAAATATGACAGATACTTTAAAGAAAAGAGGACCTGACGATGTAGGTTATTATTTTTCTAAAAATGCACTCTTAGGGCACAGGAGACTTGTAGTTGTTGACCCTTCTGGTGGTGCGCAGCCCATGTCAAAGAGTGTAGGTGGCAGGAGATATATTATTGTATACAATGGGGAACTTTATAATACCGAGGATTTAAGAAAATTACTTATAAAAGAAAATTATTCTTTTAATTCCTATTCTGATACAGAGGTACTTCTAACCAGTTACATCCATTGGGGTATAAATTGTTTGAAATATATAAATGGTATATATGCTTTTGCAATATGGGATGAAGGTAAAAATCAGATATTTATGGCCAGGGATCCACTGGGAGTAAAACCTTTGTTTTATACAGTGAAGAACAATTCACTTATATTTGGTTCTGAAATAAAAACCTTACTGGCCCATCCTCTTATTGAACCTGTAGTTGACAGGGATGGTTTGACTGAAATATTTGCTCTTGGTCCAGCTAGATCTTTGGGTGGGGGCGTATTTAAAGGCATATATGAAGTGCCACCTGCCAATTATATTTTATACGATAAGTATGGTATTAAGCTGCGAGAGTACTGGAAACCACAGTGTAAAATTCACAATGAAGATACAGAAACAACAGCTCAGCATGTAAAAGCTCTGCTTGTAGATGCTATTAAAAGACAGCTTGTAGCAGATGTACCCGTTTGTACGCTGCTTTCAGGAGGACTTGATTCTAGCGCTATATCTACAGTAGCTGCAGCAGAGTTTAGAAAACAAGGGAAGACTTTAAATACCTACTCTATTGATTATGAAGATAATGACAAATACTTTAAGGCAAATTCTTTTGAACCTACACCAGATAGAGTTTGGGCACTAAAAATGTCAGATTATATAAAAAGTGTCCATCACGGAATTATAAATACAAGTTCTGATTTGGCAGATGCCCTTTATGACTCAGTAAGAGCTAGTGATTTGCCCGGGATGGCAGATATTGATTCTTCACTGTATCTTTTTTGCCGGGAAATAAGAAAAGATAACACAGTAGCATTGTCAGGAGAATGTGCAGATGAAATTTTTGGAGGATATCCGTGGTATAGAAGACCGGAAGACATTAATGCTGATACTTTTCCATGGTCAAAATCTATTAATTCAAGAAAGGAAATATTATCTGATGAATTAAAATCCCTTGATTTGGAAGAATATCTAAATGAACAATATAAAAGTAGTATAAAGCAGGTTCCCCATATAGATGGTGAATCTAAATTAGAGTACAGAATGAGGGAATTGTTTTATTTAAATATAAAATGGTTTATGATAACACTTTTAAATAGGAAAGATCGTATGAGTATGTCTAATAGTTTGGAAGTTAGGGTACCTTTTGCAGATTATAGATTGGTGGAGTATGCTTTTAATATACCACCAGAGATAAAATTTTATAAAGGCAGAGAAAAGGGACTACTAAGAAAGGCCCTGGAAGGAATACTTCCAAAGGAAATTATTGAAAGAAAAAAGAGCCCTTATCCAAAAACTCATAATCCAGAATACACAAAAATAGTTACAAAACGTATGGCAGATATTATGAAAGATAAGAGTTCTCCTATTTTGCCCCTTATAGATAAAAAATCAGTTAAAACATTAATAGACACAGGTGGATCTTCTTTTAAAGCACCTTGGTTTGGTCAGCTTATGAGAGGGCCTCAGCTTGTTGCGTATCTTATTCAAGTAAATACATGGCTTAAGGAATATAATGTGAAAATAGAATTTTAAGAATTATAGAGTCCCTAAATGAAAAATCAACTTATACGCAGGTATATTTTTAAGTTAAGAATTAAAAATATCCAGAGTATAAGTTGATTTTTTGCTTAGAAACTCTATAAAGGTTCTTTATTTAGAATTTTTTAATACAGCATTCATACTGCCAGTTTTATAACCTAACATATCTAGTGTGACATAGGTAAAACCTATTTCTTTTAACTTTTTCCCGATTTTATCCATTAAATTTACATTAAAAAACTTATATCTTTCTTCTGGATCTACTTCAATGCGTGCAATTTCATTGTGGTGTCTTACCCTAACTTGTTTAAAACCTAAATCTAGTAAAAATTGTTCTGCATCTTCTACCATTTTTAATTTTTGGATGTTGATTTCATTTCCATAAGGAAACCTGGAAGATAGGCATGCAAAAGAAGGCTTGTTCCAGGTTGGAAGTCCCATTTTTTTTGAAAGATTTCTGATATCTTCTTTGGTAAGTTCGGCTTCTTTTAGGGGACTTAATATGCCTAGTTCTTCAGCTGCCTTCATACCAGGTCTAAAGTCTTTAGTGTCATCTAAATTTGCTCCATCTAAAATGTAAGCCACATTGTTTTCTTCCGCAATTTTTTTTAGCTTTGAAAATAATTCTTTTTTGCAGTAGTAACATCTGTCTACAGGATTTTCTTTATATCCTTTAATATCTAGTTCTTCTGATTGTATAATTATGTGTCTTACACCTATTGATTTTGCGTATTTTTTAGCTTCTTCCAATTCTCTTTTAGGATAAGTAGATGAGGCAGCGGTAACTGATATTATTTTATCTTCCAGGATGTCATGGGCAACTTTTAGCAAAAAAGTGCTGTCCACTCCACCTGAGAAGGCAATTATTGCGCTTTTAATATTTCTTAGATTTTCTTTCAAGTTCTCTAATTTTAAATTTGTTATATCCATAATTATCCCCCATAACTTACGATAATTTTAAGTTTATGTATAGTATAAGGCATATTCAAAAAAATAACTAGTCAGTATGCTAGCCTATTTTGCGTCTTTGACTTATTATTTTCTTTCATATACCTAACATAGAATGTCCTGTAGGATTTAAAATCATACATGGGTATGTTAAAATGAAATATGTACTAAAAAAAAGATACACAGGGGGGTTTTTTATGAAAAGCATAAATTTAAAAAATATTTTTGAAGTAAAATATGCAAAATTAGCTTTCGATTCGATATCTATCTATAGAAGTTTACTTGAAGATGATGTAATAGGGAGCTTAAGAAACCTTATAAGTTATATTGATATGGGGAAAATCAATATAGGTTGTGCTGCAAATATGTACAATGATTTCTTTTTTAAATTAGTAAAAAGTGGATACTGTTCTCTACAAGAATATATTATGGATAAATTGATTTTTAACGAGAATCCATTTTCTATGAAAGCTGAAAGCAAAGAATTAAAAAAAGAAGAAGATGTAATTAAGAAAGCTGCTAAAAGCGATTTAAGAAATCTTTGTTGTATTGCTAAATTAACTTCCGTTGACGTAAAGGAAGGTATGTTAAGTTATATTTCTGAAGGTAAATTAAAACAGGTGGTAGAAACATTTCCAGAGTGGAAAGCAGAAGTTGATTTTGAAGGTATAAACAGTCCAGAATATGTAAAAGACATAAAAGAAAAACTTTATCACAGTGATAACTGGGATGAATGTATGGATGATATTGAAGAGTTTCATGAACATTATGGTTGTGGAATTTTTGCTCGTTATAGGGCCTTTATATGGGAACATGATGAGGGCAAAGGATTTTTTAAGGGAATTGAAAATCCTGATCCTATTTTACTTTCAGATCTTATTGGATATGAGAGAGAGCATCAAATAGTAATAGAAAATACACTGCAGTTTTTAAATGGATTTTTTGCAAACAATGTACTTCTTCATGGAGACAGAGGGACTGGTAAATCATCTACAGTAAAAGCAATACTCAATAAATATTATACTCAGGGACTTCGTATGATTGAACTTCCGAAATCCTATCTTGTGGATTTCCCAAATATAATAAGAAAATTAAAAAACAGACCTGAAAAATTTATTATATTTATAGATGACCTTGTATTTGGTGATGATGAAGAAAGTTATACTGCACTTAAGTCTATACTTGAAGGGGGACTTGAAAATAAATCTTCAAATGTTATAATATACGCCACATCAAATAGAAGACATCTTGTAAAGGAATATTTCAATGAGAGAATGACATCTTCTTATTCTGGCTCCGAAGGGGAAGTACATGAAGGAGATAGTGTGCAGGAAAAACTTTCACTGGCAGATAGATTTGGAATAAACGTAATATTTGTATCTCCAGATAAAAATAAGTATTTGCAGATTGTGGACGGAATAGCTAAAAGGAGAAAATTAGATATAGATAAAGATACTCTACATAGAGAGGCTCTTAAATGGGAACTCTGGTATAATGGACGTTCTGCAAGAACTGCAAGACAATTTGTAGATTGGATAGAAGGACATGAGCTTATAGAGAAAAACAATCTTAATTAAAAATAAAACTTAGGAAGCCAAATTCCTAAGTTTTATTTATTCAGATTATATTATTACCTTCCTATTGGTATTCCTATAGCTTTTATTTCTACGCCAAAAAAATTATGAGTAACATTTATCAACTTGATTAATATTATAGAAGTATAGAACAGATGATGAAAAGTGAGAATCAATAAATATTTATAAAAATATTAAAAGAAGACAAGGAGGGAAACTTTATGTCACGCAGATGTGGGTGTTACGGAAAAGAGGTAGTAATAATTATAATAATATTATTACTATGCTGCGGTTGTGGCTGCTAGTAGTTACTGATCCTAAAAATGTAAGTTCTTTAACTTAATAGTAACCTTTATAAACTTAATTAATATAATAAAAGTGTAGAGCAAATGATGAGAAATTAGATAGCTTAGAATTATTTTAGGAAGATAAGGAGGGTTCTTTATGTCATGTTGTAGACACGGTGGTAGAGGAAAAGAAGTAGTAATAATAATAATACTGTTATTATTATGTTGCGGATGTGGATGCAGATAATGTTACAATAAGTAGTAGGGAAGGAAACGAAATTTTCGTTTCCTTTTCTCTATTTAAAAGGAAATGTAGTATTATTTGCTATTTACTCTTTAGACTTAGTAACATATGTTACAGATTTTGTGACTGCATTTTATTATAATATAGACAGTAAAGTAAGGAGGAGAAAATATTATGATAAGAAAAATTGTTAATATAAATAAAGAGAAATGCAATGGATGTGGACTTTGTGTAAATGCATGTCACGAAGGTGCTATTGAACTTGTAAATGGAAAAGCTGAGCTCATAAGTGATGAGTACTGTGACGGACTTGGTGATTGTCTTCCTGAATGTCCTACAGGAGCTATAAATATAATTGAAAGAGAAAGTAAGGATTATGACGAGAAACTAGTTGCTAAAAAGGCTAAAGAAAAGGAAAAGGAAGAAGTTATGCCTTGCGGATGTCCAGGTACAGCAGCTAGAAAAATAGAAAGAGCTTCAGATAAAAATGCGTATACAGATAAAAAGAATTTAGAAGATTTTAGTGCTGATTCTGAGTTAACACAGTGGCCTGTTCAATTGAGCCTTATAAATACAAATGCACCTTATCTTAAGAATGCAAAGTTACTTGTAGCTGCTGATTGTACTGCATATGCCTGTGGAGATTTTCATAAAAAATTTATAAAGGATCACATTACAGTAATAGGATGTCCTAAGTTAGACGACATTAAATATTATGAAGATAAATTAACTGAAATTATAGAAAAAAATGATTTGAAAAGTATAACTGTAGTGAGGATGGAAGTACCATGCTGCTCAGGTATTGTAAATGCAGTGAAAAATGCAATGCTTAGGGCAAAGACAATAATTCCTTATGAGGAAGTTATAATATCAATTTAGGCAATGCACAATTCACAATGGACAGTGCACAATTAATGAGGATTTTCAGCGAAAGCTGAAAATCGATTAAGTTTATTTTGCCTTCAGGCAAAATTTCAATAACTGTGAATTGTGAATTGTGAACTGTCAACTGTTCTCAAAGGTTCCGTATACTACTGGGGCATAATTTTGAACCATAATTTTGCCTTTACTCATAAGGGTATGTATGTTCAGTTTTTTATCTAATAAAATTATATCTGCATCGTAACCTTCAAGGAGATTGCCCTTATGTTCAAATTTTAAAAATTTTGCAGGAGATGAAGTGAAAGGAATTATGGATTCTTCCATAGATATACCCATTTTTATACACTCTCTTATTGACTCCATATCTGTAGAGGGGAGTCCTACTGTCAATTTTGTTAAATTTCCTTTATCGTCAAATAAAGGCATACTCCCTCCTGCATCAGAACTCATAGTTATGTGATAAGGAGATATGTTTTCCTTTAAAATTTTATTGTAGAGTTCTGGGGCACTTTGAGCAGTATCTCCTTCATTTTTAATTCCAGTAGTTATGTCTATAAATCCACCCATTTTTAAATATTCTAAAGCTTGTTTGGATATTAAACTGTTTCTATTTAAATGTGTAGGCAGCAAGTTTTCAAAAGGTATGTCTGATTTATCTATTAAATCAAATAGAGGAGTCATACCTTTTTTCCCATCTCCTAGATGCATATGAAGTACACCACATTTGCCTGAAATGATACCACCTATCCTTGTTTCACAAGCTAGATGTATTAAATCTTCTTCAGAAGGATGGCTGTCTCTGTGATCAGATACAGCTATTTCACCAGCTCCTATTATTTTATCTACGAGTACAATGTCTCCCCTTACGCTGTCTGTAAGGGTTCTTGTGGGTACGGAGTAACATCCTGTCCAGCAGAATGTGGTTATACCTTCCTTTTCAAGAGCCCGGGCTTTAGCTATAAGTCCTCCCATATTTCTTGTAATTCCATCCGTTCCCAAAAGTCCTACACAGGTAGTGATACCGTTCAAAGTAAGATTCGTAAGGTTTAGTTCAGGAGTTCTGTTATTAAAGCCTCCTTCACCTCCAGCCCCATTTATATGTATGTGGAGGTCAATTAAACCGGGAATTGCAATTAAATCATCTCCATCTATTATTTCAACTTTAGGAAAATTACTAGATGGAAAGTCTATCTTTTTAGATATGTAAGCTATTTTATCAAAACAGGTTAATATACTTATTTTTCCCATGGATTTAGGATTAAATACTTCTACGTTTTTTATTAAAATCAATTTTTAGCACATCCTTAAACATATTTTGTTGCTATTTTTATTATGATTTAAATATCAAAGTTTTAATCCTTTTAAATATATTTATCAAGACCTCTTATAGAAATTTCTCCAGATATTAATTTTTCAAAAGAACCATTTTCATATTGTACGATTAATCCACCATCTTCAGCTAAATCCACTGCTTTTGCCTGTCTTTCGTTTCTATTTTGAATTATACGTATGTTTTTACCTATAGCAGCAGAATTATTTTTGCATATTTTTATAGATGATTCAATAGTTTCTTTTTTAACGAATTCTTCATATAGAGGTTCAAACTTATTTAATATAGTACCTAGGATAATTTTTCTATCCATGGTTGATCCTGTTTGTATTTTAAGGGAAGTGGCTTTATTTAAAATATCTTTTTGGAAATCTTCTCTATTCAAATTTACATTTATGCCTGTTCCAGGAATCACATAATTTACTTTGTTTAACTCGCCACTCATTTCTGTTAAAATACCACAAACTTTTTTACCATCCATTACTATATCATTTGGCCATTTTACTTTAGCTTCTATTTTTAATTCTTTTAATCCCTCTATTATGGCAGCAGCAATTATCTGTGTTATCTTTGGAATTTCCATAGGATTTACATTCGGCCTCAATATTATAGAAAAATATATGCTTTTATATTTAGGAGATGACCATGCTCTGCCAATCCTGCCGCGCCCTGCAGTTTGTCCCTCAGCTATAATTACAGTCCCATTTTCTTCTCCTTGTTCAGCTAATTTTTTTGCTATGGTATTTGTGGATCCTATACTTTCATAATGGATAATTTTTTTGCCTATGTATTTTGTATTCAAATGGTCTTTAATTTCTTCAAAAGTAAGTATATCAGGGCAACTTATAAGTTTATATCCTTTTTTTGAGGAAGAGTCTATGGTATAACCTTCATCTTTTAATACTTTTATATATTTCCATATAGCAGTACGACTTACACCTAATTTTTCGCTTATAAGTTGACCAGAAACAAAGTCATTTCTATTTTCTTTTAGTAAGTAAAGAACATCATAATGTTTCATGTAAAAAACCACCTTATTATAATACTTAATGGTATTATAACACAGTTATACTATTAAATATTTGTTAGGTTTATATTAAAAAAATAAAATTTATCTGTAAATTATCGCTTAAAAGTAATATAATCGATTTAAAGAAGTTAATATTAAATAGGGGGGTTTTCTTATGTTAAACGGAAAAAAAATTCGTGATATAAGAGAAAGTTTGGGATATACTACTTTGGATATTCAAAATCTTGCTAAAGATACCAGATTTCAAACTTCAATTTCAAAATCTTATTTGGAAGAATTGGAGAGAGGAGATAAGAAAAATCCGAGCCTTGAAAAAGTTGCAGTAATTGCAAAGATACTTGGCTGTAAAATTGATGATTTAATATTAAGTGCATGATTGCCATAAAAACTTCTTAAATAAAAGTTATAATAAATGAATTATTTTAAAACACTTATAAAATTAAGGATTTATCGTTGAAAGTAAAGCTGATTTCAGGATAAATCCTATTTTTTATCCGATCGCTACCATTGCTAACACCCCCATCTTATATCAAAGTGGCGAGCGGCTACGTTCCTGGATAACGAGTTCTAGCTTAAAAACAGACATTAGGCATATACTAATTAGAAGAGAAGGTGGAAATTATGTTGGATTTATGCTTACTAGGATGTGGAGGTAGTATGCCTGTGCCAGATAGGTATCTTACCTCGATGATAGCATCTTATAATGGAAAAAAATTACTTATAGATTGTGGTGAAGGAACTCAGGTTAGCTTAAAAATACTTGGATGTAAGATAAAAAATATAGACGTAATTTTGTTTACACACTTTCATGCAGATCACATAGCAGGTCTTCCAGGACTGCTTCTTACCATAGCTAATTCCGGCAGGAATATGCCTATTACGATAATTGGGCCTACGGGATTAAAAAAAGTAATAGAAGGACTTATGGTAATAGCTCCGGTGCTCCCTTACAGTATAAACTTGCTTGAACTTTGTGGTAAAGAAAGCTATTTTGAAAAAATAGGAGATTTTAATATAGGTGTGCTGCCTGTAGACCATGGAATGCCTTGCTTTGCTTATTCAATAAGTGTAGATAGAAATAGAAAATTTGACCGGGACAAAGCTTTAAAAAATCAAGTGCCGCTACTTATATGGAATAGACTTCAAAAGGGGGAAAAGATAGAATATGGAGAAAAAATATATACTCCTGAAATGGTACTTGGAGATAAAAGAAGTGGATTAAAAGTGTCTTATTGCACTGATTCCAGGCCAACCTATGAATTAACTCAATTTGTAAAAGAATCTGATGTATTTATATGTGAGGGGATGTATGGAGAAGATGAGAATATTGTAAAGGCACTTCAATATAAGCATATGTTATTTTCAGAAGCAGCTACTCTTGCCAAAATGGCAGAGGTGGGAGAATTGTGGCTTACTCATTTTAGTCCTTCTATGCCTAAGCCAGAATTGTACCTGCAAAATGCCCAAAGTATATTTAAAAAAACAGTGATTGGAAAAGATAGATATGTAAAAAGTATAAATTTTAAAGATTAAAAATTATAGATAAATGACTATGATTTAGTAGTAATATTATATATTTTACCCTATAATAAAATTATGAGAAAATTTTATTGTGAGGTGATTTTAAATGATACAACATCATAATGATATGGATACATTTTTTAAGAACTTGGAAAAAGATATAATTCTTTTTAAAAATAAAGCATTAGTAAATATTAGTGAGTATATGTTTATGCTCTATTGGAAAATGGGAAATTTAATTTTAATGAGAGAAGAAGAAGGATGTGAAGTGGAATTTATAGGTGTAACAGTAGAATATCTTAAAAGTAAGTTTCCTAATAATGTATGTTTTACAGAAAAAAATTTAAAAAGCATGGCTAAATTTGCTAAAGAATATAAGTCTCAGGATTATGTAAGTCAATTGGCATCTAAGGTAAGCTGGTCATGTAACTTAATTCTCATGGATAAGATAAAAAATATTGATAAGAGAAAAGAATACATAGATGAGATGTGGGAAAAGGATTGGTCTATTGAAGATTTAATAGGGGAAATAGATAAAGAGTGCGGAATTCAGGAGTTAGATTATGCAGAACTTTTTAACACAGAATCTTCTCAAAAAGAAAATATTGAAAATAAAAGCATCATCACTTCTGAAGAAGAAAAGTGTGAAGTAAAAAGTAAAATAAAATCAGAAGATAATTTTTGTTTTATGAAAGATACAATTTCAAAAGAACAGGGAGAAGATCTATCTGAAGACGATATTAAAAAATTTTCTCCTATACTAAAAGATGAATATCTCATGGATTTTATGGACATTTCAGATGAAATTAAAGAAAAGGTTTTTCAGCAGCATTTTATAAAGAGTGTAGTAGAATTTTTCTTAGAATTGAATTCAGGATTTGCCCTAGTAGGAAAAAAACATCATATGGAACTTTCAGGTGGAGATTATTATGAAGATTTACTTTTTTACAATTTGAAATTAAAATGTTATATAGCTGTCGAACTAAAAATAGGGAGATTTAAGCCTGAATATCTTGGAATTTTAACTTTCCACCTTTCTGCGATAGATGACTCACTAAGAGGTAAAGAAGACAATGCATCTATAGGAATAGTTTTATGTAAGGATGGAGAAAAACTAATTGTTCAGTATGCTTTTAAAGATGTAGAAGATCCTAAAAATGCAGAATATATGTTAAGTGAAAATATTCCAGAACAATTTGAAGGAATATTACCTCCTATAAAGGAAATAGGACGTGGAATTAAAATAAAATTAAAAGATTGAAAAACGGGATATTGAATGAAACTTCAGGCCTATAATAAACCTGAGGTTTTTTTAAGGACAATTTTCGGTACTTACTAAAGGATGTGATTTAATATGGAGTCAAAAAACAGAAATATAATAATTGCAATAATGCTAGCTACATTTCTTGGAGCTGTAGAAGGAACTGTTGTAACTACGGCTATTCCCACTATTGTAAAAAGCTTAAATGGATTTGCACTAATGAGCTGGATATTTTCCATGTACTTACTTACTGCTACTATAACTACGCCTATATATGGTAAATTATCAGATTTATACGGAAGAAAAAATACTTTAATTGTAGGTATATCTATATTTTTATTAGGAAGTTTTTTATGTGGAATATCTATGAATATGTATTCACTTATAGCTTTTCGTGCTATTCAAGGAATAGGTGCAGGTTCAATATTTACAGTAACATATACTATAGTTGGAGATTTATTTGATGCTTCTGAAAGGGCAAAGATTCAGGGATGGGTGAGTACAGTGTGGGGGGGCGCTAGTCTACTTGGGCCTTTCTTAGGAGGATTTCTAATAGATACACTCTCCTGGCACTGGATATTTTTTATAAATATACCTTTTGGAATAATTTCTATAGTGCTTCTTAAAAATAATTTGAAGGAGAATTTTGAGAAGAGGAAAGTAAGGATAGATTATATGGGAACGCTGGTTTTAACTGTTTCTATAGTACTTATTTTGTATGGATTTTTAAGTGTCGGAAAAAAAAGTTCTCCTGACTTGGCTCCTACAATTATATGTATAAGCATATCTCTAGTGCTTTTATTTGTATTTTATTTTGTGGAAAAAAAGTCAGGCGAGCCTATTATGCCTTTTGAAATATTTACAAGAGCTAATATAGTTGTAAACATAGTAAGTTTTCTAGGATCAGCTTCACTAATTGCTATTGATGTATATATGCCAATTTATATTCAAAATGTGCTTGGATTTGGAGCAACTATTTCAGGTGTTTGCATTGCACCTATGTCATTTACCTGGCTTATCTCTTCTATAATTCTTTCAAAATGGATGACTATATACAAGGAAAGAAATATAATTTTGATATGTTCCATGGTATTATTGTTTTCCAGTTTAATGCTATTGACTTTTAACTTAGGTTCAACATTACTTTGGATTATACTGTGCATTTCTATAATGGGTTTCGGATTTGGAGGTACTTTTACAATTGTCACTATAGTGGTGCAGGATTCTGTAGATTATGCTATGAGAGGAGCGGCTATGGCGTCAAATGCCCTTCTTCGAAATTTAGGACAAACTATAGGTGTGAGCATATTCGGTAGTATATTCAATTTAAGTATAATAAAGTATTTTGAAGATATAGGAATTAAAGGTATAAATCCAAGCAATCTTTATTCCTCCTCTATTTTAAATAGTAGTATTTCACTTCAATCGGTAAAGGAATCTTTGAATTCAGGTTTACATCTTTTATTTATATGTGTTATTGGAATAAATTTGATTTCTTTCTTATTTGCATTGCTTTTTCCAAAAAAGCTTAAGAGTGAGTAAATATTGAAAAAACAATAAAACCTTGTGAAAGTGAAGGGATTTTATTGTTTTTTCAATATTTTATAACGTAAATTTATCCAGTTTAGTTTTTAATTTTTTAGAGAAATTATTTAATTCATCTGCAAGATTTTTTATATTTCTCATATTTTGATTTACTTCAGAAGTAGATGCTGATATTTCTTCAGAAGATGCTGATATTTTTTCAGATGCAGAAATTACTGAATCCATCGAAGAGGTTACTGTGTCTGTATTTTTACAAATCATATCTATTTTGGTTACATTTTCATTAATTATTACAGGTATTTTTTGGATAAAAGAGATAACCCTACTTAAGGTACTTTTAGTCTCATTTATGGTTTCTATTTGGGATTGAGCTGCAGTACCAGATTTTTTTACGCTATCTGCTGAAAGATTAATTGCAGAAACAAGATCACTAATCAAATTACGTATTTTATTAACAGAATCTGAAGTATCATTTGATAATTTTTTAATTTGTTCTGCTACTACTGCAAAGCCTCTCCCAGCTTCTCCAGCTCTTGCTGATTCTATGGATGCATTTAAAGATAGAAGATTTATTTGAGTTGATATATCCTCTATGACATTTATTATAGTTGATATTTCATTTGATTTATCCAGTAATTTTTTTATTTTGTGATTAGTGTCTTTGGATAAAGCTATATTCTGTGAATTTTTATTTTCTAAATCTGTAAGTACTTCTACAATATTTGAATTCAAATTACTGGCAGATGAAGATTCCTTTTCCATAGAAATACTGTTATTTCTTACTTTATCTATGTTTTCAGCTAAAAGTTTCATATTATCGAAGCTATTTTGCATATCTTTTGTAGAATTATTTATAGCACCAGAAATTTGTTCCATGGCCTCTTTTACATTATTTGAATTTTCAAATGCAATATCTGTAGAGGAGTTTATAGTTGTAGCCTTAATACTCAATGTTTCAGATAGCTCTTTTATTGTTATAAGTACATCTCTGATATCCTTGATCATTTTATTAAATATTGTACCAATATATCCTATTTCATCATTACTTTTTATATTTAAACTTACCTGCATATTACCATTAGATACCATTTCCATAGATTTAACTATGTTACCCAAAGGTTTTACTTTCTTTTTCATTAACCTAATTATTAGAAGTAGTGAAATTAGCATTAGTATTAATGAAATAACTATTAATAATTTTAATATTTTATACATAGGCTTGTAAAAATCTGATTCGTAACATCCCACATTTATATACCAACCCCAGGGTTTAAAATAAGCTACAGAATTTATTTTCATTTTGCTGAATTTTTCTCCAGGGTTTTTCCACTGAAAATTAACAATGCCGTTATTTTTAGGAGTTGTGGCTTCATCAATTATTAGTTTTGATAAGTTTCTTCCACTTTCATCTGTAACATTTGAGATATTTTCTCCTTCCTTAAAAGGATGCATCATTTCTATACCATTTTTATTAATAGCATACATATATGCACTTACACCCATCTCTAATTTAGGATTAAGACCTCTTGTTTTACCATCTTGCTTTTTAGAATTTAGCATTTCTGATTTAAACAGCTCCTGGGCGTCATGTTTACTTATCTTTCCTGCATCTACCTGTTTTTGGAGGCTGTCCATCATAGCAAGTCCCATTTGTATTTTGTTATTGAGAGATGTCTCTCCTAATTTAGTTAAAGCATTTTTGGCGCTAAAAAAAGAAACTACAGCTATAATAATAATTGAAAAGACTATTAAGATAAAAAAGGTTAAATATGATTTTAAAAAGCTTTTATTAAGTTGGGCATCATGTGAATTTTTATTTCGTTTCATTAGATTACCTCCATCATATAATTTGATTAGCTTAGTTAAGGCATTTTCAAAGAAATAACTAGTCAGTATGCTAGCCTATTTTTTATCCGATGGCTACCATCCGTAACACTCCCATCCTCTTAAGCAAACTCCACCTGAGGCTTAGAAGAACTTGATCATACTGCGTCGGTTATAACTTACTTTATAATATATAATAGAATATTTTAAATGATATCTATTATCATCTATATTGATACAGTAACATAGATATGATATGTAGTCAATATAATTAAAGCAATTTTTTGATTAGAAACCTTATATATGAATACTCATCTTACTACTTTTATCTTCATATAATGTACTAAGAATAATATAGAAAGGTATATTTATGAAGAAAAGGAATGGATATTACATTCAATTAGATGATGAAGCTGAAAACATGCTTAGGAAGGCAAATTTTTTAGGATGTGGGCATAATGGGATAGTTTACCTACTGGAAGATAATAATAAAGTGATTAAAATATTTAAAAGCAAATATGTTTGCAGAAATGAATATAATATATTACAAAAAACTAGTAAGAGCAAGTATTTTCCGAAAATATATTCTCATGGGCTTTATTACATTGTGAGGAGTTATGCAGAAGGGGAGAGAATGGATTACTATATTAAACAAAATGGATTGAATGAAAAAGTGGCAAAGAGTATTATAGATCTTATTAAAGAATTTGACAAACTTAAATTTACTAAACTAGATATAAGGTGTAAAGACTTGTATTTGTGTAAGAATTCTTCTATAAAAGTAATAGATCCTAAAAATAATTATTCGAAATGCTGCAGCTATCCAAGACATTTAATGAAAGGCTTAAATAAATTGGGAGTATTAGATGAATTTTTAGAATTTGTAAAAGAAGAATATAGTGAAGTTTATGAGGATTGGAACTACAAAATAAAAAGGTACTTATACAGAGGAATAAAATAGTAAGTTTATTTATATTTTCAAATGGATAAAAGATTTTTATACGTATTTTAAAGGAAACTTACCTTTTAAGACTCCTTTATGTTTTTAAAGTAATGGATATTTAATATACTTCAGTGTATATTTAAAGTATAATTATTTATAAATGCAATGGTAACAGGGAGGCCAATATGGTTTTTATAGTAACAGCATTACATTGTGAGGCAAAGCCATTTATAGAAAAGTTTGCTTTAAAAAAGGATAATTCGATAAATAAATTTCAGGTTTTTAAGAATGAAGAAATTGTACTTATAGTGAGTAAAACTGGATCAATAAATATGGCTTGTGCTTGTGCATATATTATAGCTAAATTTGAATCTACTCAATACGATACCTTTATAAATATAGGCGTTTGTGGAAGTAAAGATAGAACTTTTCAAATTGGTACATCAGTACTTTGTAATAAAATAATTGATAATATTACTGGTAGGGATTTTTACCCTGACATGATATTTAGACATCCTTTTAAAGAGGCATGTTTAGAGAGTTTTGCGAAAATAGTGGATCAAAATTATCTAGAAAAAGTAAGAGGGGACATTGTAGATATGGAAGGAGCTGCTTTTTTTAAAGCAGTATCTATATTTATGCCGCCCCATAGAATTTATTCTTTGAAGATAGTATCTGACTATTTGGATGGAACAAAACTAACTGCAGAAAAAGTTACAGCATTAATTTATGAAAAATCAGATGAGATATGCAGTTGGATACAGGACATTGAGCATCAATGTGCAAAATCTAAGGATATATTGGATGAAAAGGACATGGACTATATAAACGAAATAATATGCAATTTTAATTTATCTGTTTCTATGCAGCACCAACTAAAAAAGTTGGCTAAAGCATACAAGGTTAGGAATGACAACTTAATACTAGCCCTTGAACCTTTTACCCAGATTTACTGTAAAACTAAATATGAGAGGAAGATGTATTTTGAAAAACTTGTACAGCAGCTTGAATTTATGTAGCTTTTCTCATATTTACGTGGAAAATGGAGTTACTGAAAATGAAAATACAAAGAGGATACTATCTAAGTTTAAAAGCTCCAATGTTATAAAAATAAATCACTATAAAGATGTATTTTGTAGACACAATCAAGATTTTTTAGTTCAAAAAAAATCTCCTAAACTAATACTTGCACGCAATTATGGAAACTTAATTTATGAAGGCGCAAGGGTATGTGATGATTTCGGAAACGAACATTTTTATTATACTTCATCTATTATGAATTGCTTGTATAATTGCGAGTATTGTTATCTGCAAGGAGTTTATTCTTCTGCAAATGTAGTTCTATTTGTAAATTTAGAGGATGTTTTCAAAAAGGTGGAGAGTATTCTAAAAAAGCACTCCGTTTATTTATGCATATCTTATGATACGGATCTTATGGCTTTTGAGAATATAACAGGATTTATTAGAAAATGGATACAATTTGTAGGGAAGCATAGTAATTTAAAGATAGAAATAAGAACTAAAAGCTCCAATTTTAAAAGTATAGAAGATATAGTACCACAGGATAACGTAATACTTGCATGGACTCTTTCACCAGAAGAAATTTGCAGGAAATATGAAATAGGTGCTCCAGGTTTTAAATATAGGCTGAACAGTATTAAAAATGCTGTAGACAGGGGATGGAAAGTGAGAGTTTGTTTTGACCCATTGTTATATGTACATAATTGGGAAAAATATTATAAGAATTGTGTAGAAGATACATTTAGGATTATTCAAGAAGAAAACATACAGGATGTGAGTATTGGCGTATTTAGAATTGGAAAGGATTATTTAAAGAATATGGAAAAAATCAATCCACAATCTTTATTATTGGCTTATCCATTTAAAACTGCAGATGGAACCTGTAGTTATTCAGAACAGCATCATAAGCTTTTGGTCAATTTTGTATATGATTTGGTTTGCAAATATGTTAAAAAATCTAAAGTGTTTGTACAATAAAAAGAATACAAAATTATAGAGAAGGTGTAAGGATGAAAACTGCAATTGTAACGGGAGCTTCTTCAGGTATAGGATTTGAAATATCCCAGAAACTAGTGCATATGGGATATAGGGTTTATGGATTTGGTAGAGATTTTTCCAAGGTAGAATTTGATAACCCCAATTTTATAAGAGAAGTTTGTGATATAACAAATACAAATAAATTCTTTCGGAGAATAGATGAAATAAAAGCCAAAGGTGAAGTATTTTTACTTGTAAATAATGGTGGAATTGGATACTTTGGACCTCATGAAGAATTAAATCCTAAAAAGATACATGAAATGGTAACAACCAATTTGGAAGTACCTATGGCATTAAGCAGTATACTGCTGAGGCAGCTTAAGAAAAATAAGGGGATTATAATAAATATATCCTCAGTTACGGCAAAGGAAATAAGCACTTATGGCTGTGCTTATTCTGCTACGAAAGCAGGGTTAACTCATTTTTCTGAAAGTCTTTTTAGTGAAGTGAGAAAGACAGGTGTAAAAATAATAACAATACATCCAGATATGACGAAATCAAATTTTTATAGAAATGCAAATTTTAGCGAAGATGACAGCAGTGAAGACTTTTACATAAATTGTAGAAATGTAGCAGATGCTGTGGAATGGATACTTAATGAACCGACTAGCTTGGTAGTAACAGAACTTACTTTAAAACCACAAAAGCATAGAATAAAGAGAAAGTAGTATAAATAAAGTATTTAAGTTAAAAATTTATAGTTGAGAATGGAGAGTCCAAAGTGAAGGTTGATTTTTCTTCACAATGTTACGAAAAATCTTAAATTCAAAGCTTATTGAAGCAAAGCTTATTGAAGCTTTGCTTCAATAGTGATATATTTTAGATTTTCTGAAATGTTAACAGAAGAAAATTATCCATCACTCTCAACTCTACACTTTTCATTTTCAACAACTATTAATTCTTAACTCTTAATTATTAATTTCTAGAGAGAAGGAGCTCTGTTAGTATTTTTGCTATGATACTTTCAGCTCCTTCATTTAAATTCATTTTATTTTCCATTATTCCATCCATGCCTCCTCTGGTAAAGTTATCTACAAGTGATTTACCCATGGAATTTTTACCTAAAAACCATTCGTAACATAGTTTAGCTTTATCCAAGTATTTTGTGTCTTTAAGTAATTTGTAAGCTTCGACATACATGAGAGCCGTTCCACAGGCTTCTAAAGGCTGTTCATCAAATTTAGATGGGTGAGAATCTCCCTTTTTAAACCAGGTATTGCTTCCTATAGGTTTGAAATAACCTTTTTTAAAACAATGTTGTTCTAAAAAATTTAAAGCCTCTAGAGCAATATTTAAATATTGCTTATTATTTAATGTATAGCTGCTTTTTAAAAGGCACAATGGGAATATGCCATTCCCGTAAGTGAGACTATTTTTAAACCATTTCCAGTCATCACTGCTGTAAGATTTAAAATTGTCTACAAGGGAATCTGAAAGCATAGTTAAATCTTCTTTTACAACATCTTTTGAGATCTTAAATGTAGAACTATTCTCTAAAACCTCACTGTAAATCAAATTTAATCCCAAAAGGCAGTAGGCTTTGCTGTGAATGTAGGACAATGACTTTACATTTGGAAGAGCCTTTAATAGCATGTTTTCAGCCGTATATTTTATAGAATATGGAAGAATTTTTGATTGAACCATATATCCTAGTGCCCACAAGCATCTTCCAAAACAATCTTCGGAACCTTCTTCTTCAATGAAATTTCTGTTGTAATCCATAAAATTCTTAAAAGTTCCCTTTTTATTTTGGGCATAGAGCAAAAATGAAGTGTATGTAAAAATTAATTTTAGATACTTTTCACTTTTGAATTTTTCATACAACATTATGGCTGTAATCAAAGCTCTTGCATTATCATCTGTAGTATAGCCTGAATTTGGATCGGGAACTGCAAATACGCTGTGCTGTATAATTCCAGTATCATCAGTCATTATAAAAAGGGGTGCAGAATCTTTTTCTTCAAAGGTAACCATATATTACACCACCTGAGTTGCAATTTCGCTATTTTTTATAACAGAAGCAAATAGATTTTCATATTGTGCTGCTACAGAAGGCCATCTCATTTTCATGCCTAACTTCATGGTAGCTTTTTCCATAGTATGCCTCTTAAGAGGGTTATCCAATAAGAAATTTATAGCTTCTGCCAGCGAATCTGCATCTTTAAATTTTGCAAGAATTCCTCTATTTTTGCTTAACATTTCTTGTGCATACCTATAGGGAGTAGAAACTATAACTCTACCATAGCCTGCTGCATAGGCTAAAGTACCACTTACAGCCTGTTCTTTACCTAAATAAGGAGTCATGTATATATCAGATAAAGTTAGGTATTGCACTATTTCTTTTTTTGTAAGATATTTGTTTACAAATTCTACATTATGCTGGATATTAAATTGTGATACTAAATTTGTAAGTTTATTTCTATAACTTTCACCTTGTTCCTTTTTTATACAAGGATGAGTTTGACCTAGTACTAGGTAAAGAATTTCAGGATGTTTTTTTGCTACTTTGGAAATAGATTCTATAGCATATTCGATGCCTTTTCCAGGACTTAGGAGTCCAAAAGTACTTACTACGCTCCTGCCTTTGTATCCTAGTTTTTCTTTTAAACAATTCCTATCTTCTACAACAATATCTGGAACTCCATGAGGAATGAGTATGATTTTGTTTTCAGGAATATTATATGTTTTCATTAAAATTTTTATGGAACTTTTTCCCATAGTAATGACTTTTTGGCTTTTATTACCTAAAGTTTTGAGTATAAGTTTTTGTTTTTCAGAAGGCATCGAAAGTATGGTATGAAACGTAGTTATAAATGGAATATTTAAATTATTTACAAAATCTAATATATATTCGCCACAGTCCCCACCATATATTCCATACTCATGTTCTAATACAACTAAATTATTATCAGAATTATTTAATATATTAGCAAGATGAATATAGGATTTCCTGTCAAATTGATTTAAAGTGAAGGCTACGTCTTTCGTATATTTATAATTTTCATCATTGACAGCAGCTATTTTATAGGAATTAGAAGAAAATTTATTTTTTAAATTTTTTACAATATCGGCAGTAAAAGTAGCTATCCCACAGGCACGTGGCGGATAAGTACTCAAAAATACTATATTTTTTTTCAATGATATCACCTCTTGAGTTTTTATATTGCAAGTAAATTATTATTATAATTGTTTGCAACATAGGCTGCATTAATTATATTGCAATATTTTTCTATAGTGCAATCTGAAGCTACTACAGAGTTTATTAAATTCACATTTCTATTTATGTTTATTCTATCCCACAGTACGCTCTTGCTTATGTTGCAGGAAGTTCCGATATGACAATTGTTGCCTAAAACCGTATAGGGACCTATCTGAGAATTTGCTTCAATGATACAATTATGTCCTATAAATACAGGACCTATTATTTTAGCACTAGGATGAATTTTTACACTTTTATTTTTAAAAATTATATTATTTTTATTTGTAAGATTTTTTGCTTTCATAAGTTTATTACAGTTGCTGTACAATATATCTACGTGTGCTTTTATATATTTTTTTATTGTGCCTATATCTATCCAATAATCAGTGTATTTGTAGGCAGCCATTTTATAACTCTTATTAAGGAGCAGGGGATAAGTGTCTTTTTCTATAGATACAATTTCCTTTTCAGGTATTTCTTTTAGTACTTCTGGCTCAAATATATACACTCCTGCATTTATCCATTTTGAGTTGGTTTCTCCTTCCATAGGTTTTTCTTTAAAAGCTTTTATATAGTTGTCTTCATCAAATTCTATAACTCCATACTGAGATGAATCTTTTACTTCAGTCATAGCTATGGAAACAGAAGCTTTCTTTTCTCTATGAAACTTTATAAAATCAGAGTAGCATAGATTATTTACTATATCTGAATTCATGATTATAAAAGTGTCATCAAAGAAACCTTCAGCATTTTTTATGGCGCCTCCTGTACCTAAAGGCAAGTCTTCAGAGATATAATGTATTTTTAATCCATATTTTCTACCATCACCTAAATAATTTTTAATATAATCAGATTTATAACAGGTGCTTATGACAATTTCACTAACACCAGATTCTTTTAACTTTAGTATAGTTCTTTCTATAAGCGGTTTACCCATAATGGGAACCATGGGTTTTGGAAGTTTGTCTGTCAAAGGTCTTAACCTAGTGCCTTTACCTCCAGCTAAAAGCAATGCTTTCATATTGATTCCTCCTTATGCTGAATAAATTTTTGAAATTTAATAAACATCTTAATATATGGTTACAATATATGGTTACAAAGATGTTTATTAATAAATATTTTTCAGTTAATAACAATTATCTTTTTTAAAGGTAATGCTTTTAGATAACTATTGCCGATCTTAAACTTAAAGTAGGAGATCGGGTTGAGATATGGATTTATAACTGTGAAATTTAAGATATTTTAAAAAGTACTAAATTGATAGCAATTTATGGCATATATTACTAGTAATTTTATTTTAATCCAAAAGCAGTATTATGTCAACTTATATTTTTTAAAATTCTAAATATAAAACTAATTCAAAACAATGTAATTAAAACCTGAAGATAATGTTATAATAAAATAGATAATAAATAGAATTATGTCTATGTTTTATGTTAATTAGCTATAGGAGGGGTTTTATGAAAAAAAAGATAGGTATATTTATAATGTCATTTATGATTATAGTTTCAACTCTATTTGCAGCAGGTTGTTCTAACAATTCATCTAATGATTCAACTGCGACTTCAGCTAAAAAAGATAAAATTAAAATAGCTGCTTTAAATGGACCTACTGGAATGGGCATGGCAAAACTTATGGAAAATAAGAATGATTATGATATCACTGTATATAATTCTGCAGATCAAATAGTGTCTAAAATTGTAAATGGAGAATTGGATGGTGCAGCAGTTCCATCTAACCTTGCACCAGTTCTATACAATAAGACCAAAGGTCAAGTTAAGTTAGTTGGAATAAATACATTAGGTGTTTTATACATTGTGGAAAATGGAAATACAGTAAACAGTATAGCTGACTTAAAGGGAAAGACTATTTATTCAAGTGGTAAGGGTTCTACTCCCGAGTATGTACTAAATTACATATTAAAGAAAAATGGATTGGAACCAGGAAAAGATGTGACTATTGATTATAAAATGGATCACAGTGATTTAGCTGCAGCAATAGCATCTAAAAAGGTAAACCTGGCTATGTTACCAGAACCTTTTGTAACTACCACTAAAATGAAAGACAGTAACTTGAGAATACCTATAGATTTGACAAAAGAATGGGACAAGGCTTCCCAGGGACAGAGCAAGCTTGTAATGGGAACTTTGGTTTTTAGAAAATCATTTATAGACAAGAGAGAAAAAGATTTAGACAACTTCTTGAGCAAATATAAAGAATCAGTAGATTTTGTAAATAAAAATAAGGAAGAAGCAGGAAAACTTATAGCAAAGGAAGGTATAATTCCAAAGGCTAAAGTAGCAGAAATGGCAATTCCCAAAAGTAACATAGTATTTATAAGTACTAAAGAAGGGAAGCAGGCCCTAGAGAAATTTTATGAGGTTTTAAATGAAAACAATCCAAAATCCATTGGAGGAAAAATGCCGGATGAAAATTTCTATTACGGTGGAAACAAAAATAATTAAAAAACTATTCATACTTATATTTTGGATACTGGTTTGGGAGATTTGCTCACTTTTTATGAATAATTCTCTTCTTTTACCTTCACCCTTTGAGGTACTAAAAACATTGATAATTTTAATGGGAAAAGCTTATTTTTGGAAAAGTGTTTTTAATAGTATATTAAGAGTGATTATTGGCATTTTATTATCCATAGCTATTGGAATTGTAACTGGTATAATTTCAGGACTGAACAAATTTATAGAGGAACTACTAGGACCTCTTGTGGTTACTGTAAAGTCTACTCCAGTTATATCCATAATTATTATAGCTTTAGTGTGGTTTAATTCATCCAATGTGGTAATTTTTACAGCCATATTAATATGCTTTCCAATAATATACACAAATGTAATCGAAGGCATAAAGTCTGTAGACAATTATTTAGTACAGATGGCAAATGTGTATAAGGTGAAAAGAAAGTATGTGGTAAAAGACATATATCTACCAAGCATAAAAAATTATATTGTGTCAGGAATACTTATGTGTCTTGGAATTGGATGGAAGGTTTCAGTGGCATCGGAAGTGTTAAGTACTCCTAATTATTCTATAGGACTAAATCTTTTAAATGCTAAAACAACTCTGGAAACATCAGAACTCTTTGCATGGACTATTGTAATTGTAATTTTAAGTTTTATTTTCGAAAAAATATTTAAGTATTACTTGAGTAGAGCAAAAAAGTAGTTGTTTACTATAGTTGTGAATTGTGAGCTGTGAAATGTGCATTGATAAAGAGGGTGATTTTATGGAAAAGCAAAATGAAGACCAATATGAAGTTACAATAAGTAGATTGAGTAAATACTATGAGGGAGTACCTGTTTTTTATAATTTAAATATGAAATTCTTGAGAAATAGGGTTACAGCCATTCTTGGACCTTCAGGATGCGGCAAAACTACATTGTTAAATATCATAAGTGGAATTGAAAAAGATTATAGTGGAAAAGTTAATTTAAGAGGCAGCACTATATCCTATGTATTTCAAGAAGATAGATTGATTCCATATCTTAGCGTATATGACAATGTGGCTTTTGTATTAAAATCTACCATGAAGAAAGATAGAATAGATTTAACTGTAAGAAAGTTTTTAAGAATGGTAGAATTGTGGGATTACAAGGACAAGCTTCCCTGTAAACTAAGTGGTGGAATGAAAAGAAGGGTTGCACTTGCCAGAGCTTTTGCTTATAAAAGTGATTTGCTTTTGATGGATGAGCCTTTTAAGGGACTAGACGATAGGTTAAAAAGTGATATAATAAAGAAATTTTTAATGATTTATAGAGAAAGTGCAAGAACTATTATACTGGTCACTCATGATAAAGCAGAAGCTGAAAAATTAGGGGATGTTATATACTCACTGGATTAAGAATTAATTATAGATAATTTTTTTCGTTAAAACTGAAGAAAATCTAAAATATACTAACAAAATTAAAATCATACTTAAAAACTTTTTAATGTTAGGGACTTTACTAATATATAGCTGGTATAAGTAAACTTTCTACTTATACCAGCCATAACAACTATTTAGAGCTTATTACACACTGAGCTAACTCAGACATTTGACTTTCACTTAAATTGCCCATAGAAGTAAGTTCGTAGTTTATACCATTATCTTTCCATTTTAACGCACATTCTTGGCTAAATTTTTCTTTGAGCTTAACATTTTTATTTTTGCTTGAAATTCCAACTAGAACTTCCTTGCCATCTTTAATATCCTGTTCTTCTTTAGCTGAAAATTTAGTGCCTTCAGGTGCTGCATGCACTTTATATTGTGTAAAATATCCTGTAATGCTGCCCATTTTTACAGGTACGGCATTTTTAAATATTGGAGAATTTGCTTCTACAGATCTCTTTGAAGCTCCAAGAGTTAAGGTTGTTTTTCTATCATTATTTATGGAATAGGTTGCATTTGCTCCTCTATTACCATATTGTTTGTCCGGGGTTGCACCGTCTATATGTCCATCTACACTAGCGTCAACCAGTTTATATCCTCCAGGAAGAGAGTCAGGTATTTTTACACTGTAACCTAAATCTTTTTGTAAATCTGCTTTAGATGGAGCTTTATCGTAATGCTTCATATCTGTATAACCATTAACATATTTACCTATACTCTGAAGAGCTGAAGCCCTTAAATTTGGTGATGCAGCAACTGAACCTGCCAGTATAAGAAATCCGCAGGAAGCAGCAATGACAGTTCTTTTAATATTTAAACTAAAAGGTAAGAATTTTTCTTTAGACATATATTTATCACTCCTATTTGATGTAATTTCAGATTTTATATTTTCAAACATGTTATCAGATGGTACTATATCCTGAGATTTGTTTAATAAAGCTTTTTTTATATTTTTATCAAATTGTTCTTGATTAAGCATTTTCATTACACCTCACATCCTTATTATCATTGAAATAGTAACCCTCAAAATTTTCAGTTAAAAATTCTTTTTTAAGTAAATTTCTAGCGTTATGCAGCCGAGATTTTATCGTACCTTCAAAACATCCTAATACATGTGCTATTTCTTTTATGGACAACTCATTATAATAGTATAAGATAACGGTTGTTTTTAAAGGCATACTCAATTTATCAAGGGCCTTATCCACAAGATGTTTTATTTCATTTTTTTCTGTTATGTCAGACAGTGAGTTGTTTGAAATTGTATTTTTATCATTGATATTGTCAATACACAGGTTGTTTTTTTGTTTTGAACAGTACCTCCAGCATATTCTTGTAAGAAGGCGATAGAACCATGATTCAAATGCCTCTGCTTTTTTTAATTTTTTTATTTGACTGAAACATTTTATAAATGCTTCTTGAGCTATATCTTCTGCGATATCTTTTTGACCGGTTATAAGATATACAGTACGTACGGCTTTTACACTGTATTCTTCAAATAATATATTAAAGGCATCTAGATCACCTTCTTTACAGCGCTGTATTATGTCGATGTTATTCACTTAATTACCTCCTCTTTTTGGTGCACCTATTATATAAGAGACACCTTAGATCAAAAAGGTTCAAAAATTTATTATAATTTAATTAGAATTCTCTATAGAGTGTCTAAATAGAAAGTTTACTTATACCAGCCATATACTAACAAATTTCATCACACTA
>ENA-UOOE01000483-UOOE01000483.1-fermentation-metagenome-genome-assembly--contig:-NODE-483-length-39466-cov-350.774149_pt1 | contig 39466 bp, 42 predicted proteins | sample MGYA00245776_ERZ724021 | MGnify/ENA primary metagenome ERZ724021 (study PRJEB28704, sample SAMN03018321) | fermentation metagenome | biome: anthropogenic terrestrial biome; feature: soil... | reverse complement strand
CTTCTAAATCCCTTTCTGGGTTTTTAAATGATCCAAGCACTGTTTTCTCTACTTCCGTCAGAACCTCCCTTCGCAACTGGTTCAACTTACTTACTGGTGCAAACAAATCTCCATGATAATCTATGTCCAGTTTTTTGATTTTAAAGGGAGTTCCTCCAGTTTTTCTGAGCTGCTTTTTTATTTGTGAAGTTTCCAGTGGTTTTTTAATGGCTTTTTCAAATTTGAATGGAGAAACATATTCAACACTTCTTTCAATTCCATTAAAACGAAATTCGCATGTTAAATGTGCAGCACGATCCTTATCCCAATGGATCTTCATGTCAACTGGAATCGGGTGAGGGTAAACCTCATGGATCAAAGAATCAGCAGAATCCATTAAAGATTTTCTACGGGTTATAAATAGTTTATACCCTTCTTTCAATGGTTTGTTAACATTTAGGGCTATTTTAACCTGTTTTGATTTGCCTTTTTTAGTTTTCCCGTACCTACCCAGGACCTTCACATCCTCATTTAAAACCATTCCATAGTCCCTTTCGCCAGCATATCCTCCCTTAAAAACAACACCATCACCCCTTTGGGGAATCATGGCATTCGTCACCTTGACTATGACTTCCCTGCTCTTTGCTTTGTAACCAACCACGTCTCCAATGTAAAGACCTCTGTTACCAGGTTTACTCCGCCCCATAACCGATTTAAAACTTGCATCCATGATGTAACCCTTTGTAAATCCTCTGTTAAATGCAAGTTTCAAATTGGAAACATCTTCATCATGGGGCAACCATTCACCATCTGCAATGGCATCGAGGGCCCTTCTGTAGATATTCACCACGACTGCAACGTACTCTGGAGACCTCATTCTGCCTTCTATTTTGATGGAGTGAACTCCACTTTCCACCAGTTCATGGAGATGTCTGTAAACTGACAGATCCCGTGTGGAGAGCAGATACTTCTCTTCCAGATTCACTTTACTCAGTTTTGATGGAATTCCATGTTCATCCATCTCTCCATGAACCAGATGGTAAGGTTTTCTGCAGGGCTGGGCGCACATGCCCCTGTTACCACTTCTCCCTCCAATGAAGGAGGACATGAGGCACTGTCCTGAGTAGGAGTAGCAGAGGGCGCCATGACCAAAGACTTCAACTTCAATGCTTCCTGCAGTTTCCTTCAGGATCTTTCTTATCTCCTGGAGCTTCACCTCCCTTGAAAGTATCACCCTTTTAAATCCAAAGTCCCTGGCCCATTCAACACCTTCAAGACTGTGGATGGTCATCTGGGTTGAGGCATGCATTTCCATATCTGGCACAATCTCCCTTACAAGACCTGCAACACCAAGGTCCTGAATTATAACTGCGTCAATCCCAATCTCGTAGAGCCAGAGGAGGTAAACTGCAACAGAATCAAGTTCAGAGTCCTTTATAAGTGTGTTGACTGTGACGTAAACCTTCACACCATTTAAATGTGCGTAATCCAATGCTTCCAGTAGTTCCGTGTCTTGGAAGTTTGATGCGTAGTGCCTTGCACCGAAACGTCTGCCTGCAAGGTAAACAGCATCCGCACCTGCATTAACAGCTGCCCTAAGAGCATCTATGGAACCAGCAGGTGCAAGGAGTTCGGGTAAAACAGTTTCAGATGATTTTTGAGCCATAAAAACGTGTCCTTTTCATTAAAAAGTTATGTTTGAATAAAATCCAGGGATAAATCCATTGTATCATTGAAAGTATTTATCAAAATATCTCTTTTGTGCTATCTCTGTAAAGACTATCTATTATAACTATCAAGGATTATAACTATAAGGATACTACAAAACTTATCAACTGCTGTAACAAAACTTACATCTAACATGAGGATACAAATGAAACTATAAATTCAGGGAAATTCTTCAATTTCTCAAGGTCAATGGATTCATTAGAAGTCAGTGAATTCATTAGATAAGATAAGGAATTTCAAAGGATAGGTAGTTTCATATTTCATTATTTTATTCAATCAAATTTATTGTTCAATCAAAAATTTAATAAAAAAAATCATTGAAGTTTAAAAGTTAACGGTGAATACATGAATGCTTATTTAGAAATATTAAGACCTGGAAATGCATTAATGGCAGTTATAGCAATTTTTTTGGTGGCACTTGTTAATGAAGATTTTAACCTTAACGTTCTTTTAGCAGCTTTAGCTGTTTTCATGGCAACTGGGGCAGGAAATGCTGTGAACGATTACTTCGACCATAAAATCGATGCCATAAACAAACCACAGAGACCCATTCCATCAGGCAGAATATCCCTTAAAAATGCAGGAATATATTCTGCAGCACTTTTCATAGTTGCAACAGCAACAGGATTTTATATAGGCACGCTACCAGGAATAATAGTGCTTTTAAGTTCATTGCTCATGATATGGTATGCTTACATCCTTAAAAGAAAATGTTTAATTGGAAACTTCAGCATATCCTTCCTAACAGGGCTTTGCTTTGTGTTAGGGGGAATTGTTGTTGGACATATCTATGTATCAATAGTTTTAGGGTTCTATGCCTTCTTAATGACCATTGCAAGGGAAATAGTCAAGGACATGGAGGATGTTGAGGGAGACAAGGAGGAAGGAGCAACCACACTACCAATAACCCATGGAAAAAAGGCATCATCCATACTTGCAGCTTTTTTCATGATATTTGCGAGCTTAACAAGTCCTGTTCTTTACTTCATGGGAATATTCAATATACTATACCTAATGGTGCTTCTGGTGGTGATAATTGTATTTTTAAGCTGTGCAGTTTCCATATTGAAAGATACTTCAGTTGAAAACACAGCAAAGGTGTCCAAAAGGCTTAAAATAGGAATGGGAATAACATTCCTGGCATTTGCCTTGGGTTCACCATTCCTGACAGGAATTTTAGGATTTTAAGAATTTAGGATTTTAACTTTTTAATCGTGAAAAATAAACAGGGGATATTGTTTTGACAAAGAAGTTGGAAAGTGATCTGGTTGAAAATCTGAATGAAATCCGCAGCATCAGCTCCACGTTTGTTGTTGTGAATAAGTACCTCAAAAAATCCAGAAACGGACGTTACTACATGAATCTGACATTATCAGATAGAACCGGACGAATAAAGGCAATGATGTTTGATGAGAATGCTGAAAATATTCTGGAATCAATAGATGTTGGTACCGTCTGCAGAGTGGAGGGAAACGTTAATGAATTTCCAAGGGACTCTAAAAACTTCAACATAATAATCAATAGTATAGTGGGCTTATCCGAGGGAGATTATGACCTTGATGACTTCATTGTGGCATCCCAGAGGGACAAGGAAGAACTCGTGAATGAGGTGCGCAAACTCATAAAGAGCATAGAAAGCCCTGAACTCAAAAAACTTCTAAGATCCTTCTTCTGTGACAAGGATTTTGCAGAAAAATTTTACACAGCCCCCGCAGCCAAATTTCACCACCACAACTACATTGGAGGACTTCTGGACCATACAGTAGAAGTTTTAAAAATTTCAATGACGCTCTGTGAACTTTTCCCAGAACTCAACAGGGACATGCTCTGCACTGGTGTCATGCTCCATGACATTGGAAAGATACACACCTACAAATACGATCTGACCCATATAGACTTCTCAGAGAAGGGAAAACTTCTGGATCACATCTTCATATCCTCAGATATGGTGAAGGAGAAGGTAAATACCCTTGAAATACCTGAAGATATCTCAGACAGACTCCTGCACATGATACTGAGCCACCACGGTGATGTTAGCAATGGTTGGGGTTCTACAGTAGACCCAAAAACTCCCGAGGCAGTGGCACTTCACTACGCTGATAACTTGAATGCCCGGGTCAAGGATATACTTCAGAACGGGGCTAAAAGATAATCAAAGATTTAGGATAGGTTATTTTAGGATAAATTCTCCGAGGATACGTATGGATTTCTTTGTTGATTCCGTCTAACTTAATGAGCAATTGAATTTTAGCATGATCCATTAAAAATCACCAATAAAAATCAGTTGAACATTCTAATAGCTGAAAGATGACTTTAATCATTTACAAAAATCAAACATGTCCTCAACATCGTAGAATGTTTGACAGAAGGACTTACACCCTACTTTAAGTCGTTCCTCACCTTCTTCTGTTAAAAAGTAGGTTTTATGTTCATCCACCCTTATCCATCCCTTTTCCCTCAGTTCCTTCAGTGCAGGGTAGATGGTTCCGGGACTGGGCTTTTTACCTTTCCTTTTTTCGAACTCTGTTCTGATTTCGGATCCCTTCATTCCTTTCTGGTGTAGAATCCATAGTATTAAAAATGAGAGGTAACCCTTCATGTTGGCGGAACACTTCATGGTTAAATGATATTGGAAAATCGATATATAAAATTTGTTCCACACGAAAACCTCAATATCGGATCACCGATATATTTAAATAGTGTATCGGATAAACGATAGAATAGAAATGGGAATCATTTCAGATACTTAACAAATTCAGATACAAGAACAAGTTCAGAGGGTTTCTGAAGAAATCAGAACAGAATCTTAAAGGTATCTGGGGTGTTTCCCAGCTTTAAATCTTTTATTAAAATTTGTTTTTAATAATTAAAGTTTTTTATATCTATTTTAGGATTTAATCGCTAATTGAAAAGTTGCTCTGGACTTTTTTAAATCTCCGGATGTTTTTAAATAGATCCCTATTCTAGATATAAAATATTTGAAAAAAATCATTTAAAAAATCTTAAAAACAAATTTTAAGAGTTTATTCTAACAATCCGAGGTGATTAAAACTTGAGTGTAACTGTTACCTGTCAGAAAAATAAAAAAAATCGAGGAATTGACTATAAATGGATAGCATTATTGAACGTTATTATAGCAGCACTTATGGGAAGTATAAACGGTAGTATAACATTAATATCACTTCCTGCAATCTTCAATGGAATCCACATCGATCCAATGACCTCCTTCCAGTACCTTCTATGGATACTCATGGGATACGGTCTTGTGACCGCCACCCTTCTTTTAAGTTTTGGAAGGCTTTCAGATATTTATGGAAGGGTTAAACTCTTCAGACTTGGATTTTTGATATTCACGGTAGGATCCGTACTTCTCTATCTGACTCCCTCAACTGGAGATGCTGGTGCCATTGAAATCATAGCCTTCAGGATACTACAGGCAATTGGAAGTGCCATGTTCATGGCGAACAGCTCCGCAATACTCACAGATGCATTCCCCCCAAATGAACGTGGAAGAGCTCTAGGTATTCACATGGTGGCTTTCATGTCTGGTCAGTTCATAGGACTCATACTTGGGGGTGTGCTTGCAGTATACGACTGGAGATATGTCTTCCTTGTGAGTGTACCATTTGCAGTCCTTGGAACATTAATGTCCACCTTCAAACTTAAAGAAACATCCATCAGGTCGCCAGATGCAAAAATCGATGTTTGGGGAAACCTGACATTCATACTTGGAATCACACTCCTACTCCTGGGTGTAACCTACGGCCTAATGCCATATGGAAACGATCCAATGGGATGGAACAACCCCTGGGTTGTAGTGTCCATGGTACTTGGAGTTGTATTCATGGCACTGTTCCTCTGGGTTGAAACCAAGGTTGAAGATCCAATGTTCAGACTTGACCTTTTCAAGGTGAAGATGTTCACCTACGCAAACGTAGCTGGACTCCTGAACTCACTGGGACGTGGAGGAATGATGTTCATGCTTATACTCCTGCTTCAGGGTATTTGGCTACCTCTCCATGGTTACAGCTACGAATCAACACCGTTCTGGGCAGGAATATATATGCTGCCCCTTACAATTGGGGTCATGATCATGGGACCCACTGCAGGATGGCTTTCAGACAAGTACGGGCCAAGATGGATTGCAACTACAGGTATGGTCATAAACACCATTGGATTCCTCATCCTTGCATCCATGCCCTACACCTTCAACTACCTTGAATTCGGATTGACCCTGTTCCTCATGGGTCTTGGAAGTGGAATGTTCTCATCACCAAACAGTGCATCCATAATGAACTCTGTACCAGCACAGGAACGTGGAGTGGCATCTGGAATGATGATGACCATGATGAACACAGCCTTCACAGCAAGTATGGCAATATTCTTCACCATAGTCATTGTGGGAATAACACAGCGCTTCCCAGATGCAATGACATCATCACTTGCAAGTATAGGTGCGGTACAGCTTGCACCAGTGCTTTCAAACATCCCACCAACAGGAGCGCTGTTCTCAGCATTCCTTGGATACAACCCAGTCAGCACAATACTGGCAGGATTACCTGCAAGTTTCTCAGCAGCAATACCACATAGCACGCTTGCAACACTCACTGGCACAACATGGTTCCCCTCAACCCTTGCAGGAGCATTCGTACCAGCACTCCACATGTCATTTTACATAGGGGCTGCATTCACGGCCATAGCAGCAGTACTCTCTGCTTTAAGGGGTGAAACCTATGTCCATGAGCTTGAGGTGCTGAAGGACACGAGATCAAAACCAGGGGAAGAAGATTAAATTGAGATACACAGTTAAAACGGTTGGATGTAGGAATAGTTTAGCAGGAATGGCTTTCACCCTTTCCTCAACCTTTTTATCTTCCACTTCCCGGTATCTTACGGTGTATGAGTTTAAATTTTAAATTACTTTTTTTTTATCTATTTAAATTAATTTTAATTAAATCAATTTTAATAAAGATTCATCAATTTAATATTTATCAATCAATATTTTTATAATCAATATCTTCAATTGAATAGGATGAACATGACTTTTTTTAATATAAATGATGATTTTTTTTAATAAAATAAAAGTTATTCTAAGATTTTTAATATAAAATAGGTTAATTTTGAGTTTATTTTGTGTTAATTTCCATTTAGAATTGAATTTCAATGCCTCTCACAAAATTTTATACCAATTTATAAACATATTTAATAACAGCACTCTTTTTTATTTTCATATGCATGGGGGGATTTTAGTGCCTGAAAACGGTGAAATTGAGTTAAAGGTTGCTGAAGCCTTACAGCAAGACGTTGGGAAAGGTATTGTGAGAATTGATAAGATTTTAATGGGTAAAATTGGAGTTGTACCTGGAGATCTTGTTGAAATAATGGGAAAAAGGGTAACTGGAGCTATAGTTGGAGAATCATATCCCACAGATGTTGGTATTGAAATAGTGAGGATGGATGGTCTTACAAGGTCGAATGCAGGAACTTCCATAAGTGAAATGGTAACGGTAAGAAAAACCGAGCTCAAAGAAGCAAAAAAAGTTGTTCTGGCTCCTGCAATAAAGGGCATACGTATAATGGCCCCTGGGGAGATGCTCAAGAAAAATCTCATTGGAAGGGCTGTTTCTCAGGGAGATATACTAACCCTGGTATCTCCCAGAAGAACAAAGGAAACCTACAGGGAATTTCCAAGTGCTGAAAGCATATTCAGTGAGTTTTTTGAGGCATCAACACCTTTTTCACTGGGAGAAATAAAATTTGTCGTTGTATCAACCAGCCCGGCCGGTATCGTGAGGATCACCGAAATCACCGAGATCGAGGTCAAGCCCGAGGCTGTGGAGATCATCGAAAAAAAGGTTCCAGATGTTACTTATGAAGATGTTGGGGGAATGAAAGGAGAAATATCGAGGGTTAGGGAGATGGTGGAACTTCCCCTTCGTCATCCTGAGATATTCGACAGATTGGGCATTGACCCACCCAAGGGTGTTCTTTTACACGGCCCTCCAGGTACAGGAAAAACCCTACTTGCCAAGGCACTTGCTAATGAGAGTGATGCCAATTTCATGGCGATAAACGGTCCTGAAATCATGAGTAAATATGTTGGTGAAGCTGAAAAAAGGATAAGAGATTTTTTCCAGGAAGCAGAGGACAGTGCACCCTCAATAATATTCATAGATGAGATCGATGCCATAGCACCCAGAAGGGAAGAGGTCACAGGAGAAGTGGAAAGAAGGGTTGTAGCCCAGATACTGTCCTTGATGGATGGACTCAAAGAGAGAGGTAAGGTCATAGTTGTTGGGGCAACCAACAGGCCAGATGCCCTGGACCCTGCACTCAGACGCCCTGGAAGATTTGACAGGGAAATAGGGCTGCGCGTTCCAGACAAGGATGGTAGGTGTGAGATACTACAGATCCACACAAGGGGCATGCCCCTTGATGATGACGTGCACCTCAGTGAATTCTCTGAGATCACCCATGGATTTGTAGGGGCAGATCTGGCTGCTCTCTGCCGTGAAGCTGCCATGAATGCACTTCGGAGGGTTTTGCCAGACATAGACCTTGAAGAACAGACAATTCCCAAGGAAATCCTGGAAAAGCTCTTCGTATCCAAAGATGATTTTCTCGACGCCCTGAAATTCATAAATCCATCAGCACTTCGTGAGGTTTTTATAGAGGTACCAAACGTTCACTGGAAGGATATCGGGGGATTGAATGAACTCAAACAGTCCCTTAAAGAGGTTGTGGAGTGGCCCCTGAAGTACCCAGATGCCTTCAAAACCATTGGAATCGAACCACCAAAAGGAATACTTCTATTCGGACCTCCAGGTACTGGTAAAACCATGTTATCAAAAGCTGTGGCCACAGAGTCCAAGGCCAACTTCATCAGTGTCAAGGGATCAGAGGTGTTCAGTAAGTGGTTCGGTGAATCAGAGAGAAAGATATCCGAGATATTCAACAAGGCCAAACAGGCAGCACCATGTATAGTGTTCTTAGATGAACTGGATGCCCTTGCAGCTATGAGGGGTACTGGAATTGGAGAACCACGTGTTGTTGAACGTATGGTGAACACATTACTGTCTGAAATGGATGGATTGGAAGAGTTGAAGGGTGTTGTTGTTTTAGGGGCAACTAACAGGCCGGATCTTCTCGATTCCGCACTACTGCGACCTGGAAGGTTCGATGAAATAATCCTGGTACCTCCACCAGATGAAAGTTCTAGGCTGGAAATATTCAAGGTGCATACGGATGGAATGTCCCTTGATAGTGCGGTGAATATTCAAGAATTGGCTAAAAGGACAAATGGTTACTCTGGTGCAGATATATCTGCTGTGTGCAGGAAAGCAGGTATGCTTGCACTTCATGACAACATAGAAAACAAGGAAGTTTCTCCCAAGCACTTTGAAGAGGCAATGAAAAAGATAGGACCCTCAATAACTCCAGAGCTCATGAGGAACTATGAAAACATAACCCAGAAACTTGAAAGGGGCCTGGAGCCAAGGAGAGGAAGAGAAGAGTTTCCGAGGGAAGTAGCTTAAATAGGTCACTTTTCTATTTTTATTTCTTACTTTTTTCTGTTTAAGTTAATTCATAATAGGTAATTCTACTTGTATTGGGGTGAGATGTTTTTATGTTGTTATCTAGATTATTTTCATGATAACTGATTTGTAAGGTCACTGAGCCCAATTTTCATAAGTATAGTCATTGCTTTATTTTTTGTATTGATGGCTGTGAGTGAGTCTGTAGACATGGGGGGCATGTATAATACTTCTTCATCATCTATGGCCAACATTATCATATTTCTGTATTCAACCATTAACAAAGCTTCTTTATATATTTCGAATTGTTTTTGATCTTTTGTTTTAGATGATGCAACGATGTTAAGCATATCCTCTTCATTTACAACCTGAAAATTGCCTTTTTTGTCTTTAAAGTGTTCTTTTAACGTTTCAAAGGAGGATGTCTCTGAGAATATGATTATGTCAAACTTTAAATTTGTATCTGCATTTTCAAGATATTTAATGTATTTTGGGGATGATATCATGAATATGCTTTCTTTAGCATTTTGAATCATGTCTTTAATTTTATAATTTATGCTTTCTCCATTGAAAACAGTCCACAATGCCTCAGAAGATTTGGGCACGAATTTTTCTTTATCCATAATTGAAAAAATCTTTTTTGCTTTTTCTTTTGCATCAATGTGTGTTTTTAATAAAACTTCCAACCCTATATCTGGAGGTAATGCTTGATATGCCATGGGTCTGGTATTGATTAAAGACACAAGCCCCTTTTCTTCTAGAAGACGAAGACTTTCATATGTATTTGGTTTTGATAGACCTAAAAATTCTATAAGCGTTTTGACTTCGGAATTATTCATCATTGCGAGGGTTATGTATATCTTTGCCTCAGATTCAAGAAGTCCGAGGTCCATCAATGATTTAATTAGTTCATGAGGAATTTCATCCATATAATATCTCCTGCTTTTTGTTGTTAGGTAATGAATTACTGTATAAATTTTGTAGGAGCTGTGATATTTAAAGTTATTAGTTGTTATATGTCTAACAACTAATTCCAAAAAATATAAATACTTGAAGATATTACCTTAGTTGTAATGTATTTAACAACTAATTAAATTGTTTTTTTGGAAGATTAAAATACACTCAATTTTCAAAATTAAGTCTTGTCTGAGAATTTAAAAAGCATTAAATGGTTTTAATTGATCTATTTTTTACTATCATATTGTAATGGTGATTAAATGGGAAAAACCGCATGCGTAAACTATCGGGCTTTAATTTTGTCATGAAAGGAGATAAAAATGAGCGAAAATATTAACGAAACAATAGAGAATAAAAAGGGTCTCGGGTCATCCACAATTTATGTGATGATAGTCCTTGCTTTAGGTGTATTCATGACAGCCATGGATGCCTATATATTCGTGCCTGCATTACCAACAATAATTGCAGACCTGCACACCTCACTTGATTGGGCAACATGGACTCTAACAATCTACATGTTGTTTATGACAGCAATTATGGCACTGGCAGGTAAATTATCTGATGTATTCGGCCGAAAAAAATTATATATCATTGGTGTGGCCACCTTTGTCATAGGATCAATTACAGCCAGCTTATCATGGGACATATATTCATTAATAGCTTCAATGGGTTTACAGGGTATAGGTGCGGGTATTGTTCTGCCTTCGGCCTTATCCAGTATGAATGATTCTGCCCCTGAGAATCAAAGAGGAAAAACAATGGGTATACTCATGGCAATGTCATCCATTGCCACCATAGTAGGGCCAAACATAGGTGGTTTCTTAATCCAAAATTTTGGTTGGAGAACTGTATTCTACATCAACATTCCACTGGGAATCATGGCAATTATCCTAGCTTTCAAGTTCAAAGAAACCTATGGGGATCAAGATCAGCATATTGACTACATTGGATCAGCGTTACTTGTAGGAACAATAGCCTCACTGTTACTGGGTATTATAGGGCTGGAAAGCGCACCGTTTACAGATGTAACTGTGTTCCCACTACTTATAGCTGCTGCGGTCCTATTCGTTGCACTCATTACATACGAAAAACGAGTATCAGAACCAATATTAGATATAACTATATTAAAAAAGCCTAAAATCCTATCACTCAACTTCGCAATTCTGTTATCAGGGATTGGTACCTTTATGGCATTTACATACGTACCAACGTTCGCCCAGACCGTACTAAATCTGAATGTACAGGACAGTGGTACTGTGTTGACCCCACTTTCTGTGGCAGTATGTATAACAGCAATACTAGGCGGATTCCTTTTAGATAAATTTGGATCTAAACGCATGCTCTTGTTAGGATCACCTCTACTAATCGCAGGACTCTTCGGCTTGTCATATTACGTCACGGATTCAACAGGTCTGGTAATCTGCTTAGCAATAATAGGGGTAGGTGTGGGTTTCACTTGGAGTGCATTCCAGCTTCTTATGATGTCTTTCATGCCCAAAGAAGAAGAAGCAACAGGTGTTGGGATATTAAATACTTTTAAAGGTGTTGGTTCTACCGTCGCACCAGTAATTGGAGCCTGCTTTTTAGTCAATGCCACAGGAATGGGAAACTTAAGTCAATCCTTTTCTAATTTGTTCCTGTTCGGAGCAGTAACATCAATAATTGCTTTAGTATTGGTGATTATTGTTATACTAAATGATAAGGCAGACCCAACCAACTTAGGGGAATCTGAAGTTGTAAATGGAAAATAGAGTTCTAATTGATAAAAATAGACACTGTAGAAATCATAATAAGTATGATGGGATTATGTATTCAGACTATGAAAACATGCTTATCCTGTGAAAAAGCCTTAAGAGAAGTTGCCTAGATCTGAAATATCTAAATCTTCCCTTTTTTTTATCAAAATTAGTTTTTAAAGATTAAAATAATTTTTTTAGAATAACTTCTTATAGCATTATTTTAAATTTTTAAAACATCATTATGTCACCGAATTATTATGTCCATTTAGATAGGGGGTAAATATAAACTAAAAAGGTCATATATGGCTGCTAACACCAACTATAACCTTTGGACACTTCTCTTTTTTCACAAGGATAGAAGATTTAGATAGGATATTTGGATTTGATTTTTTAATTCTCCGAACCCTCAAGCACACTATCGATCTTGGCCTGAACTTCTTCAATGGTTCCTGATGTATCTATAACGTGCCATCCTTTCGTCAGTGAAAGGGCTTTCCTTCGGACCTTCATGAGATCCTCCAGGTTTTCGAACATCTCCTCTGCATCCCTGTCCTCCATCCGGTGCAGGGATTCTTCAGGTGTGAGATCCAGGAAGAACATGTAATCAGAGGTGGGGAGGAAGGCAGTTAAAACCCAGTAGAAGATCTTTGCAAGGGGCAGGGGTAGATAAGCCACTCCCATAAGGTACCTGACAAATATGAGGGTTTCAACTCCACCGTAACCTGTTCGCACGGAATTTATAACGTCAAGGGCATAATAAACAGTGGCCTTGGTTTTGTTCCATTTTCCCCTTCCAAGAAGAGCTTTTTTAGCTTTCTGCCCGTACTTGGTGTCATCCGATGGATGGCTTCTCAGCACGACCTTCTTGCCCTTTTCAAGGTACTTCTTCTGGATTAGTTCGGCGTGGGTTGTTTTTCCAGAGCCGTCAAGTCCGTCCACAACTATGAAGCGCACTCAGATCACTCCCATTAAAAGGTAAACACCAACTGCAGAGAAACAGGCTGTGAGGTTGTCAAGTCCCTTGGGTGTTATTCCTTCAAAAACTGTTGCAGTAAATGCAACGATGGCAACAACCATCAAGTTTAAAGGCACTGCGTAATAAACCAGAACAACTGACAGCATGACCATGAGAACAAGGAACATGGCAATGGACCCCTCGTAGCTCTTTTCATCACCGAAAACATTGTACTTGTGCCTTCCAATTCTCCCACCCACCAGTGAAGCCACACCATCACCGTAGGACATTGCAGCTATACCCAGAGCAACGATCCATGGTTGTCCAAAGAAGATGTAGGCAAGAACTGTCCATGATATGGCGTAATAAACAAGGCCCATGCCATGGCCAGAATTTGAAACCTTGTTTCTCAGTTTCAACGGGGAATGTGGGCTTATAAGAAATGTTAAAAGTATGAATGGGGCTGCAGCAAGAAACGTGATTATGTAACGGCTTGTGAAAAGTGGTAAGATGAAGAGTATGTTTCCAACCATGATGTGAAGGAATTTTCTGCTGAAGTTAGGATATCTGTGAAGTACCTTCTCGGATACCAGTAGTAAAATGGCCACGTAGCCGTATACAAACAATAAACCAATTATGTCACTTGCAACCATAAACTTTAGTAGTTACTCTATGTATAAGAGTATTTGCTTTTTAATGTGAGTAATAATGAATATCTAAACGCTCATCATCTTGGCAATGTTCTGGAATTTGAATCCCAATCTTTTTAAATTCCTGGGGGGATATAAAAAGTCAAGACCTTAAACACTTGGAGTTTTAATTTCTTCAAAAATTTTTAAAATAATAATTTTTAAAATAATATCTGAGAGATATATATCTGAGGGATTACCTAAAAAAATTAAAAAAATTAACTATCCCTGGATAGAACCTATACATGATTGAGAATACTGTTATTTGGAGAATTCAGAATGTACGTGTGCCTTGAAGGAATAGACGGATCAGGAAAATCAACCCACACAGCAAAGATTGAAAAATGGCTTAAAAAATGTGGACTCCAGGTCTTCAGGATATTTGAACCCACAGATTCTAAGGTGGGGCGGCTCATAAGGGAAATGCTCCAGGATCCTGGTGCAACAGATGAAAATTTTCAGAGAACACTCGCCCTGCTCTTTGCAGCAGACAGAACAATACTCATGGAGAAAATAGCCCAAGCAGAATCTGAAGGCAGGGTGGTTGTAAGTGACAGGTGCTTCTACTCAAGCATGGTTTACCAGGACGGTCCAGAATGGATCGGGGAGATAAACAAGTTTGCAAGAAAGCCTGACGTTACATTACTTCTGGATCTCGACCCTGAAACAGCCATGACACGCTGTAAAGGCAGTGACAGCTTCGAAGACCTGAAGTTTTTAAGTAGAACCCGTACCAGATACCTGGAACTTGCAGAAAAAGAAGGATTCTTCATTGTAAATGCTGATAATGGTATAAATAAGGTTCATGATGATGTAAAACATGTTTTAGCCCCTAAACTTGGAATGTGCATCTGAATGGATCGCACATCTATTTTTGAAACGTTTTTTTTGAATATTTTTTTCATGAAGAACCTGTCCCCATGAAACCCTTAAGTATGATTTTAAATAAAATATTAACTGTGATCCATGTGTTGAATCGATCCATGGGGGCCTTTTATGGATTTGGATAAACTCGTAGAGCAGATAATAGGCACAGAAATTGAAAAAATTCCAGGAAACGAAGATAAATGGGAAAAACATATCTACATTAAAGAAAACGTTCTTATAGTAGGTTATAAAAAGAACGAAGGATTCTATGATGATGGAGAAGGTGTGGAATCATATGCATGGTACTGGGAACTTCGAAATGCAGATACATGGGCTGTTCTGCACGAGAACCATGATGGGGACTTCACATTCTGCACGGATCCATCCGAGTGCACATGGAGCGACCAGGATCTCATAGAAGACATAGCTGATGACGTTGCAGAGGAATCCCTTAAATGGCTTGAACTTGAAAATTAGAGGAAACTTCAAGATCTTTTTTTAATGTTTTTACTCTATTTCTAAATCTGTTAGAGGAATAAATGAAAAAAAACGCGTTGTTTAATAAAAGAACTTTAAAAGAACTTTTAACATCAACTTTTAGCATTAAAAACATCAAATATGCATTAATATTTCTTAATTATATCTTTTATATCTTTAAACTAATTATATCCCTTAAAAATAAGAAAAATAGAGGTTAGATTTTCAGTTAAAAAAAGAGCTTTCACTCTTCTTCAAACTTACTTATTCTTTCATTCAGTGAATCCACTATGGATCTGCTTGCCTCATCAAGCTTGACTATACTACCAATGAGTACAGGTCCGAAGTCTGTGTGTTCCAGTTCAAGTTCGTACTCTGTTATGGCATTTGCGAGTTCTTTTTGGTTTATTCCCAGTGGAATTCGCATCCTGGCAGTTTCCTGGCTCAATCTCTCAAGTTTTTCCAGTTCACCCCGCACGATCATTCCTCCTGCAGTGTAGGCAACCTCAACCTCGTAACTTGCAATGGTTTCTGAAAGTTCATCAACAATGATTCCCGGGGGAATTCTCAGATCATATTTCTCTTCTGCCATATCCTTCACCTTCAAAATGTTTATTCCACAATGTTTATTCACGGAATTAAATGATCATTGATTAATTTGATTTAAAGTATTCACGTACTGGCTCTAAAACTTCAATCAAACCCTCTGAAACTCCATTTTTAAGGTCCAGGGGATGAAGTTCGCCTGCGCCGTAAAGTTCTAAAAGCTTGTCATGGTTCAATTCAAGATTTCCACCAAATTTCTCCGGCCTTTTAATAATTAACGTGTCCCTTTCAGGGAATATGAAATGTTCAGCTATCTCTATAACTGGGTTGTCCTCAACCTGACCTTGTGGACAGAAACTTTTCTGTATCTTCTTCCTTATAACTTCAGGTTCATCATCCACAGCTATGAAGTTGTTCTTACTCGAGGACATTTTATCTGAACCATCTGTTCCATGAAGAAGGGGAGTGTGTATGCATACAGGTGCTTTGATTCCCATTTTAGGCAGGTTTTCCCTTGCAAGCATGTGGATCTTACGCTGCTCCATACCACCAACTGCAACATCCGCCTCTAGAAAAACCATATCAATGGCCTGCATTATTGGGTAAATAACCTCTGCAACCTTATGATCCTCACTGTCCCTCGTGATCTGAGCCATACTTCTTTTAGCTCGGGCTAAACTTGTTATAATTGCTAGTTCGTATATCTTATGGGTGTAATCCCTGTTTCTCCCAAACTCGGAGCCTATGATGAATTCAGTGTCTTCTGAGAGTCCAAGTGCCTTGAAACATTCGATGTTGTACTTGGATATTTCCTTAATTTCCTCTATGGTTCCTTTCCCATTGAGGTAGGCGTGCAGGTCTGCAAGAAGAATTTTAACCTTAAAACCTGCTCTCTGCAGATCTATCATCTTTTTAACGGTAATTGCATGACCAAGGTGTATTTTACCTGAGGGCTCGTAGCCTATGTACGCTGTTGTTTTTCCGGTTTCAATTTTTTCCCTGAGTTCTTCTTCTGTTATGACTTCGAGTGTTCCCTTCTTTATCATTTCAATCTTTGAATCTGTATCCATCTGTATCACCGAAAGATAAAAAAATTACAATTTCAATTGTAATATCAATTTTAACTCTTAATTATGCTTAAATAATCTTGTTTTTAATGTAATTCCTGAATAATAATCAAATGATCAGATCACTCAACATTTTTTATAACAACATCTTTTTTATAAGTAAGTTGGATCTGATCACATTTAATATCAATACATTTCATTGGACGGGGTGCATTCAATATAATATGTAAAGCTTTCCCTTTATCTCAACAACATCCACCTCTACCCCAATCTCAAGGTCTGAGATCCCCTCGTGCAGATCAATATCCACAGGTTCATAGGTTTCTGGATGTAATATCTGGATGGTTCTTGGAGTTTTAGAGGTTACAGTTGTCTTTTTAACGTCATCTTCACCTGCAAGTAGTTCTATTTTATCGTAATCCCTCCAGCTCACAGATGAAGTTTTGTGTGAATCCAGGTCCTTCATGAAAACCTTGTTACCATCAAAACCTGAAACTCTACAGATATTTGCGCCATAACCTATAAAATCACCCTTCTTAAAGGCTGCAAGACGCAGGGATATCCATATTCTATAAAGATCCTTTCCTGTGGATTTGTTTCGCCCTGCGATCTTAGGGGACTCCTTTACAACACCACCGAAAACATCCTTGATGGCATTTGTAATGCTTCTAGCAGCTTTGTAGGAGCCAACGTAATAGTCCACTCCCTCTTTCAGGGTCATAACCTCAGCTATGTATGCCATTCGGTTCTTCTCTGAAAGTTTACGGGTTCTGTTCCTGACGATCTCATCAATGGCCTGGATCTCTTCATCACCTGGAACCCTTTTATCCGCCCTTATCTGGATCACAGATTCGTAGTAACCTGATGCAAACTTACTGCAGTCAGGGCACATGGTTCTGTTCCTTTTAACCTCAACAGCATGCTCTTCAACGAGAGTTTCGCCTAGAACCTCTCCTTCAACATGGATCATGCAGTCGAATATGGATCCCCTGACTGTAAGAATTTCAGGTATCACTTCCAGATCTTTCACAAGCTCATCTGCATCAACATTTTCAATCAAGGTCTTTTCAACGAGTTCTTCATCTGTTAACTCTGAATCGTACCATTTTCCATGGCTCAAAATTGAACCGCAGTGGGCACATACTGTGAATTCCATTTCATGGACTGGTTTCACCATCTGAAATTCCTTAAGAAAACAGGATTTACACAGGCCCTTAAAAAGATCTTCATCTTCCCTTCCACATTTTGGACAGAACATTTTCATCATTAACTCACTTATTACATCATTAATGCACTATTATAACTAAAAAACGGATTTAACACTAGATTACATCTAATGAATCTTATTTTAAATGCATTACGTGAATGCATCTGTATTTTTTAAAAATTATTAAAATATTATTTTAAAAATATAAAATTAAAAATAGAAATTAGATTTCTAATAGATTTCTAAAATATATTAGATTTTAAATCCTATTTTTTCAAATTTCATTCTAATTCAATCAATTTAAAGTGTTTTTAATGGGGCTTTTGCACCACATGCCTCACACTTCAGGAGGAAGATCCTGTCTTCCCTTATGATCTTGGTATCTGGCCTGTTGCACTCATGGCACATCACGTATCGTTTAACGTAGTCATCGATCCTGTCATTTATGAGGTAGTGGGTGAATTTTCCCTGCATTATTGCCCTGGAACCTTCTATGTTCCCGGCTGTACCAAGTTCCCTCAGTAGGAACTTCAGAACGTGCTGTGGGTCCCTGTTAAGTGCATCTGCAACTTCCCCAAAGTTCTGTATCATGGTTCTGTTACCCTGGATCACGGAGTAAGCCCTGGGTACTGTGAACCTTTTAGTTTCAAAGACCTTTTCTGGTAACTGGTCTATTGCTCTATCCAATAATTCATTGTAATCTTCATCCATACTATCTGACCTCCAAAATTTCAAAATTTCATGCATTTGTCGTGAATTAATCCACCTTTAAGCATATTTTCAATGTTCAGGGGGTTTATTTTTAATTTTTAATAATATTTTTAATAATTCACTTGGTTAATAAAAATTTAATTGGTTAACAAAAGTTTAAATGACTGTTGTCATGTTTTCAATATTTGTAAAATGATATGAAAAGCAGAGAACTGCTTTCAGGCAACTTTGTAGTATCCCTGCTGTGGTTCGTATATAACGCCCTTTCTCTTGAGTACTCTGAGAATTTCATCTGCCTTCTCTTCACTCATATTATATCTATCTGCAAGTTCGCTTATAAGTATGTTCTTTGGTGTTCTTCCACCGTACTCATCCTCAAGCTCACCTATAACCTCACTCACAACACGAATTTTATCCCTCTCAGATTTAGGTGTACGGCCTTCAACCTTGTCAATATCCACTTTACCAGTTTCTGGGTCGTATCCCACCTGCTTCATACACTTCTGCTGGATGGTTATGGCACGTTTTGCATCGAATTCTGTTACTGTTTCCCCAAGTCTTATCCTGGCACTGGCCTCTGAAAGCCTCACAAGGGCCTCAAGCTGACGTGCAGTTATTGGTACCGGTGAATCCTCATCAACTGCACCACCCCTCATACCAACGTAGAACTCCTGGAGAACTTCACTGGCCTCAGGTGTGAGCTGTGGATGGAAATCACGCCTTGCATAGGCAATGTACTTCCTTAGAAGTTCCGGTTCTATCTCGAATGGTATGGTGTTGTCCTGGTGTATCCTCAGTATGTGGCCTGCAAGTTTTGTGTCCCTTTCAACATCGGGTTTGTCTTCAACAACGAATATCAGATCGAACCTTGAGAGAATAGGTGATGGAAGGTCTATCTGTTCTGCTATTGATTTGTAACGGTCGAAACGACCGAATTTTGGGTTTGCTGCTGCAAGCACTGAACAACGGGAGTTGAGTGTTGCCATTATACCTGCCTTTGCAATGGATATTGTCTGCTGTTCAAGGGCTTCGTGTATTGCAGAACGATCCTCAGAACGCATCTTGTCCAGTTCGTCAACACAAACGTTACCACGGTCACCAAGGACGAGTGCACCTGCTTCAAGGCTCCAACCACCGAATTCGTCACGAACAGCTGCAGCTGTAAGTCCAACACCACTGGTACCCTTACCACTTGTGTATATACCCCTTGGTGCAAGTTTTGAAACGTACTTGAGCATCTGGGACTTACCAATACCAGGATCTCCCACAATGAGTATGTGAATGTCTCCCCTCAATCTGGTTTTGTCCTCAAGTTCCTTTGAAGAACCCCCGAATAGCTGCAGGGCAATTGCTTCCTTCACTTCCCTGTAACCCTGTATTGAAGGTGCTGTGGAACTTATAATCTTGTCGTAAACGTTGGGGTCTGCTGCAAGTTCCTTTATCTTCTGTTCATCATCTTCACTTATCTGAAGTTCCTCAAATTCCTGTTCAAGGGGTTCTATGTAGTTTCCGTAGATGTAGTTTTTGAAGCGTTTGGTCTTATCGTCACGCACTGTTTTCATGGTTCCGGTTATTCTGACTATATCTCCCGGTGTCAGGGTGTCAACCAGGTCATCTTCAAGGACAACGGATATCTGTCTAGGTTCTTCACCACCAGAGAGGTTTTCGAGTGGCTCCTGAAGCTTGGTTGTTTGGGTATCCATGAATTCGGATTCTTCCTGAAGCAGTCTGAATGATCTGCCACCGCATTCCTGACAGAGGGCAGGTTCACTTATGAGGTTACTTGTCTGGGGCACTTCCTGCAGTCTCATACAGCTTCTGCACTCAAAGAGGGCGTTCATTATTCTGGGTCGGATTTCATCGGTTTTACGAACGATACCATCCACTGCAACGAACTTTCCAATGTACTTACTTCTGAGGTACTTCAGCTGGATGTTGTTTCGAACGTTCTCGAATCTTATGTTGAGATCAGCATTTTTACCCAGGGGATCGATGTTCTTTATGGCCTTTTGGGATGCCTTAAGAACCTCCTCAGGTTTTTCAATTAGAAGATCTGCAAGGTCCGGGTCGAACATCTCAAGTTCTGTGTAATCCACAACCACAGATCTCACATCAGGATATCTTTCAAGGGCTTCAAAGACTGTGTCTTTGTACTTTGCACTGAAAAACTCTTCAAATTTTGATGTTGATGTTTTCGTTTTGTCTGTTGAAGATGTCATTGTTCAGATATACTCCTTCATGTTATAAAATAATATTCGGCACTTGGATATGTGATTTAAAATTAAGAAATTAAAATCAACAAAATGTATGTTTTAGGTTTGAAGCCATCAAAGATATACCTTCCTACAATTTATATTACAATTTATTAAATTTATATTACTTAAATTTTGGTGCAACATATATATTAATACAAAGATCTCTACATGATGTACTGAAACAATTAGATGAATTATTAATATCAGATTAGTATCAAATAGGGTCATGATATAATAAAATTTGAACTCACACTCCTCTGAGTTGATATTAATTTTGACAGTACCATTCAATAGGAAATTTCTTATAGATTTATCCAATTTATATTACGAATTCTTCAATTGAATATTGGTGATAAAATGAAAAAATCAAGATTAAACTTATTTAAGGTAACATCCATGAGTATATCCGTCCTTGGAATCCTCATGATAGTTGCAACAATTGCAATATTCGCTTACATAGGTATCTCTTCCCTTTCATCCACTATCTCCTCAGATGTGGACAGTGGATCTGCTTATGACAAAATAGCCTCTTTAAATTCGGATTATTCCACGTTAAGTGCCCAGTACGATAAAACCAAGACCCAGGTGGATAGTTCAGGAAATGCAAATATAACTGCGGAGTACAACGATGCAAATCTCCAGCTTGTAAAGGCCAAAAATGCCATTAACGATGCTCAAAGCGCAGTTTCTGCTGGTAAATCCTCTGATGAGATCAACAGCAGGATAAGTACAGCTGAATCCCAGCTTCAAACAGCTAAAGAAAGTCTGAGCAAGGTTAATGCAATGTTTTAAATTTCGGCAATGTTTTAAGGGATTAAAAAACAGATGGCTTTGAATCTGATTGATAAAAATGAATCAATCAAACATTGATTCACATCTTCATTTTGATTCATATTTTCTTTTTTTAACTCATTACGTGCTTAATTCAAGAGATCTTCCATTTTTTTAATTAAACCGATTCAAAATCAAATCAATCAACCTTAAAATCAATTCAAGAATCTATTAAACTGGAATTGATTGAAATAAGTTCAACAGTTCCTTAAAATAAGTTCAGCAGTGATAAAATCAGGATAAATCCTTCTTGAAACCCTTTGCAACCACGTACATCTCAGTACTTGCTTTGCGTGAGGATGCAGGTTTGGTTGTTTTAACGATCTTGAACTTCTGCTTTATTTCCTTGAGAATTCTTTCAAATTCTTCGCCCTGAAAAACCTTCATTATGAGGCAGCCGTTCCTTTCAAGGGTTAAATCACATATTTTTAGCACGGTTTCAGCAAGATCTGCAGAACGGAGATTGTCAATGTCTTTTATCCCTGAAAGCTTGGGTGATGCATCTGAAAGCACGACCTCAGCAGTTCCTTCCATGGCCTTTCTTATCTTGGTGATGGTGTCTTCACTTGTGAAATCACCCTTTATTCCAATGAAATTCTCATTTTCAAAGGGCCTTATGCGTTGCAGATCCACACCAACAACCAATCCATCTTCTCCAATGATCTCAAGGGCAACCTGGGACCATCCACCTGGTGCAGCTCCAAGGTCCAGGACATAGCTTCCCTTTCTGATTATTTTGAACTTGTTGTTCAATTGTTTGAGTTTGTAGGATGCCCGTGACCTGTAATCATTTTTCTTGGCCATTTTATAGTAATGTTCATGTTTACGTTCAGCATTCCATTTTTTAGTCATAATTCACTTTCCTTTTATTAATATGGGCTTTATTATAGATATATTTCCTTTTTAATTAATTTAGAAGATTGATATTTTAATTATTATTCTTATGGGTCTTAGGTGATTCAAACCTTCTCAAGATTTCCCTGAAAGTTCAGAGCCTTGCAGACTGGAGATCCAACTTTGATGATTTCACTGTCGATCTTCTGATTTTCTATTTCAAGGAGCATTACTGAAGGGTCTGAAAGCCTGGGAACAGTTGGACTTCCTGGATTTAAGAGCAGAACACCACCAACGTCCTTTATAAATGACCAGTGGGTGTGTCCGCTGATGAGGATCTTAACACCAAGTTCCATGGCTATGTACTTCAGCTGTTGGGTGTCTCCGCGCGGATAAACCTCACCATGGTTCAAACCGATTTTAATTCCCTCAACTTCAATAATTTCGCTTTCAGGAAGCTTTGTATGGTACATGCGGTCCATGTTTCCCTGAACACATTTCATAGGTGCTATCTCGCTGAGCACATCAATCACATCGGGGGATACAAGATCTCCTGCATGTAAAATCATATCAACATTTTCAAAGGTTTTAAAAACTGTTTCAGGAATTTTAGATGCTCTTTCAGGTATGTGGGTGTCTGATATAACTCCTATTAACATTCAATCTCCTTCCTGATCTTTGAATTATCATAATATTTGTTTTTACAGGATTTTAATGCTTTTAATTTCCAATTGAAATCTTTTTCACCTAGCTTTAAAAAACTATAAAAGTCATGTTTTAAGATACAATACCTTTACTATATTATTGATTCCCATCTTATTATATTTCATAGGATGAAATTACAAAAGTATTAGTACCCACCTTTCACACACTTGGATGATAATATTTATGAAGTTCATGAACTGAATCTATGAATTTGGTAACATGGATTAAATCGAATATGGATTTCAAACATGGATTAAATCATATTGAATGGAACTCTTAAATGGAGATCTTACAACTATAAAAACAATTTTGAAAATTTGATGAAATAATTCTGATAAAGTGATACAATGCATGAGGTCATAATCTGCGAGAAGCCAAAGGCATCTGAAAAGATATCTGCTGCACTTTCAAAAAATGCAGTAAAAAAAAGTTATAAAAAAGTTCCCTACTATGAATTTGAAGAAAACGGTAAAAAAACAACGGTTTTAACTGCTGTAGGTCATCTTTACTCCCTTTCACCCAAGGACAGGAAGCAGAAAAAACTCTTCGATGTGGAGTGGGTGCCCCTCTACGAGAAGGATAAAAAGAAGAAGTACGTAAAAAACTACGTTGACGCCATAAAGAAGTTCTCAAAGGATGCTGATAGATTTGTACATGCATGCGATTACGATATAGAGGGAACACTCATTGGATACAACGCTCTTAAGTACGCCTGTGGTGAGAAGAGCCTGAACAATGCAGTGAGGATGAAATTTTCAACCCTAACAGAAGAAGACCTCATTGAAGCCTATGAACATCCACTGGAGATAGACTTCAAACAGGTTGACAGTGGTATTGCAAGACACGTCCTGGACTTCTTCTTCGGCGTGAACATGTCCAAGTACCTCACAGACTCGGTTATGAAAGCCACGAAGAGGTACATACAACTCTCAGCAGGACGTGTTCAAACACCAACCCTTTCAATACTCGTTGACCGGGAAAAGGAAATCAGTAAATTTGTTCCTGTTCCATACTGGCTTATAAAGGCAGATCTGGATGTCTCAGGGGTTGATGAGATCATAACTGCGGATCATAAAAAGGGCAAGATCATGGAGAGGAAGGCTGCCGATGCCATCCTCTCAGAATGTGAAGGTAAAGACGCCCTTGTATCAGGGGTGGATCTTAAAAAGACCAAGAAAACACCTCCGGTCCCATTCGATCTTGGTTCCCTGCAATCTGAAGCCTACGCAGTTTTCGGATTCAGCCCAAGAAAAACCCAGCAGATAGCCCAGAACCTTTACACTGAAGGATACACTTCATATCCACGTACATCATCCCAGAAACTGCCAAAGAGCATAGGATACGATAAGATACTCAAGAAGCTGAGCTACAACTCTGCATTCGGAAAGCAGATATCCAAACTCAAAAAACCTTACAAACCAAATGAGGGTAAGAAGACAGATGAAGCACACCCGGCTATACATCCAACAGGCCTTCTTCCAAAGGAGATAAGCACGGATTACAGGAAGATCTACGAACTCATAACCTACAGGTTCATAAGCGTTTTCGGTGAAGATGCCCTTTTAGAGACCATGAAAACCCGCCTTGAAATAGGTAAGGAGGAGTTTTCATTCAGCAAGAAAAGAATGGCTAAAATGGGCTGGATGGAACACTACCCCTTCAAGAAGGTTGACAACGATGAATTCCCTAATATCACAGAGGGAGAAACCATCGATGTCAAGGAAGTCAGGGCTGAAGATAAGGAAACCAAACCTCCAGCACGCTACAACCAGGCATCCCTTATACGTGAACTTGAAAAGAGAGGGCTTGGAACCAAATCAACCCGTGCAAACATCATAGACATCCTCTACAACAGAAAATACGTTGAAGGTAAGAAGATAGTTGTCAACGAACTTGGAGAACATCTCATAGACACCCTCAAAAAGTACTCCAGCAAGATCACAAGTGAGGAGCTTACAAGGGAGTTTGAAGAGAAGATGGAAGGAATAATGGAAGGCAACACCAAAAAAGGTGAAGTTATTAAAGAGGCAGAGGTGGAAGTTGCATCCATACTCGACGATATTGAAAGTAACAAACTGAAAATTGGTGAAGAACTCTACGCAGCCTACAGGGAAAGCAGAGTTGTTGGAAAGTGTAAGTGCGGCCATAACCTCATACTCATAGATTCTCCAAGGGGAGGTAGTTTCGTTGGATGTTCAGGCTATCCTGACTGCAAATCAACTTACTCCCTTCCAAGGGGTGCAAACATCCTTAAAACTACATGTGAAAAGTGTGGCCTTCCAATGATATCCTTCGGAAAACCAAGGCAGAGAGCATGTCTCGACCCAAAATGTGGTAAGGAAGGAAAGGAACCTACAAATGAAGTTGTGGGTAAATGTCCTGAGTGTGGCAGTAATCTTATAAAGAGATCCGGGCGTTATGGGGAATTCATAGGTTGCTCTGGATTTCCAAAGTGCAGGTTCACACAGTCCATAGAGAAAGAGGGTTAAATTTTAAGGAATAACCATTTTTTTTAATTTTTATTATGGAGTATGTTGGGGAAATCTTTAAATCGCCTTTAGCAGTTGTTGCAGGATCAGTGGGATTGATTGCTCTTATAAAATTTATCTATGAACATAAAACTCAAAAAGAAAATAATCTTATTATACCTGTGGGCTTTTATTTTATACTACTATTCCAAACTGTTCTATTTTGGACTTATAACACTTACCTATCTTTTATTTTCGGATTAGTAGGAACTTTATCTTTTATAGGACTTATCTATAAAGATATAGAATTTAAGAAAGAATAATTATTTATTACACTAGAACTTGATGAATTGAATGAAAATGCCAAAAATTTAAAACTGAATTGTTTTATCCTTCAATTTCATGGCATACTTTAATTTTTTAATTTTATACTAGGTGATTATTTTGAAAAACTCTGTAAATTGGTTAGAAAATAAATGGTTTTTGTTAGTATTTTCATTGGTATATCTTGATATAGTAGTTACTAACTCAATTTTTTGGATAAGTATTCCTTTATTTTTAATGATTCCTGTTACTTATGTTATGAAAGCTAAAGGTTATGGGTACAAGTTGTATTATACTCTTATTTTTTCATTGGTGGCTTTAGAAGCATTACTGTTAATTTGTCTTTATTTACTCTATCCTGCGTATATTAGAAGCCCAGTGAATTTTGGATGGTTTTTATTTTTCAGTTTTTTAACCCTATTCACTATATTTTTGTATGCTCGTTTATTAATCAGTGGAAAAATAAAACTATCAGAGGAGTAATTCAAGGTTAATAAAGCACAGTAAAGGAGTAGTGTATGATTTATGAATAAAAAAGAGGGTATTGGGGTTTTAAGTGGTGTAATTATAATGTTAATCCCTTTTTTATCGTTTTTATATGTTTTAAGTTATAGTGATGTTTATAGTTATTTTAATGCGGTTATTAGTGATTATTCCGCATTCTTGTGGATGATTGGTGGTTTTGTTGCGGCTTTCCTGGCTGGAAAAAATATTAAAGATGGAATTTGGACTGGATTTTTAGCAGTTTTGATCTCAAATATCCTATTCTTTAGTCTAGGCTCCCCAATTCTTGACGGTTTTAACCCTTTTATAATCTTTTTCATAATTGTGGCAGGAATTTTCGGGATTCTGGGAGGAGTAATGGGTGGATTGGTAAACAGATGGAGGTCTAAAACGATAACAAAGGAAAACTTTATATTAAAATTTATTTTAGCTTCATCTCTATTTATAAGCTCCTTCCTGTTCATTGTTCCATCTCCAGCAAATGACCTTTATGGTTACAGTTTGGAGGTTATATTATTCCTTGGCGCCTTTCTACCCTCCATGATCTTAATAACGTTATACGGTGATCTACTAACCCCCTTCGGATATTATAAAAAGGACTAATTAAATGGCCTTCAGAAGAGTAATTTAAGCTTAAAAAATAAAGCACAGTAAAAAAATAACAAGAAGATATGTCTGAAAATTCAAAGCCTCTGAAAAATGTAGATAATGTCACTTCAGTGGCTGTTGCTTCAATATTTTTAGTTATAACAGCTAAAGCCCTTTACTATGGAATGAGTTTTTTGAGTATTATAGTAGTGATTGCTGCTATTTTTATTTATTTAATATGTTTTTACTGGTTATTTAAAAGAAGAAACCATCCTGGAGTTAAAATTAGAATTATATTGACATTAATTTTAATTATTTTAACAATATGGACGTATGTGGATCTCTGGTTTGGTATCAGATCATGACGCCTGAATGCACATGTTTTTCTGTAAAACAATGATTAATGTTTTACTAGTGATAAAAATAAGGGAAATAATACATGTCAATGGAAGTGGGTTATATGATAAAAAGGCAGTATCTTATAAAATTTGTTTTAAGTATTATAATATTTGTACTTGCCTTTTTGATATGGATTGAAGGAGATACAAGCTTAGCAGCTATTACGGGAGTATTAGGATTTTTGTTCTTGGTACCTGTTATTTATGGATGCAAAAATTACAAATATGAAGTAGTGGGTTTGAATTTTATGATGTATGGTTTAGGATTAATATTATTCCTACAAATCATTTTATCTTGGAACTCTAACCCAGTTTTATCAATTATCTGTGGAGTATCTGGAGTTATATTCTTCATAGCATCAACATATGACAAAAAAACAAAAAATAGAGACTGGTGAATATTCCAGTAATTAAATGAAATTCCTATTGATGTGGACTGTTGATAACCAACAGCGGAAGTGGCTATGTAATTGAAGGACCTAGAACTACCAATGGAGCTTATGAAGATCAACTATCCAATTTACAATACAAGGTTACTTTATTTTTTTTAATTTAAAATTTGAACAGATTGTATGAGGAAAATAATGAAAAACGGAGTAGTTACTATAATGAAATGGATTCCACTGTTATTTTTTTTGTTTTTAATGGGTCTTAGTAAAAATCATTTATTTTTAATTCTTCCCTTGTCAGCAATTCTTCTTATTGTGACTTTTTTATTTCAAATAAAAAACTGGAAAGAAAAATGGTATTGTGTTGCTATTTTCCCTATTTGTGTAGCCGAAGCTGTGGTGCTTGTTTATGTTTATCTATTTAGAACTGTATATCTACAAAGTTTAATTCTAAATGTTATTTTCGTTAGTTTTATTTTAATAGTTGGAATGGAACTGGGGTTATGTATCCTCAATATATTTAATTCTTGGAGAATAGGTTTTAAAGATAATTTTTCTTAAGTTTACTTCAATTTATTAACTGTAAACACAGAATAAGTTCGGGATCTATGGGTGAGCTACTGTTAATTCAAATAATCCAAGATCATTTTGTATCCTCAAATATGAAGATCTCTTCAATGCTTCCATTTAAAACCACTGCAATTTTATGGGCCAAATTGAGGGAGGGGTTATATTTTCCCTTTTCAAGAAATACAATTGTTTCTCTGCGGACTCCAACTTTATCTGCAAGTTCTGCTTGTGTTAGGTCGTGTCTGGCCCTGTATTCCTTTATACGGGTTTTCATTCCACATCCCCCTTCATCTGAAGGTAGGTGTTTGTGATGAGCATGGTTGAGACCATGACGAATATGGTGACACCAAGCAGTTCTGCAGGGTTGTGCCATCTTCCAGCCCATTCCTGGGTTACAAGCAGAAAAGATACAAATACAAGGGTTATGTACCAGGAATAGGTTGCTGCAGTTGTTCCTATCTTCCTAACCCTTTCATCTGCTGATGTTTTCTCCATGCCCATGTAGGTGAAGAATCCTGTCATTATGATGGTTATCCCCAGAAGAATTGCCACGGCAACAAGGTCGTTCATGGTCTTCAAGATGATTAGGGTCAGAGAAGCTGCGATCAGGCATAACGATCCTAACCAGATACTCACTGTGTGCCATTCAAGATTTTCAAGCCATTTATATCTGTTATTTCCACCTTTTTTTGGAGATACTGCTTTTTTTGTCAGGGGTTGTAAGAAGAACAGGAAGAAAACGAAGAATATGTAATAGTTGGGATCCTCCAGAACGTATCCTAAAACTCCTAAACATCCTAATATTCCCCAGTAGGCATTTATTTCAATTTTCATAACGTCTTTCCTCCTTTAAATTCATTTTTTCATATAATTTGGTATTTCAAAGAGTATTTCCTTTTAATTGTTCATTTTACTGCATCTTGTATGATGCGTATCAACCATGTTATATATTTCCAATAATTTGTTAGATTTATATAACACAATGTTAATTATATCTAACATACATTTGATTTAAATGTTTGTTTGTAAAAATATTATAAAAGGCTAATTCTAAAGACTGATTATTTTCTTTAAAATTGGTTCATTTCGTTTTAAAAGGAAGTTCCTATGAATTGAACAATTAAAGAACAAATAAAAAAGAGGTATTTAGGAGAGAAGGTATTGTAACGGAGATAATAAAAAATGATGTACCGTTAAAACTTTTTTTGATGTTTCATTGGATCTGCAGTGATTCCATTACCATGATTCAAGTGTCTTTCACGAACTTCATAATCTTACCTATTGAAGCATATGTTTTTATAAGATTTTTTTTATATAATACTTAGTTTAGAAAGAGATAAACTGGATTGTGCCAGGATGGGACTACTTACACAGTATCTTACATAGCACAGTCCCATAGAAAATCCATGATGTATTGGGTCCTGAAAGGGGTCATGGACTCATCAATAGAAAATAAAAAAAATACTGGAGGATATAATGAATGCAAGAAAAGTTTTTTCCAAATACAAACCTTTAATAATCATTATCCTGCTGTTTTTGCTGGTTTTTTCTCTCCGAGCAGAGGCAGCTAATATTCCAGGCGTTCCAAGTTCAATGAAAGCCTACTATGAGGATGCAAATGGACTTCCATATTACAGTGAGATGGATTCATATTACAACTACCGTATGACTCAGGACCTACTTACAAATGGGCATCTGGGTGATACTGTGATAAATGGTACAAATTGGGACTTGCATTCCTATTATCCTTCTGGAAGGTCTGCAGATTACCCACCACTCATAGCTTACGTAACCGCCTTTGCCTACAAAATAGCCAATACATTTGCTGATGTTCCTCTGACACAAGTTGCCTTCTGGATTGGAGCATTCATAGCATCCCTATGTGTCATACCCGCTTACCTGCTTGTAAGAAGGATTACAAATGATTATGGTGGAATCGTTGCAGCTGTACTTGCAGGACTGGCACCATCCTACTTCGCACACACATTTGCAGGGTTCTTCGACACGGACATGTTCAACATATTACTGCCACTTCTGGTGGTTTGGTTCTTCATTGAAAGCGTGCGCGCCCACAACCTGAAAAACAGGACAGTATTCGCAGTACTATCTGCGTTATCCCTGCTTGTTTTCGCAAAGGCATGGGAAGGATGGTGGTACCTATTCTATATGCTCATAGGTACAGTTGTTGTTTACCTACTGGCGTCCCAGTACCTTTTCAACATGAAGACCATCAAACCCCTGAGTGATTATCCAAGCAAACTTGAATGGTTCAAGGATCAGCATGAAATATTCTCTATTGTGGTATTTCTGCTTGTAAGCTTAATTGCAATGTTAATATTCCTTGGAGCATCAGGATTATCCTCTGCACTTCTTCAACCATTAGGTGCCAGCCAGTTACAGTCCGCAGTTCAGAACACGGCTTATCCAAACGTTTACGTTTCAGTATCTGAACTACAGGTACCTAGCGTAAGCAGTGTTGTGGCAGGTGTTGGTGGAGTTGTTCCATTCCTCTTTGGAATATTAGGTGTGTTCCTAATGTTCTGGCAGCTGAAGCCGAAAACAAAAAAGGAAGAACCTAAAAATAAGGATAAAAAATCCCGTAGAAAAAGGAATAAACGTAAAAAAGAAGCAAAACCAGTTGAAACTGAAGATAAGAACAATATCAAGGAATCAATGGAAAAAGAAAGAAGGAACTATCTCCTCTATGGAATATTGTTTTCTGTATGGCTTTTAATACTTGCTTACGCTATGACTAAGGGTGTAAGGTTCATAGAACCGTTCACATTACCTATAGCTCTTAGTGCAGGTATATTCGTGGGATTGCTACTTGGATACGTTAAGGACCATATAAAAACCAATGGGTACCAGTATGTGGCAATGGCCATTGTGGTGGCTCTAGCAGTTTACTCACCGATCGTGAGTGCCTATGCAGTTTCAAGTGCTGTAGTGCCGGGTACGGATGATTCAATGGTTTCATCCCTTACATGGATAAACAACAACACCTCAAACGATACCATAATAACGTCCTGGTGGGACTACGGACACCTCTTCACTGCAGTTGCAAACAGGCCTGTAACCTTCGACGGAGGATCACAGAACAGTCTAAGGGCTTACTGGGTTGGAAAAGCAATGTTAACGAGTAATGAGACGTTATCTGCAGGAATTCTCAAGATGCTTGCAACCAGTGGTGATCAGGGTCCATTGACACTTGAAAATTACACCAAAGACACTGGTAAAAGTGCCGAGATACTGAACAACATCCTTGGTGTTGATAAAGCTCAGGCTCAGACCCTACTCACAACGAAATATGGTTTAACAGCTGAACAGGCTCAAAATGTTCTCAAGTACACCCATCCTGATAAGGCAGCTCCACAAGTGTTTGTAACAAGTTCTGACATGGTTGGAAAAGCTTTGTGGTGGTCCTACTTTGGAAGCTGGAACTTCACATCACAGAATGGAACCTCCTATGGCTACTCCGTTGCACAGGCAAATACAACCAAAGTTGGAAACAACACTCTCTTCGTGGGTTCTAATGCAGTTGTAGGTCTTGTGAATGGAAACAACATCTCTGCAGGAGTTATGAATGTGAATGAAGTTCAAAGTGAGGTCAATCAGACGGGTTCATCACAGGTACTCAGCAGTATAGCAACGGAACTGCAGACGGGTAATGGTAGCCTGGTTCAGGAACCGCATAAACTTCTCGTGATAAACAATGGAAACTTAACCCAGAATCAGACGGTATCTGCTGATGGTACCTTCTCAATATACCTGTTTGTACAGAACAACACTTACATAACCGTTGCAATGAGCAGGGAACTTGAAGATTCAATGTTCACCAGGATGTTCTTCCTGAATGGATATGGTTTAACCCATTTCACAGCAAAATATGCAGATGCAGGAGTTACTGTTTGGAGTGTGACCTAAACTTCCACCCTTTTTATTTTTTTTTGGGGTTTCCAAGTTTTTTTTTAAATTGTCATGGCTCATAACACTACAAAACCAGACCATCAAAAAATATATAGAATTAAAAACTTTTTTAAGTGTAAAGGAATTAACTAGATATAATGAATTGACTGATTCTCTTGATGATTCATGAAAATGAATTGGATGGAATATTTGAATCATTAAAAATGGATTATAATAAATTTTATTAATCATTCATCAAATATACGTACTTTAACTAATTTTATGTGAGTTTTATGGCTATTGAAGACAGAATCAAAGACATTGAAGATGAGATCAAGAAAACCCAATACAACAAGGCCACATCCCACCATATAGGGAAACTTAAGGCTAAATTATCTAAACTAAAGGAAGAATCTATTACAAGGAGCAGTTCTGGAAGTAAAGGAAGGGGTTTCAACATAAAAAAGAGTGGAGACTCCACAGTGGTTCTTCTGGGCTTTCCGTCAGTGGGAAAATCCACGATACTGAACCAGCTCACCAATGCAGAGTCAAAAACAGGGGCATATGAGTTCACAACCCTGGACATAGTTCCTGGAATAATGGAGTACAGAGGAGCTAAAATACAGATACTGGACATACCTGGAATAATAACCGGCGCATCCAAGGGAAAGGGAAGGGGAAGAGAAATACTTTCTGCTGCAAGAAATGCAGACTTAATACTCATGGTTCTTGATGTTTTCAACCCCCAGCACATGAATGTTATAATAAATGAGCTTAGAAACATCGGAATACGGCCTAACGAATCTGTTCCAGACGTTACAGTTAAACCAAAGAAGATGGGTGGGTTAAAAGTTGTTTCAACAGTTGAACTCACTAAGATCGATGAGAGAACCATAAGATCCATACTAACTGAGTATGGAATACACAGTGCAGATGTTCTTATACGTGGTGACGTTACAATGGATCAGTTCGTTGATTCAATGGATTCAAGCTGCTGCTATGTGCCAATGCTTCTTATAATAAACAAGATAGACCTTGCAGACCCTCAGTACATTGAAGATGTAAAATCCAAATATCCAGATGCCCTTTTCATAGCTGCAGATAAGGGTCTGAACACAGAAAAACTTAAAGATGATATATTTGATGCCCTGAAACTTATAAGGGTTTATTTAAAACCCCAGGGAAGAAAGGCGGACATGAAAGATCCTCTTATAATAAGGAAGGGCTCAACTGTTGGTGATGTTGCAGGTAGACTCCACAGGGAGTTTGTGCGTAACTTCCGGCATGCCAAGATCTGGGGAACTTCAGTCAAATTTCCAGGCCAGAAGGTTGGCCTTGACCATGTTTTAGATGATGAAGACATTTTAAGGATAATCCTTAAGAAATGAGATATTTATCATTTAATTCATAATTTTTTTCATGTTCATTCTGAAACAAATCAAAGGCTTGAAGTTTACAGTGCTGGAAAAGAATTTTTATAGGATGAAATACTATATTTAAACTGGTGAAAAAATGAAACTGGACGATATAACAGTGTCAAAGGCGATAATTGAAGGATTTATGAATGATTTCCTTGATTACACTGATATGGATGTTGCAATAGGTGGTGGAGGTCCATCAGGACTTACAGCAGGATACTACCTTGCAAAGGCAGGCTACAAAGTTGCCCTATTCGAGAGAAAACTCAGTATGGGTGGAGGAATGTGGGGCGGCGGTATGATGTTCAACAAGATCGTTGTCCAGAGCGAGAGTAAACACATCCTCGATGAATTCGGAATAAAAACAGAGGAGTACCAGGAAAACTACCATGTTGCAGACTCCATTGAATGTGTTTCAACCATCTGCTCAAAGGCATGCCAGGCAGGACTCAAGGTATTCAACCTCATGTCCATAGAAGATGTAATGATCCACGAAAAGGGAGTTGAAGGTGTTGTACTCAACTGGAGCGCAGTTGAAATGGGAGGACTCCATGTTGACCCATTAACAGTACGTGCAAAGGCAGTTGTTGATGCAACAGGACACCCATGTGAGATCGTTAAGATCATCGAAAGGAAGATGGGAGCTGAACTCCAGACAGAAACCGGTAAGATCATGGGTGAAAAATCCATGTGGGCGGATGTTGCAGAAAACAGGATAATGGACAACGTTGGTGAAGTTTACCCTGGAATGTACGTTACAGGAATGGCAGCAAACGCTGTACACGGTTCTCCACGTATGGGTCCAATATTCGGTGGAATGCTTCTCTCTGGTGAGAAGGTTGCCCAGATGCTTGCAGAGAAACTGGGATAAATCCTTTTATCTCAATTTTCAATTTATTTAGGTTCATGATATAATCCAATTTTTCCAATTAAATGGATGGCTTACGTTTACAAGTTTTAAATAAATTCTAGAAATGAAATTCTTTTAATCATAAATAATTATAACAAATAGCTAATTATAGAAACATTCTAAGCTCTATAAAATATAATAATGGAATTAAAATGATAATACTCATCACAGGAACTCCTGGAACCGGTAAAAGCACAGTATCAAAGATTCTCAATGATAAACTCCATTTGGAGAATTTTCAAAGCACACTGGTACCTGTAAACGATCTCATCTATGAAAAACATCTCTACCATGGAGTGGATGAAGAAAAGGGTTACAAAATAGTGGATATTGAAGATATGTGCCTTGAAATTGATCATCTACTTGAAGATTCAAAGGATCCTATGGATCCCCGGGTGTGGATCATTGAGGGGCACTTGTCCCATTACGTTCAGGATGCAGATTTCGTGATAGTACTTCGTGCAAACCCCCAGGTTCTAAGGAAACGTCTTAAAACCCGAAATTGGAAGGATTCAAAGATAGAAGAAAATGCAGAAGCAGAAGCCCTTGCTGTATGCACCTGTGAAGCTTACCAGATCCATGGGGAACGGGTGAACGAGGTAGACACAACGGATATTTCGCCGGAGGAAACTGCAGAGCTCATAATTGAGGTTATCAAGGATAAAAAACATTTCCCTGCAGGAAGTGTGGATTTCCTTCAGGACCTCCTTTGATATTGAAAATTTCATTCAACATTCGAATAAATTTAACACTTGAATAAAACCTTCAGATTATCCTTAATCAAAGGATATTCATGGTTGATCATCTGAAGATTCCTTGGTTTTTCCATCTTAACTGGTTTGACACAAAGGTTTTTAAATGGAAAAATCAATAGACTATAACATTATTCTTAAGTACATTACCTGAATTATGGATGAATCCCTTTTAGATGCAATTCCAAATTCAAGCTGATAACTTAAGACCTGTATTTCTATATTATCTGATATCTTGTAGGTTGAGGCTAAACTTTGAGACGGGGAAGAAGACCAAAATGGATGTTAAAAATAGCAGAAGAGAGAATAAACATCCTGTTTGAGAGGGCTGATGAAGAATTCGCCCAGCACCCTGAAAGATCCAACCGATACGTGCAGATGGCCAGAAACATTGCAAAAAAGTACAACATAAAGATGCCTGCACTCTGGAAGCGAAGGTTCTGCAAAGAATGTAATAGCTTTCTCAAACCCGGTGAAAACTGTAGAGTAAGGCTTTCAAATTCATGTGTTACCATCAGATGCCTTGAATGTGGGAATACAATTATAATACCCTATGTAAATGAACAAAAATCTAGAAGGAGAATGAAAATTGAACATACCTCCCAAGAAGGAACTGATGAATAGATCACTTTCAACTATCACCATAAACATTGGAAAATCTGGAGTAAATGAAAGCGTTATAGAAGAAATAAAAAGACAGCTTAAAGCTCATGAAGTTATAAAGATTAGATTTTCAAAAGGTATATCCACAGAGAAACAAAACTTTATTAAAGAGATCACTGAAAAATCAAAGTCTACACTTATTGATTTTAGAGGTAACGTTGCTGTATTATTCAAAAAAAAGAGGTAATTAGGAGGATAAATATGACCACAATTTACGATGTACCAGCAGACTCGCTCATCAGCGAAGTTGCAAAGGAGTTAAGCGAAAACAAAAAAGTAAACCCACCAGAATGGACAAGTTTTGTTAAAACAGGCGTCCACAAAGAGAGGAGACCAGAAAATCCTGATTGGTGGTATGTTAGATGCGCATCCATACTCAGAAAAGTTTACATGGATGGTCCTGTTGGAATAAACAGCCTAAAAACATACTACGGTGGTAAAAAAGACAGGGGAACCAATCCTGAAAAATTCAAGAAGGGAAGCGGTGCCATAATAAGAGGAGCCTTACACCAGCTTGAAGATGCAGGTTTCGTTGCAAAAGCAGGTGATGAAGGAAGAATCATAACTCCTGCAGGCAAATCCTTCCTTGACAAAACATCCAACCAAATCATAAAAGACATTCCAGAACTTTCAAAATACTAAATGAGGGTTTTAAATGAGCGATATAGAGGAACTGCGACGTAAAAGGATGCAACAGCTCCAGCAGCAGGCCTCACAGCAAGCTTCACAGCAGGCTGCTCAAGCTGAATCCCAGGAACATATGAGGCAGGAGTTAGAAGCTCAAAAAAGACAGGCAATGATGCAGATACTGACTCCCGAAGCCAGAAGCAGACTTGCAAATATACGCCTCACAAAACCAGAGTTCGTTGACCAGATAGAGCTTCAGCTCATCCAACTTGCACAGATGGGACGTATAAAATCCCAGATAAGTGATGATGAGCTCAAGATACTTCTTACAAAACTCGCTGGTCAAAAAAGAGAGATCAAGATCACAAGAAAATGAACGCATGCGTACTCTACAGCGGGGGAAAAGACAGTTCCCTCATGGCTGTGATACTTCAAAGGCTTGGATACGAGGTTGAACTTGTAACAGTTAATTTCGGAACCTTTCCATCATGGAAAGCTGCAGCAGAATCAGCTTCAAACTTAGGATTCAAACACAGGGTTCTTGAAGCAGATAAAAAAGTACTGGAATCTGCTGTTGATACCATAATTCAGGATGGTTTTCCCAATAACGGCATAAACCAGGTACACCTTCATGCACTTGAAGTGGCCTCGTTGAATTACGATCTTATTGCAGATGGAACGAGACGTGATGATAGGGTTCCAAAACTGAGGCTCAACCAGATACAGAGCTTTGAAGATAGAAATCATGTTCAGTACATGACACTTGCAGGCTTTGGCCATAGAACCATAGAAGACCTTTCAAAAAGACTTTTCACAGTTAAAAAAGAGTTAACAAGCATGAAGAATAATTCTGATTATGAGATTGAAATAAGGCATATGATAGGGGAACGTGAAGGAGAAGAAGCAGCATTCAACATATTCCCGGAGCATGTGCAATCAAGAGTAATAGGATGGAGAGAAAATGAGTAGAAACAAACCATTAGCTAAAAAATTAAGGCTAGCAAAAGCAGGCAAACAGAACAGAAGAGTGCCTCTATGGGTCATGCTTAAAACATCAAGAAAAGTAAGGGCTCATCCAAAAATGAGACAATGGAGAAGAAGTAAGGTTAAAGCATAGGAGGATTAACCAATGGAAAGAGTCTACGTTATCCCATTAAGGGATGTAAAAAAAGTACCAAGGACCATAAGGTCTCCAAGGGCAGTAAGATACATCAAAACATTCTTAGAAAAACACATGAAATCTGATGACATAAAACTAGATGCCTCTGTCAACGAAAAAGTTTGGGAAAGGGGGATCCAGAAAATACCTTCACGAATAAAGGTCAAAGCAACAAAAGAAGAGGATGGTTCTGTATCAGTCACCCTAGCTGAATAGGTGTGGACTTATGATAAGAAGAATCAACATGGGCGGAAGCCCAAACCTCGGTGTTGCATTATCAGTAACAGAGAAAGTTGCAATAGCCCCACAGAACGTCCAAGAAGGAATGGTTGACCTCATAAAGGAGTGCCTGGATGTTCCAGTTATCAAAACTCCAGTGAGTGGGAGTAACCTTCCAGGGGCATTAACCTGCGGTAACTCAAATGGATTCATAGTTTCGAAGTACGCATTTGACAGTGAGATAGAAGCAATAAAAGCATCTGGAGTTGAAGTTGAAAGGATACCTGACAAACTCACAGCAGTTGGTAACATAATCCTTGCAAACGATTTCGGAGCAATTGTAAATCCATTACTATCTGATAAATCAGTTGAGTTAATTGCAGATGTCCTTGATGTTGAAGTTCAAAGGGGAACCATAGCAAACTTTAAGATCACAGGATCTGTTGCAGCTGCAACAAACAAAGGAGCTTTAGTACACCCTTCCACAACCCAAGAAGAAATGGAAGTAATTGAAAGAGTACTGAACGTTCCTGCAGATGTTGGAACAGTAAACAGCGGAACAAAACTCGTTGGCGCATGCACAGCTGCCAATTCCAACGGAGTTATTGTTGGCATCAACACAACAGGTCCAGAACTTGCAAGAATAGAAGAAGCATTCGGCTTTCTTGAGGGATACTTATGAAGACAAAAATATTTAGAATTCAGGGAAAATTCATGATGGGCAACGACTTAAAACCTTTCACAAGGGAGTTAAAATCCATCAGTGAAGATGACATACGCGAAAAGATATACTCAGAATTTGGAAGCAAACACAGGATAAACAGGAAAAAAATATTCATAGATGAAATAGCTGAAATCACAGCAGAAGAAGCTATAGACCCTTTGATAAAAGCTTTATCCCGTGAGTGATCACATGGAAGATAGACAAAAGCTTCAGGCATTGGTGGATGAACTCAACATGTACCAGGGTCAGGCAGAGCTATTACAACAGCAAATTGAAGGTTTACAGGCCACAATTACTGATATCACCATAGCAAAGGATACATTGAAGGCTATAAGTGGTAAAAATGACACTGAAACAATGGTACCAATAGGTGCAGGTTCCTTTGTCATGACAGAACTTAAAAATACTGATGAAGTTGTTGTAAGCCTTGGAGCTGGTGTGGCTGTTAAAAAGAAAATAGCTGATGCAGAAGAAACCCTTGAAGACCAGAAGAAGGAACTTGAAGGAGTCCTGCAGAAGATGAATTCAGACCTTCAGAAGATCACCAATTACATAATGAAGAAGAGTCCAGAGGCTGAAGCCCTCCTACAGAAAGTGGAAGGCCAAGACCAGTAGGGGTGTGAACACCACTTGTTTGAATCACTTAAAAAGAAACTTTCAGGTACAGTAGGAAAGATCTCAGACAAATTAGCAGATGAAATTCCTGAAGAAACAGAAGAAAAAATTGAAGCTAAAGAGGAAGCTTCAAAAACAGTACCTTCTGAG
>ENA-UOOE01000481-UOOE01000481.1-fermentation-metagenome-genome-assembly--contig:-NODE-481-length-39546-cov-3.636044_pt1 | contig 39546 bp, 36 predicted proteins | sample MGYA00245776_ERZ724021 | MGnify/ENA primary metagenome ERZ724021 (study PRJEB28704, sample SAMN03018321) | fermentation metagenome | biome: anthropogenic terrestrial biome; feature: soil; material... | reverse complement strand
GAAGAATCAATAATATTGGCGATTCTTTTTTCCAAGCGGACCTTTCTAGCCTTTTCTGCCAAATCGTTGTCAAAATCAATATCGGTCTTATTTGAATTGTTCGGATCAATGTTAATTGTCATAAATAAAGCTCCTTTTTAGATAAGGATAGTATAAACGGAAAAAGAAAAAAGAGGGTAGCAATTTCCAATTGCTATTCTAATTATCAAATTAAAATATCTTTATCTTGATAAAAATTTTCCTTACACTCTTCTATTTTTGATTTTACATGCTAGAATAGGGACGTATTTTACAGCGGGACTGCTTAGGCAGTTGAGAAGGCTAATAACCTGACGCTTAGAACCTGTTGGTCAAGACCAGCGTAGGGAGTAACGATTCTGTAAGCCTGTTTCAACAGGTAGTAACGAATCTCCTTAGCCTTGACCCACTGGTCAAGGCTATTTTTATAGCCGGAAAGGACCTTTGGGTATGGAAGAAACGATAAGTAAGAGAGGTCAGGCACAAAAATCCATCAATCAGATTACGATTTCGGCGATGATGCTAGCTTTAGCAGTAATTCTTTGCGTGATGGTTAAGTATCTTCCTGGGTTTCAGTTTCCTAATGGCGGCACTATTTCTATTGCTATGGTTCCGCTTGTCTTCTGTGCGTTGATCTGTGGTCCGTTTTGGGGATTATTCATCGGTGTCTGCTTTGCCCTAATTGACATGGCTTTCGATCCCGGTGCCTTTGGTTATCATTGGGTTTGTATCCTCTTAGATTATGTCTTTGCCTTTGGTGGCGTCGCTTTAGCCAGCATTTTTAGAAAAGGCTTCTATGAAAAGAAAGTTTCTGCTCCTATCCTTGGTATGTTGGTTTCGGGATTATTCCGCTTTGTCTGCTCCTTCTTCTCTGGCTGTGTTGTTTGGTCACAAATATCTGATTTTTCCGGCAAGAACCTAGCCCCTGATTTTTCAGCTGCTGGTATTACCTATTCAATAACTTATAATGGTGGCTATATTCTTCCTTCAATTGCTTTAAGTATTGTTGTTATCGCCTTAGTTGCTAAGCCTATCTTCAATTTACTTTCCACACCTCAGCTTCTTTCTTTAGCTCCTAAGAACGTTGATTACGAAAAAGCAAAAAACAATCAGTTCAGCAAATTCTCTTTTACTTCCTTGATTCCTTATTATTTAGGATGCACACTTTTAATAGCGGTATTAAGCACTATACCTGCTATTAAGATTTACTGGATGGGTTACTTCTCCTTAGCTTTCTCAGCAGGCCTTTTGGTTTTCTCTCTTATTATGTTTGTTAAATCCTTAAAGAATCCTAGCATTAGATTCGAGAATTCCTGGATGACGAAATTCCAGAAGACCTCAGATATTTATTTGCTTACAGGCTTTATTTCCTTAATGCTTTTAGGAATTAGTGTCTTAGGAATCTGCTCTTATTATTCCTATGGTGCATTATCTTATGCCCAAGAGTAGCTTATAGGAAAAAATAGATTTTTTATTAACAAAACTGAGCTCTTGTTGTCAAGAACTCAGTTTTGCTTTATAATGTAAATTAAATATTTACAAAAGGACTTTGTTTTATCGAGTCTATGAGGTAATCGTTATGGATCAAGCAATTTTAGGATTAACAAACAAGTACAACGGCTATGGAATGGCCCTGTTTGTTTTGGTGACGACTTTGATAGCCGGATTTTTGTCTGGCATAATCGGTATGGAAAGAGAGCTAAAAGGGCAAGCGGCTGGCTTAAGAACTCATGTTCTTTTAGCGGTAGGCTCTTCATTAATGATGACCTTATCTATCTTTGCTGTTAACTGGGCGATTGGAGCCTATACGGGAACGGATACAACCGACCCTTCGATGTGGAAAAGCACATATGATGCTACCCGTATCGCTGCCGGTGTGGTTTCCGGCATCGGTTTCCTTTGCGCCGGTACCATTATTAAGAATGGTGTTTCAGTAAGAGGACTGACCACTGCTGCCACGTTGTGGCTTTGTGGCGGTATTGGCCTTGCCTGTGGTGCGGGCTTCATTCTTGAAGCCATTGTAACTACCTTTGTAGCCATGTTCTTCCTTTTAGGCTTAGTCCGAATTGAGAAGGCCATGGATAAACGTTCGCCTCAGGTTAGGTTAATTGTGGCTCCCCTAGTGTTCCTATACTTAATGAGATACATGACGAAGCCGATAAAGACCGTCTGATTATTAAGAATATTGTTTCCGAAAACGTTAAAGGCGAAGATGGAGTCGATGTAGTCGATATAACGGTCTTCTTTGCCTACAAATCTGATTCTGCCAGCATTAATGATTTCTGTGAAAGCTTCTCTAATAACGCCTCGATATTCTATATCAAAGGCGGCAAATTCGATAAACGCACCTAAGGATTATCTTTCTTTAGATTAAAGAAAAAACTAAGCCTTGGCGGGCTTAGTTTTTCTTTTCTAGGAATAGAGGTCTATCCACTAAAACGGAATGGTTCTTGATTAGATATTCTTTATGGGTGAGAAGATCGAGATAGTTTCCATCTGTTAATCTAGAGGAGGAAATCAAATTGTTTTCTTCCTTGAGGTTGAAGATACCAATAATCGGTTCCTTATTGCTGAAATAGTTAGTTACTACCATGGAATAAGGAGAAGAATCTTCCATATTGGAAATCATTAGGTCGACACTTAATTCCTTTTTCTTTAAGGATATCAGTTCTTTTACGAAGGAAAAATAATCCTGATCATGGATAGTAAGATTGATGGGTTCTTTTTCAAAAAGCGGACAGGTCTTTGTATCTTTGCATTCCTCTCCGCCGTAAATAAAAGCTAAGCCTTTGGTAAAAAAAGAGAAAGCCAATAAGTTCCTAGTGAAGCTGTCGTTTTTACTGTAACTCGCTAAGCGGGGATAATCATGGTTTTCAATGGCTCTCATGATTAATGCGTTATTGTTTATCGATGAAGTCTCTACTGTGAAAGCGGCTTTATACTCTTCAAGGTTACTATTGGTTTTATCAGCTAAGAATTTTTTAAGCCAATGCCAGCTTGAATAATGATAGAGAACATCAATACCCGATGCAGCTAATTCTTGATTTGAATAGGCAGCAAAGCCTTGAGATCTCATATAGTTAATAAAGCCGGCATCGACAGCTTCCGCAATATATAGAATATCAGGGTTGATTTTCATTATTCTTTCTTTGCTCATTTTAAAGAAAGAAGGTTTTATCAAAGAGGCTACATCAAACCTAAAGCCATCGACACCAAGATTTACGTATTTAAGAAGTACATTACATAAGTATTCTTCAAGGGCGGGATTATTATGGTCAAGATCATAAACATCACTCCAATCTGCACATTTGCAGAAGAAATCACCCTTTTGGTTATGAAGATAGTAATCGGGGTGTTCTTTTAGAAGAAGGGAGTCTTTAGAAGTATGATTAAACACCATATCCATGATAATTTTAAGATTTCTTTGGTGGGCTTCTTTTATCAAAAGAGCTAAATCATCAAAATTTCCTAAGTCAGCTGAGATGGCTAGATAGTCTTGAATACTGTAAGGAGAACCATATGAGCCTTTACGGCCAATTTTGCCGATAGGATGGACAGGCAATAGCTGGATATAACTAACGCCTAAACTTTGTATATAATCGAGCTTTTTAATGAAAGCGCTTATACTTCCCTCCTTAGTATAGTTCCTGATGAAGACCTGATAGACCGTTTCATTTTTATATAATTTGAACATATTTTGCCTTCCACCATTATTGTACCAACAATGTAACAAATATGCAAAAGCAATTGAATTTGTCGCAAAAATAGCTAAAATAAAAGTAAGTCGTTTTTTCGAAAGGCCCAATTACAATGATTGCTAATGAAAAAGTTTCTGGCATCCTGCTACCAATATCTTCCTTACCATCTAAATATGGTATTGGTACACTTGGTAAAAGTGCTTACGAGTTCATCGATTTCTTATCAGCCAGTAAAGTCAAGATTTGGCAAATGCTACCGCTTAATGTTACTTCCTATGGTGATAGCCCCTATCAGTCTCCTTCATCCAATGCTTTGAATTATTACTTTTTGGATTTTGATGTTCTTAATCAAAAAGGGCTGCTGAAGAAAGAAGAATACGAAAATGTCGATTTCGGATCTAACCCTTCAAAAGTCGATTACGGAAAACTATTTGAGAACCGTGTTAATGTTTTAAAACTGGCTTTTAATCGCTTCGATACCTCTAATCCCGAATTCATCAGCTTTGAACAATCTGGCGAATACCGTGACTTTGCTTTCTTTATGACCCTTAAAGTTTTAAACGGCTATCGTCCTTGGTATGAATGGCCGACTGATTACCAGAATTATAGTGAGGATTTAGAAAAATTCATTATCTCTTCTAATCAGAAGCTTTATCTTTTCTATATTTGGACTCAATTTGAATTCTTGCAGGAATATCATTCATTGAAGAAATACGCTAACAGCAAGAATATTAAAATCTTGGGTGATATGCCTTTATACTTGGCCTATGATTCTGTAGAAGCTTATAAATATCCTACTATGTTCCTCTTTGACGAAAACCATCGCCCTACTGTGGTTGCCGGCTGCCCTCCTGATGACTTCACTGCTGATGGACAGTTATGGGGGAATCCTATCTATAACTGGTCCAATATGAAAAAAGACGATTATCATTGGTTCAAAGAGAGAGTCAAAAAGAATCTCGTGAACTTCGATATTCTTCGTATTGATCATTTCCGTGGCTGTGCTGGCTACTACACCATTCCTTTTGGCATGAAGAACGCCAAGGTCGGAAAATGGGAGAAAGGTCCCGGTTATGAACTCTTCCGCGGCTTGACTGATTTACCTTTAATTGCTGAAGATTTAGGATTCATGGATGATGATGTCAAAAGATTGCTTAAAGAGACAGCTTTTAATGGAATGAAAGTATTAGAGTTTGCCTTTGATGGCGACCCCACTAATAGTCATAAGCCTTCTAACTCTACCTTTAATTACTTTGCCTACACTGGCACTCATGACAATAAGCCGATTCTTGGCTATCTGGAGACCTTGACTACTCAGGAACTTGAAAAATATGTTTCTGATTTAAAGAAAGAATGCTTCCTCTTTGGTGTTGATTTCAACGATAACAGCTTGAAGGATTTAACTTATACTACCGATGAGCTATGCTTAGCTGGTCCTACCTGTGGCGCGGTTATTCCGCTTCAGGATTATCTAGCCCTAGGGGATGAAAGCCGAATTAATGAGCCCTCTACTACTTCCGATAAGAACTGGACTTGGAGATGCAAGGAGAGTGACTTCTCTAACGAGTTATCTGATTTCATAAAGACTAATATTGAACGTTTCCATCGATAAAAATAGCCCTAGGTTTCTTGCCTAGGGCTTATTTTTAAGCTTTTAACTTATTGCTTGACTGCTTTATGGTGACCACGGTGGAGGTGGCTTTCTTTCATAATCAAGTTATCGTAGTAGATAAAATCTGCACAAACGCATGCCGACAAAGAATTTCCACAGTTTTTAGGATGGTAACTGTTTTTTGAAAATCCGGTCATTCTACCTCCCCTTTAGATAATACCCTTGAAAGCTATCTTATCATAACTTATAGGAAGATTGAAAACATTATTAAATTTTGGATTATTCATTGAAATAATTTATAATAGTTTCAATAAATGTAATAGGAGGAAACTATGAAAGTACTTATTGTAGAGGACAAGAAACAGCTAGCTGATGCTATTCAGGAATACCTGAAGATGCATAAGGTTGACTCAACTGTCAAGCTTGATGGACTTGAAGGCTATGATGAAGCTGCTACTGGTCTTTATGATGTTATCATTTTGGACCTTATGCTTCCTTTAAAGGATGGCCTCTCTATTATTAAAGATCTAAGGGCAAACAATGTCCAGACGCCAATCATAATCCTGACTGCCAAGGTTACGACTGATGATAAAGTCCAGAGCTTATTAGCAGGTGCTGATGATTATTTGACTAAGCCTTTTGTCCTAGAAGAGCTTTTAGCTAGACTTTATGTCTTGACTAGAAGAAAAGGTAAGATAATTCCTGATCAGGTCGCCTTTGGAAATATCTCACTTGATAAATTGAATCATACTTTAGTTAAAGATAATCGCAGTATTTCCCTTTCTTTGAAGGAATATCTGATCATGGAGCTATTAATCACTAACACCGATAAGATTGTTGAAAAGAACTATATTCTTGACCGTGTTTGGGGCTATGATTCTGATTCTTTCTACAATTCAGTGGAAGTCTATGTCTCCTTCCTAAGAAAGAAATTAGAAAGCCTAGATGCCAATATCAAAATTAAATCTATCAGGAATGTCGGTTACAAACTTATGATCAAAGAACCTGAAAGCGATGTCGAAACGGATTGAACAGACTAAGAAGATTCAGCTAAAAGCCAAAGTCCGCATCACTTCTTTAGTGATGGGAATAGTTTTATTGATTTTTATTATCATCACCATTCTTGTTCCGGTCTGGACTTTTAATCTCATTCGAAGAGAATCAAACGATTTCCTTAAAATTACGATTGGGTCACAGATTCGGGCGGATAAAAGCGGAAGCAGCAGTGGCAATGATCTAGGCTTTGATAATGAAAGAAGCTTTGTCATTTACTATTCTTCAAATACTCAGACCTTTACTTGGAAAAGAGGAGAGAATACTCAGAACATTTCTTTCTTCTCCTCTTATATTGAAAACCGGACTTTTACCGGGAATGAAGACTTTGATAAAATGGGTGACTACTACTATTTAGCTATGAGGGAGGATTTCGCCGATAAGCTTACTCCTTCAGAATCATCACTCAGTTCATTCAAAGAAGCTAACTCTGGTACAGCTGATTTTTCCTATTATTTAGCCGCTGTTGATAAATCAGCTGAAATAAGCAACACCAAGAATTCTTCCTGCTATCTGATATATACCATACTGAGCATCTATGTCCTTCTAATTCCTTTAGTCTACTGGCTTTCCAGTTATGTCATTCAGCCTACGATTAAAGGCATAAAAGACCAGAATGACTTTATTGCTAATGCTAGCCATGAATTAAAGACGCCTTTAGCTATTATCACTGCTGATCAGACTTTGCTGAGGGAAAAATACGGAGACAATGTCTATCTGGATAACATTTCCTCTCAGTGCCAGAACATGAACGAGACTATCCTTGACATGATTGAACTAAGTAAGCTTGAGACTACTATGCGCCCACTGGAAAAAGTCAATGTCTCTGATCTCCTTGATGATTTAGCTATGTCCTTTGATGCCCTGGCTTTTGAATCAGGTATCGACTATAAGTCCTCTATCCAGAAAGGTCTGACTCTTGAAAAAGCCGATAAAAAGGATTTAACCAGAATATTTAACCTTCTTATCGACAATGCCCTCAAGTATGCCAGTGGACCGAAAATCATCCGTCTAAGTCTATCCAAGGTCAAGAAAGGAATTCTCTTTACTTCCTATAACACTGGCTGCGAAGTCATGGATGAGGATAGAGAGAAAGTCTTCAATAGGTTCTACCAGGGAAAATCCGGGTCCGAAAAAGAAAGAAAAGGTTCTGGATTAGGTTTAGCGATTGTCAAAGAAATATCTGAGAAGTATGACTATGAAGTAAAAGTCCAATCTTCTTATCAGAAGGATATTACTTTTACTGTCCTGATGAAGTAAACTATAATTATTATTATGATTAAAATAAGTCTGAGCAAAAGATTCTCATCGGCTGAGGCCATCGGCTACACCCCTAACTATCTTTTAGTGAAATCAGTCGATTCTCTGACTGTCTTTTCGGAAGCTGATTTCCTGCCTTACCATAAGGTGGTTTCTCTATCATATGGGAAAAGAGTCCTTACTTCTCCCAATGGGAAATTTGCTTTTGTCCTTTCTACTCTTTTTTCTAATTCGCTGATTGTCTACTATGTTCCCTCTCTTCGAATAGCTGATACCTATTGCTATAAGGGAGCAGGAATTTTTGATATCAAAGATGCCTGCTTTTCTCTAGATAGCCAATACTTATTTATTCTTGCGGACGTAGTTACTGACAAAGGCTCTCAGACCTTGCTTATCAGGAAGAAGCTTCTTTCCGATGAGAAACCTTTTTCCATGGTTTTGGATACCGCTTTTGATTATCTCTCCTTTGTTAAGGAAGTAAACTGCCTCGCCCTTTTTGCAAAGAGTGGCAAAATCGGCTTCTTCCAAGGAAATGAAGTTATTCAGGAAGTTTCTCTTAATCCCTTTCACAAAGCCTATTTCATTGAAAAAGGGCACTTGTTAGTGACTGATACCACTTTAGGTTTTAATCTTTTGAGCCACAATGGAAAAGTTATCCAGCAATGCGACTTCTTGGTTCCTGTTCCCTTAGTTCCCAAAACCATTACGGAAGATGAAAGCGAAAGCTTTAAGATCAAAGAAAGCTACTATGATTTATTAGCCTCCAATGAAGCCAACCTGATATTCTATGTTACCAGGATCCTTCCTAACGATGTCTATTCTCTCTATATCTTCTCATCCGAGGATTTCTCCTTGCTGAAGAGAATCAAGTTTAAAGCCAAAATCTATTCTTTAGACTATCGTAATCCCTATCTTTTTATAAAAACCTCTATCGGCGTCTATGTCTTTCGGATTAAGAACCTGAAGAAAGATGGCTGATTTACTTCGACTGCTGCTTTTCTAGATAGGACTTAGCATAACTGCAGGAAGCCTTAAGAGGAAGATTCCTTTTTTTAGCGATGGCTATTACTTCTTCCATGAGCTTTCTAGCAATGCCTTGCCCTCTTAATGAATCGGAAACGAAGGTATGGGTGATGTTGATATAGCCCTCTTCTAAAGGGAAAAAGACTTCATAAAGAAGATTGCCTTTCTCATCATAGCCCTGGATTTTATCGGCTGATATTATTTCATTCATGTGACTTACCTCTGGATGGATTATAACTTAAAGTTAGCCTTCTTTTTGAAAATATGCTTAAATAGTAAGTGTGAAAGAGGTGAATTATGAGTGATAAAGTTTTAAATCCGGCAAGAAAAGTTACGATTATCGGCTGTGGGTTTGTCGGTTCCACCATTGCCTATACTTTAATGATTAAGGGTATCTTCTCGAAGATGGTTCTAATCGATGCCGATACCCAAAGAGCCGAAGGAGAAGCTATGGATATTGCCCATGGCTTATTATTCTCCCATCCTATGGAAATAGTAGCCGGAAACTATGATGACATTAAAGACAGCAATATGATTATCATCACCGCTGGAGCTAATCAGAAGCCCGGTGAGACTAGGCTGGATTTAGTCAAAAAGAATGCCGCTATCTTTGCTTCAATTCTCCCCGAAATCAAGAAAAGAAACTATCAGGGAATCATTCTAGTTGTCGCTAATCCGGTCGATATTCTTACCAAGGTCGCTCAAAAGCTATCCGGATTGGATGAAAAGCATGTTTTTGGCTCAGGCACAGTTTTGGATACGGCAAGACTTAGATATCTTTTAGGACAGCATCTTGAAATCGATAGCCGCTCAATCCATGCCTTTATTATCGGAGAACATGGCGATAGTGAAATACCGGTCTGGTCTTCTGCTAATGTCGCTGGCGTGCCTTTACATCAGTTCTGCGAGATGAGAGGCTTTTTCAACCATGATGAAGCTATGAGGGAGATTGGCGAATCTGTCAAAAACTCCGCTTATGAAATCATCAAAAGAAAGAAAGCCACTTACTATGGAATCGGTATGGCAGTTGAAAGAATCTGCGGAGCCATCATGCGTGATGAAAAATGCATCTTACCGGTTTCTACCGCCCTCCACAATGATTTTGGAATTGACGGCGTAACTATGTCAATGCCAGCTATTGTCGGCTCAAATGGCGTAGAAGAGATAGTTCCTATTTCCTTAAGCTATGAAGAGAACAAGAAGCTGACGGCTAGTGCCACAATATTGAAGAGCACCTTAGCCGATATTGGCTATAAGGATTAATTCTTTAAGGTATTTAAGAATCCTAAAGTTGTATCAAAAACCTCCTGACGGTGGCTCTGGACTTGAATCATATGCTCAGAATCATTGATGATATGGAGGTTTTTGTTTTGGGAAGGAGAAACTTTCAAAAGATTTTTAATTCCTTTAAAAGTAATCATCTCATCGGTTAAGGAATCGAAGCAAAGGAAAGGAGCAGATACTTTATTAAGCTTTTTAAGTGCCCTTCTGGAGATTTTGACCAAGCTTTCCAAAGCCGAAGAATAATAGGAATTGGGATTCTGCAAATAGATATCCATATTGTCAGGAAGCGGAGTAGGCTTGAATGAAATCATCGGAACCAAAACTTTGAGTATCTTGTTAAAATAAGCGGCTTTGTTTTTGATAGTTAAACAGGGTTCATAGAGAATCAGCCCATCTGGTTTAACTTTTTCTTCTTCATCGATGATTAAAGCTATCGCTCCGCCCATCGATAGGCCAAGGACATAAAGCTTTTTATATTGGGTCCTAGCTTTTCGACATGCGATTAAAATTGAATTTATCCAATCTTTATCAGTAGTTCCTTTAAGATCATCAGCCTTAGTCTTATTGCCAACCATAAAAAAGACAATTGCGGTATAGCCGGCTTTGTTGAGAAATTCGGCCGGAGGATATAATTCCGCACAGGTTCCGGTAAAACCGTGAATTAAAAATACCGCTTCATCTTTAGATCCTTCTAGAGTGAAGCCTTTCCATAGATCTTTTGTTTCCATTTGTTTTAATCTTTTAATGAAGATTATAGTTTCTTTTGAAAGAAGAAAAAAGAATTATATCTTACTGGCTTTTAGCTTCAATTCTTCATCGACACGGTAGGAATCCCTGATTTTCTGAGTAGCCTTCTTTTTGATGGTGGAACTTAATTGCTTTCTTTTCAGTATTAATAGTGCTTGGCTAGGCTGATAAACCATGACATCGGCAATGAGCCAAGCCCAAGCCATCTCCACATAGTATTCTTTATCATCCTTTAAGTAAGTGAAGGCTTTGCTGATATCTTTATCAGAGGCAAAGCGCCTCATTAAGACAATAGCAAAACGCCTAGTGAAAGTGTCCTTTGATTGGATTAAATCCTTAAAATAGGGAAAGTATTCCTTAAAAGAAAGCTTTCTGACATAGGAAACCAAAGTATCAGTGACCTGCCAGCCTTTAGCATAGACGAGATTGATGGAAAGGAACTCCATTTGGCTTTTGATATCATTGAGCCTTTCCAGGCTTATAGCTAGGTAAGATAGATTGTATTCTAGATATTGGTTAAGCTTTAACTTTTGGGGGTCAAAACTTTTATCATCTTTGACCTCTTTGATTAAGCTCCTTAAAAGAGGAATCCTGATTCCTAAGAGAGGAAGTAAGGAGCCGCTAAGAGAGGAAGAGAACTTCTGATATTTTGGGTCAATGGACTGATTTAGCTTTTCCTGGTAGTCATTGATATTCATAATGATATTGTAACAAAATTAAGAGAATAAAGGAAAAAAGCGATAAAACAATTTCATACTTGAACTGTTCTTGTAAAAATCATTATCTTTTGAAGTGCAGTAGTAATAGAATAAAAAGATCATGAAATTTCATTTCATTTGAGGAGGAAATCATGAGTCTAGTTAAAAAGGGATTTGCTGAGTTTATTGGAACATTTACGCTTGTCTTCATCTCCTGCGGTGTTGCTGCTGCTACGGGAGGGAGCTTAGTTGCTACGGCCTTAGCTTTCGGCCTTTCTCTAATTGCCATGGCTTACTCAATCGGAAGAATCTCTGGCTGCCATATTAATCCTGCTGTTTCTTTAGGTGTCTTTGTCAAAGATAAGTTAAACAAGACTCCTAGTGATGAAGCTTTCGGTGTTAAGGATCTCTTAGTCTATATCTGTGCTCAGATACTTGGCGGTTTTGTCGGAGCTGTCCTGATCTTCGGTATTGCTAAGATGGGCAATCTCACCTTAAAGGGAGATGCCTGCAACTACGCTTTAGGATCAGGCGCTAATGCTGTTGATTATCTTACTGCTGGCCCAATCTTCGGTGCTTTGATCATTGAATTAGTCCTTACTTTCTTATTTGTCTATGTCATCTTAAATGTCACTTCTAAGAAATTTGCTGCTCCTAAGATGGCTGGCCTTATCATTGGGTTAACCTTAACCGTTGTCCATCTTTTAGGAATCAACTTCACTGGTACTTCTGTCAATCCTGCTAGATCTATTGCTACAGCCTTAGCTGCTTGGATCTTCAATGGAACTACTAATGCTATTTCCCAGATCTGGATTTTCATTGTTGCTCCTCTTCTTGGTGGTGTCTTAGCCGCTGTTGTCTATCACTTCCTTCACCAGGACGATATTGAAAACAAAGCCGAAATTAAGAAATAGGCCTTAAGCCAATATCTTTGAAGCCCTTCTTCAAAAAAGAAGGGCTTTTTAAATGTCTAGATAGGATTTCTTCATAACTTTCTTAACATCATTTTGTATGTTGAAAAAGTGGAATTGTTCTTCTTAAAACGAAAAAAGACTGATGCGTTTGCACCAGTCTTTTCTTTTTACGATGGGGCGACTAGAGGGACTTGAACCCTCGCATGGACGGTTCACAGCCGTTTGTGTTAACCACTTCACCATAGCCGCCAGATATGCTGGTTCGGCTGAACCAGCAAGAGTGTGAACTTAAATTACAGCTTTCTGTTGTAGAATTCGATGACCTGAGCTTCATCGATCTCAGAAGTGAGCTCGTTTCTTTCAGGTAATCTAGTGAAGACACCTTCGACCTTGTTAGCATCAGAGGTGACATAGGCAGGAATAGAAGGCTTAGCATCGATAGCTTCATGAACGACCTTTAAGGACTTAGAAGCATCCTTGAAGGAGATAGTAGCACCGACTGGTACTAAGTAAGAAGGAATATCAACCTTCTTGCCGTTGACAGTGACATGGCCATGGCAGACAAGCTGTCTAGCCTGACGTCTAGTCATAGCGAAGCCTAAACGATAAACTAAGTTATCGAGACGGGATTCAAGCATCTGCATTAAGGCTAAGCCAGTAGCTTTAGTCTTATCAGCCTTAGCGGTCTTGAAGAATCTCTGGAACTGCTTTTCAGAAACACCATAAGTGAATCTGAGCTTCTGCTTCTCAGCCATCTGAAGACCATATTCAGTCTTCTTCTTCTGACGAGCATCACCATGCTGTCCCGGAATAGTCTGTCTCTTAGCGAATTCCTGACCGTTTCCTAAAACGGAATAACCTAATCGTCTGGATTGTCTCCAGACAGGTCCTGTGTAACGTGACATTTCAATAATCTCCTTTCTGAAAAGCCATTAACGTGCATTTCATATAGGGCGAAGGGCCAGTTAGACCGGATGAGCGTCGTTCACCTTTCATAGCTTAAGGTTACTTGAGTAGGCGTCATCGGACGTATAACTCCCTGCGTGCTACGCATGCAACGGATAATATAGCAAAGTTGAGGCTTAGTTGCAAGGGAAAAATGACTTTCTTTTATCATCTATTGATTATATAATTTATGTTGTTCTTTAAAGGAGTACTTCAAATGGGTTACGATTTCAAAGCTGTGGAAGCTAAATGGCAAAAAGTCTGGGCAGACAACAATACTTACAAGACTGACTGCTATGATTTTTCTAAGCCTAAATATTATGTTCTTGATATGTTCCCTTACCCTTCTGGCGTTGGCCTTCATGTTGGCCATGTTGAGGGATACACGGCCACTGATGCCACAGCTAGAATGAAGAGAAGCCAAGGCTTTAATGTCCTTCATCCGATGGGCTATGATGCCTTTGGTCTTCCGGCTGAGCAATTTGCTATTAAAAACAATAAGAATCCTAGCGGTTATACCGAACAGAATATCGATAACTTCAGAAGACAGCTTAAGTCATTAGGCTTTTCCTATGATTGGGATAGGGAAGTCAAAACCTGTGATCCTTCATTTTATAAGTGGACCCAGTGGATCTTCTTAAAAATGTATGAAAAGGGACTTGCCTATGAGGATTACCGCTTAGTCAACTGGTGTCCGGCTTTAGGGACAGTCCTTGCTAATGAGGAAGTTATTGACGGTAAGAGCGAGAGAGGTTCCTTCCCAGTTGAAAGAAAAGCCATGAAGCAGTGGGTTTTAAAGATTACTGCTTACGGCGACAAGCTTATCAAAGGCTTGGATGAACTTGAATGGCCTTCTTCCACTATTGCTATGCAGAGAAACTGGATTGGTAAATCAACAGGTACCACCGTTGTCTTTGATGTTTTTGACAGCGACTTGTCTTTTGAAGTCTTTACCACCAGAGCTGATACTTTGTTTGGCTGCACTTATGCGGTTTTAGCTCCTGAGCATCCTTTAGTTAAGAAGCTAACTACTCCCGAGCAGGAAAAGGCTGTTAAGGATTACTTAGATGAGTGCTCCAAGAAGACCGATTTGGAGAGAACTGATTTAAGCAAGGAGAAGACCGGTGTCTTCTTGGGCAGCTTTGCTATTAACCCCATCAACGGAAAGAAGGTTCCTATTTATATTGGGGACTATGTTTTGGCTACTTATGGCTCTGGTGCCGTTATGGCTGTTCCTACACATGATCAAAGAGATTATGATTTTGCCAAGAAACATAACCTTCCGATGATTCAGGTCATTGAAGGTGATTGCACTAAGTCTGCCTATGAAGGCGATGGCAAGCACCTTAATTCCGATTTTGCTAATGGCTTAAACAATAAAGAAGCTAAGAAAGCTATCACTGATCAGCTGATCAAGATTGGCAAAGGCCGCTATCAGGTTCATTTCAAGTTAAGAGATTGGCTTTTCTCCAGACAAAGATACTGGGGTGAACCGATTCCGATTATCCATCTAGATAATGGTAAGACGGTTGGTGTTCCATATGATGAATTACCTCTAGTACTGCCTGAGATGGCCGACTATAAGCCGGCTGGTGATGGTAAACCGCCTTTAGCTAAAGAAAAAGACTGGGTTAATGTCACAGTTAACGGCGTCCACGGCGAAAGAGAAACTAATACGATGCCTCAGTGGGCTGGCTCTTCTTGGTATTATGCCCGTTTCATTGATCCCCATAATGGAGTTCAGACGTGTGCTCTTCCGATCTGTTCTGGCATAAGTTCCTTCATGATGAAGGAATCTTTAAGTCCGATGAACCTTTCAAACGTCTTTTCCATCCCGGTATTGTCTTAGGCTCCGATGGCTTAAAGATGTCTAAGTCCTTAGGAAACACTGTTTCACCTGATGATGTCATCAATGAATTCGGTGCTGATTCCTTACGACTCTACGAGATGTTTAAAGGACCAGTCAACCAGTCTTTGCCGTGGAATCCTAACGGACCTAAAGGAGCCAAGAAATTCCTCGATAAATTCTTCAGACTGTATTCCGATGAGCTCTTTAAGGTTAAATGGACTGATAAGGGAAATAATGACCTTGATTATATCTATAACTTTACCGTTAAGAAAGTAACTGAAGATTATGAAGAGCTTCACTATAATACCGGTATTGCCCAGATTATGATCTGCGTCAATGAATTCTATAAGGCTGAAAAGCTTCCTAAGTCTATGCTTTTAGGTTTAGCTCAGCTTATTGCTCCTATCTGCCCCCATATTGCTGAAGAGTGCAATGAGCTATTAGGTAACAAAGGCTTAATCGATTGGATCAAGTGGCCTAGCGCTGATAAGAGCAAACTAACTGGTCAGCCTATCACTTATGCTATCCAGGTTAATGGTAAGCTTAGGGGCACCATTGACTTCAAGAAAGATGCTAATGATGAAGAGCTTGAAGACTTAAAGAAGCAGGCTCTAAATCTTGATAGTGTCAAACCGTATCTAGAAGGCAAGACTGTCGTTAAAGTCATTGCCGTCAAGAATAAGATCATCTCTATTGTTATCCGCTAATAATTCTTAATTAGAATCAAGTCAAAGAAAAAGCAGGGCAATGTTCTTGTAAAACAGCTGCCCTGCTTTTTTATTTAAGTGTTAAAGAGCTAAGCTTCCCATAGGATCCCAAGGCTCTAATTCAATAGGATCAGCTTCATACTGCTTGAGCTCGTCTTTGGTGAGGTATTTCTTGTTGATGACTATCTGGTAAGTGAACTGATCAAACCATTTATCATCCATGACATAATAGCCAAGGTTTCCCGTCTTATCGCCCCAGCTGTTTTCAACCTTCCATCTGGTCGGATTATGGTTATCATCTAGGTCGACACCCGTGAAAGTCATGGCATGGGTCATCAAGGATTCACCGTAATCAAGTCGGGTAGCTTTATCCATCTTGAATTCAGTTGATAGCAAGTCCTGATAATCATAGGCAGCAGCCGAAAGGAAACCGGTATCCTTTGTTGAATATTGTCCGACATCAGAGCCAAACCAGACCGCATTGTTTTCCTTTAAGGAATCGATGACCAGCCTCTTAAGTTCCGCAATCGGGAGATTAAGGTAGCGGACGGGTTTTCCGTCCGTGACATTGCCTAAGAATTTGACCGTGAAGGAACGATTAAACGGCTTATCGGCTGTCGGAGCATTGATGATGGAGACATAGTCATCTAAGTCAAGTTTGACATATTTAGCAAAGAAATCTTTAGGGGAGATATCTTTGATGGAGATATAGTTCTTTTTCTTGTCTCTAGTCTCATAGGTGAAAGTAAGAGGCGGCTTTCCAAGAGAAATGGCTAAAATACGGTAAATGGTATCCATCATCTTTTCCTTATAGCCCCTTAAAGTAACCAGCTTTGCGCCTTTAGAAGCTTCGCTTCTCAAATAGGAAGCAAACTCCCTTAGTTTAGTGGTTAAAAGCTTATCAAGTCTTAAAGTGTAAGAAGAGGAAAAGGTTTCCGGCATAGCCGACTTGGGGCAGACGCCATATTTCTTGACAATATTGACAAACATATCCCATTGCCCGCCGTCACCTAAGGGATCTTTTAGAAGGTAAGACAAAAGCCGAGAAGAAACATTTTCATCCAAAGTCTTCATGATATTCTCTAAGAAGAAATTGGATTTTTCAAGTTTATCCCAGAAAAGAGGATAACTCTGGCTTAATTCCATGTTGTCAAGATTGAGGTTCTTCATCACTTCAAGACGCATGACATTGGTAGCCGCAAACATCCAGCAGCGTCCGCTTCTCATTTGATTAGTGACCTTGCCGCCTTCGATTTCAATATTGAAATTATGGGTCAGAGTTCTTTGAAGGGAGTTATTGACGCTGGCTTCATCTAAGCCGACCCTAGTGACAGCATTCAGGGCAACTTGGTTTTTAGAATCTTTGTCAAAGTTCTTCTCGAAGGTTTCGACATCATATAACGATATATAGGGCTTCATAAAACTACTCCTTTCGATAATTATTAATCTTCATACTTCCAAAGAGCATTGAAAGGCGAGACTTCGACGGGCTTTGACTTCAAATAAGCATCGACAATATCCTTTTTGATGTATTTCTTATTGACTAAAACCTGATAGACATAATCATTGAACCACTGGTTGGACATGACAAAGTAGCCTTCAGTTCCGTTATCTTTTCCCCAGCTGTTTTCGACCTTGAAACGATCAGGAGTATTGCCTTTTAAGTTAACTCCGGTAAACACCATCGCATGGTTACAGAATGAGGAGCGGTAAGAAAGACGGGTCTTTTTATCGTCCTTGATGGAAATATGGAATAACTCATCCTTCTTAAGGATTCCGGAAACTAAGTAGCCTTCTTTTCTTAAGGACTGAGATAAGACATCAGCACTGAACCAGACTGGCTCCTTGTTTTTTAAGGAAGCAATAACCGAATTCTTTAAATCCTTTAGCGGAACATTAAAGAAGACAACCGGTTCTCCGCCAATCATGTTATTGACATATTTGCAAGTGTAACTAGTCATCGGCTTGAAGCCAATCAAGGGAGCATCACAGAGAGAAATATAGTCATCAAGATTGATGCCAATATACTGATCATAGAAATCCTTAGGAGTAAGTTTGTTTAAACGGTGGAAGACATCTTTCTTATCCTGATATTCATAAGTGAAATCCTTAGGAGGCTCACCTAAAGAAATAGCTAAGACCTGGTAGACTTCTTTCAGCATCTTTTTCTTATAAGAGGAAAGCTTTTCGGCAGTAGCCTTTTTGGCAACTTCATTTCTTAGGAAGGCCATATCGTCAGTAAGAATCTGAGTTAAAGTCGTATTAAGCTCTCTGGTGTCATGGCTAGGCTGGCTATCTGGCATGAATTGGCTAGGGATGACTCCGTATTTCTTAACCAAGTTAACAAACATGGCAAAATGGCCGCCATCCATGAAAGAGGAATCAATTAGAAAGACATTGAGGCGGGAATCATAGGGTTCTTCAGCTAACTCGATGACTCTTTCTAAAAAGAAGTTAGCTTTTTCGAGTTTGTCATAGAACTGCAGATAGGCTTGGCTCAATTCAATATTTTTGACATTTAGCTTTTCAATAAGGCTGGTTCTGATGACATTGAGGCCTGCAAACATCCAGCAACGTCCTGACTGCTGCTGATTAGTAATAAGGCCTGAATCGATATTGATAGAGAAAGTGTTAGAAATTTGGTTTTTCAATTCCACATCAGTGCAGGAAGCATTGATGCCGTTTGCCATAACACATCTCTGACTGATTGAATTCTCTTTGTTTTCTAGAAAGCTTTTTGAGAAGGAATTAATGTCCTTGATTGCTAAACTATTATCCATTTTAGGTACCTCGATACAATTAAGAAATTTTAACACAAAGAAAAGCGTTTATAAAGCCAAGTGCCTACTCTTTTAATAATAAAGAATATGTTATAATCAAAGAATGAAAAACAAATGGTTGCTTTTAGCCTTATTGCCATTATTATTGGCTAGCTGCCAGAAGAAAGCTACCTTGTCTGCTTCCTTAGAAGAAGATGAGGCTACTTTAAGTTCCTCTGACATAAAGCTTAATATTGATAGCAATGATTACTTTAGCTTCAACTATAGTTATTCTCTTTCTAGCGATGGCAAATATCTTTGCCATTGGACCATTGGCAATTCTCTTAAAACCTATACTAAAGCTAGGGTTTTGATTTCCCCAGACAACAGTACAGATAAATATTTTTTCTTCGGCTATGAAGCAGATTATACGTTAATGAAGAAAGATGGAAAATCCGATAGTGGCAACCTTGTATACCGAGGCTTCGCTATTAATTTCTCCTATTCTGAGATTATCACCGGTTTTAAAATTCTCTTTTCTTCCAATGAGTTAGTACGGGCCTTCACTGATTCGACAGCTGCTTAAATCAAAGGATCTAATATGGATATCACTAAAGAAATTTCTGCTGAGCTTAATTTGAATTCGTCCAATGTCGACTGCGCTATTAAATTAATGGATGAAGGAAACAGTGTTCCTTTCATCGCTAGATACCGTAAGGAAGTCACGGGCGGATTGACTGATGAGAATCTTCGCAACATCGAAGAAAAGCTTGTCTATCTCCGTTCTCTTAACGAAAGAAAGAAAACCGTCTTTGCTTCCTTAGCTGATCAGAAGATCACTGATGAGGTCTTGATCCAGAAAATCTCGGATAGTAAAACCTTAGCCGAAGTCGAAGATCTTTATCGTCCTTATAAGCCTAAGAAGGTCACAAGAGCTTCTAAAGCTAAAAAGGCTGGACTAGAACCGTTAAGCAAATTCTTATTGACTGATAAAACAGGAAAACTTGAGGAAGAAAGCAAAAAGTATTTATCTGATGCTTATCCCACCAGCCAAAAAGCCATCCAGGGAGCTTTAGATATTTTAGCTGAGAATATTTCTGATAATCCTAACTACCGAATATTCATCAAGGATTTAGCTGCTAAAAATGGTTTGATTCAGACGGAGAAGATTAAAGACTGCGACTTAAACACTTATGATAATTATGCCCAGTACTCTAAAAAGATCACTGATTTGAAAGGGTATAACGTTTTAGCTATTAATAGAGGAGTCAACAAGAAAGCCCTAACTAAGAAGTTTGTTTACGATGATGAAGCCATCATTAGCCACATATCCACTTTTGAAATTCCCCGTGGGACAACATATTTGAAATTGTTCCAAGATATGGTTTTAGATAGTTACACTAGATTGATCAAGCCTTCTATTGATAATGATATCTTTTCCTCTTTGATGGATAAAGCCACTGATGAAGCTATTGAAGAATTTAAGATTTCTTTAAAGGCCGCTCTACTTGTTCCACCCTTGAAAGGAAGAAGAATTCTAGGGTTTGACCCTGGCTTTTCTCATGGGTGCAAGCTTGCCTTTATTGATGAAAACGGAAAAGTTTTAGATACCTATGTTCTTGATAACCCCTTCACTACTCCAGCTTCTAAAGAAAGAGCAAAAGCAGTATTAAAGAACCTTCTTCACAAGAATCAGACTTTGACCGTTGCTTTAGGAAATGGTACGGCAAGCCGTGATTCCCAATCCCTTTTAGAAGAAATCAAAAAAGAAGACCTTTCCTTCAAGGACTTAGATATTGTTGTTGTCTCGGAAGCTGGTGCCTCAATCTATTCGGCTACTGCTTTGGCCCAAAAAGAATTCCCTAATTATGAGCCCAACCTTAGAAGTGCTGTCTCCATTGCAAGAAGACTAGAAGATCCCTTAGCTGAGCTAGTTAAGATTCCTCCTGAAGCTATCGGTGTTGGTCAGTATCAATACGATATTGATGCTAAAAAGCTCTCCTTAGCTTTAAAGGGAGTGGTAGAAGATACGGTCAACTATGTTGGCGTTATTTTAAATACAGCTAGTTCCTCATTGCTTAGCTATGTTGCTGGTATTAGCGAAAAGATAGCAAATTCCATTGTTAGCTATCGTGATGAAAATGGCACTTTCAAGACTAGATCAGACTTGAAGAAGGTTCCCTTCTTAGGGCCTAAGGCTTTTCAAAACTGCGCCGGCTTTTTAAGGATACCTGGCTCTAGTGAACCTTTGGATGATACGGCAGTCCATCCTGAATCCTATAAGATTGCTAAAGAAATCCTAAAGGAATACCACGGTCTTACCCCTTTAGATACAAAGAACAAGCTTTCTTCGCTTAGCGATAATGATTTGAATACACTTTCTTCTTCGCTTAATGTTGGTCTTTTCACGCTCAAAGATATCGTTAAGGAATTGATTCAGCCTAGCCGTGATCCTCGTAACCTTGCTAAGGTTGCCCATTTAAGTGATGGAGTGACTGATATCAAGGACCTGAAAGTCGGTATGATTATGGAAGGAACAATTAGAAATGTTACCGGATTTGGCTTCTTTGTTGATTTAGGGATTGAGATAAATGGTCTAGTCCATATTTCTCAGATGGCCGACCACTATGTAAGCGATCCTCACACCATCGGAAAACCCGGCGACATCATCAAAGTCAAAGTCATCGAAGTCGATCTTAATAGAAAAAGAATATCTTTATCCATGAAAGGCGTGAAGCAAGACGCCTAGTTGTTATATAATATATACAAATTAAATTCATAATAGGAGGCAACCGTGAATACCTATTTCTATGTTGGCAATGATGGGAGAGGCAAACTCGGAATTTCCGTCTTTGTCTTTCAGCAGATTGCCGAAGACACCGTAAAATCTTTAGTAAATGAAGGCGAACTTAAGTACTCCGTTGTTTATCAGTTTGGCAATAAGAGCACTAAAGTCAAAGCAACCATTGAAAAAGGAATCGTCCATGTCGATATCTCTATAATCGGAATCCGTGGGTCTGATTTGCAAACTTCCTGTTCTATGCTTCAAAAAGCTGTTTATGAGAACATCTATGACATAACTGAGATTTCCGCTTTGAAGGTAAATGTCTCTGTCCTCAGCATTATTGATAAAGATGAAGGAAAATAAAATCTATAGTAAGGAAGCATACGCTAAAGACCGTTCGCATTTTGGTTTCTGGGCTAGCCTTCCTATCTGGATCAGTATCCTTTCTTTGATTGGGGAGATTTTCATTCAGTCTACTTTATCTTTAAAAACTGGTATGGATACGGATTTGATGTTCTATTCTACCCCTCAGACAATCGGCCTAACCTTTTCTTCAGCTGCCTTAGCAATCGTCTCGCTTTCTAATCAGACCAACCTAAAGCGGGTTTTAGGAATCTCTGGGATGATTTCGATTCTCTTTGCCTTGATATTGATTATTTTCTCCTCTTACTCTTTGAAAGGCAAAGGACATAATATCTTTATTTGCGCTATTGTTTACGGAATCGATACTCTCTGCTTGATTCCTCTCATAATCCTCTCCGCTAGTGGCAAATTTGGTATCAGCCTTCGACCAGTTGACTATTCCTTGCAGATTGCCTTCCATTTGATTTTCTTAGTCTTGCTTATCTATGTTTCTTTGGTAGAGAAGAGAATGAAAGAATATGAAAGCTTACACAAACTTAAATCTCAGCCGTTATTCACTAATGACGGAAAGGAAAACAAAAATGACTAATTATACCCGTTCAGCTGAAAGAGAAAAGACCATGCAGGCTTTATATCAGGTCTTTCTTTTTATTGAGAACAAAGAAGAATTTGATGCTACTGAGGTTATCGATAACGAATATGGCGCTAAATCAATTGAGGAAGTGCCTCTTTTCAGCAAATGCGTCTATACCATTGCATTAGACAAGTTCGATGAAATCAAGGAAACTCTCTCCTCTCATTTAGTTAACTGGACATTTGACCGTTTGGATAATGTCGCTAAAGCTATTTTGTTTGAAGCTATGAGTGAAGGAAAGTATGCTCATTTAGCCCCTAGAAAGGTTGTCATAAGTCAAGCTGTTACCTTAGCTAAGAACTACTTAAAGGAAGGCGACCATCGTTTTATCAACGCTGTTTTGGATAAGTCCATACCGGAATATGAGTTCACCGGAAAATAAACCCTTAAGCGTCGGTGAGTTGTCTAGTATCCTAAAAGCCTGTTTCGAGAATCCGGCGTTTGGCGATTTAACCGTATTTGGCGAGGTCTATTCAATCAGAGTGGGAGGAAAATTTGCCTATCTTGATTTAGGAGACCAAGGAAAGAACCAGACTTCTTCCCCGGTTTTGAGGTGTGCTTTCTCTTGCTTCTATGGCGATAATTATGGACTAGAAAATGTAAAAAGCGGCGATGTCGTTCAAATCAGAGGGTCCTTATCTTATTACCCTCATGGCAGTTCAATAACCTTTTGGGGAAAGGAACTACAAGTCCTTCAAAACCAATTAGGCACTAACCTTATTAAAAAAAGGAAAACTTTAGAAAAACTAGAGAAGCTTGGATATCTTGACGAATCGAGAAAAAGACCAATTCCTAAGTTCTGCAAGAAAGTGGCTATTCTGACCGCCAAAGATGGGGCCGCTTATCAGGATATCTTAAAGACACTCCATGATCGTTTTCCGGTTGACTCGGTTCTCTATCCTATCACCGTACAAGGAGATAGTGCTTCTAGCAGTATTGTCAAGGCTTTGGCTGCCGCCAACAATGATGAAGGCTATGATGCTTTGATTATTGGAAGAGGTGGCGGGTCTAAAACCGATTTATCCTGTTTCGATGATGAAAAAGTCGCCTTAGCCATTGCTACTTCTAAGATTCCTGTAATAACCTGTATTGGGCATACCATTGATACGGCTATTGCTGATAGAGTAAGTGATGTCAAAGCTATTACTCCTACTGAAGGAGCCAGTCTTATCAATCCTTCCCTTGAAGAAATCCAAGAGGATTATAATGGACTTAAGGATCAGCTTGACTCTCTGTTCAAGTCAAAGCTTCAAGAGAAAGCTTTGGCCCTTGATAATTATGCTTCCAGGTTGAAATCCTTATCTCCGCTTAACAATATCAAGAATGCTAAGTCTATGCTTGACGATTACTTTACTAGACTTAATGATCTATTCAGTTTAGCTATCAGGAATAAAACCCAGGAAAAGCAGAACTTCATTTTCAGCCTTGATAGCAATTACCAAAATAGGCTAATTAAAGAGAAGAGTCTTCTACAGCGCTATGATTCTCTCTTAGAGAAATCCAACCCACAGACGATAGCCTTAAAAGGCTACGCCCTTATCTATAAAGACGGGAAGAAAATCCATTCTTCTTTGGAGCTAAAGGCTGGAGATAAGGCCCTTATTACCTTCATTGATGGCAGGAAGAACGTAAAAGTCACAGATTGAAAGGATTACTTATGGAAATTAAAAAGGATTTAAGCAAGCTCTCTTATCAGGAGCTTGAGACTGAGGAAGAAAATACTTTGAAGAAGCTTTCAGAAGCCGATTTACCTTTAGATGATGCTTCTAAATATTATGAATATGGTAAGAAAGTCCTCTTAGAGATGACAACCCGCCTTGATAAGTTATCTAAAAGCGTAACCGATAAGGTTAAGGAGTAAAGCCTTGCCTGATAAATACGATTACAAGCTTTTACCAAACCTGACTAACGACCAAATGCGGGTCTTAGCTAGTGATATCCGCTCGGATATACTGGTCAATGTCCTCAACAATGGCGGTCATCTTTCATCAAACTTAGGAACGGTAGAACTGACGATGTCGCTTTTGAAGAATTTCGATCCCTTGGTGGACGACATTCTTTTTGATGTCGGCCATCAGACTTACACTTATAAAATCCTGACTGGAAGAAACCTTAGCAAGCTAAGAAAGACAAACGGTATTGCTCCGTTCTCGAAGATGGATGAAAGTCCTTATGACAAAAGCAATAACGGCCATGCCGGTTCGGCCATATCCTTAGCCTATGGTTTAGCTAAAGCTAAAGCCCTCAAAGGTGATAACAGCTATACGATAGCCTTTATCGGAGATGCCTCAGTCACCAACGGTCTTTCCATGGAAGCCTTAAACCTCTTGTCAACTGATAAAGACGTCCATCTAATGATTGTGGTTAACGATAATGGCATGTCCATCAGCAAAAATGTCGGCTTTATGACTAAGAAATTCCAGCATTTAAGGACTTCACGCTTCTATTTCAGGACCGCTTCTTATCTTGGAAGAAAGATGAGCAAGCACAAATGGAGCTGGCGTCTTTTCCTGAGGATGAGGAACCTGAAGGATGATATCAGAAGATTCGTCATTGAACCGACATTCTTTGAATCCATGGGCATTAAATATATCGGTCCTTTTGACGGACATGATTTTGATTCTCTTGATTTAGCCTTTGCCAAAGCCAAAGACCTTTATAACAAAGGACCCGTGGTAGTCCATGTCCTGACTAAGAAAGGCTATGGTTATGCTCCGGCTATGTCGGATAATGTCGGAAAATACCATGGCGTAACTCCTAAGTTTGACAACATTTGGATTCAGAACAACAAGAAAACAGGTTTTGTAGACTATAAATCTTCTTTCTTGATGAAAAAGATGAAAGAAGATAAAAATGTTTATGTTATCACTCCGGCTATGGAGAAAGGCTCCCAGCTTGAGGAAATCTTTAAGGCTTTCCCCGAACGTACTTTGGATGTTGGCATCGCTGAAGAAAATGCTGTTTCGATGGCCGGCGGTTTAGCTCTTGGCGGACTTAAGCCAGTCGTTGATATCTACTCTACTTTCATGCAAAGGTCCTTTGATGAAATCGAACAGGATATTTCTAGACAGAAAGTCAAAGCTTTATTTATTGTCGAAAGATGCGGGCTCGTAGGTGAAGACGGCTCCTCCCATCAAGGCCTATATGATGTAGCCATGGTGAAAGCTATTCCTAACTGCCAAGTCTACATGCCTTATGATGAAAAGACTACTGAAGAACTTCTCAATGCTCATTTCTTCTCTGATGAGGGCTTGGTCTTTATCAGATTCTCTACCGATAGCCCTATCCATTCACATCTATCCTATAAACGGATTGGGAATATCTGCTACTATCGTCTTGCTGAGGAAAATGATACGCTGGTTTTAGCAATTGGACCAAACGGCTATAAGCTTTTAGAACTGCTTCCTGATTCTTTCGATAAAGGCATGCTTTTAACTTTGATTCATCCTGGCGATAAGCAAGATTCCATGCCAACCATAATGAGACATAAGCATATAATTCTTTATGATTCCTATGGCATCAAGGAAGGAACTTCCGATAGCATTGCTTCTTACCTGATGGAAAACAACTATCCCGGGACCTTCAAATCTTTTGCTTTTAAGAATGACTTTGTTACTTTCGGTCAGAAAGCTGATTTACTTAAGATTGCTAATCTTGATCCTCAGTCGGTTAAAGACCAGATTCTTCTTCCATTAGAAAAAAAGCCGGCAGAAGACAAATAATTGTTAGGGAAAGTAAAAGCTATGATTAACGAACTTCATATTACAAATTTGGCGGTAATCGAAGATACCCTTTTAAATTTCGATACAAATTATACTGCCTTAATCGGCGAAACCGGAGCCGGCAAATCTTTGGTGGTGGATTCTTTAGGCTTAGTCAAAGGCGATAAATCCGATTTTTCCTTGGTGAGAGATCAGCAAAAGAAAGCCGTGGTCACTGCGACTTTTAGTTTATCCAAAGACTTCATTGAGAAGCATCCTGAAGTCAAAGACTATGTTCAGGATGATGGCTCTTTGATTGCTAAAAGAGTCCTGCTGCCCGACCATACTAACCGCTCCTATCTCAATGATGAACCAGTTACTCTTTTAGCTTACCGGAAAGCTGTCAGCCATCTGATCGATATTCATTCTCAAGGGGCTAACTCTGATCTTCTAGATGAGAGTAAACATATCTATTATTTAGACCGCTTTGGAGCAGCAGAAGAGAAGGAAGCTATAAAGGATTTCTCTGCTTCCTATCAGTCCTATTTAGCTAAGCAAAAAGAAATTACTGAACTATTAGAATCCAACAAAGAGCTTGATCGCGACTATTTGAAATTCCAAATAGATGAAATCAATAAATATAACCTTAAGCCAAACGAAATTGAGGACCTCAATGAAGAATTTGCTTCTTTGAAGGGCTATGAGGAAGTTAAGAACCGCTACGAAGAATTAAGTGAGGCCATGGTTTTAAGCGAAGGAAATATCCTTGATATTCTCTATCAGATAGAAAGCCGCTTATCTCAGTTTAACTCCACCTCCTTGAAGGAAGATGCTTTAAAGGCCAGAAGTAAATGCAGTGAGCTGATTGATAGCTTTAAAGCCTTAAAAGAAGATTATCAAAATCTCAATAGCGATCCTAAAAGAATCGATGAGATCAACCAGCGCCTCTTTGACTTAAAAGGATTGGAGAGGAAATACGGTAAAACCACTAGCGAAATCTTAAATAAGCTTCACGACTATCAAAACAAGCTCGATCAGTTAGATTCTTTTGAATCATTAAAGCAGGAAAAAGAGAAAGAAGTAAAGAAGCTTTTAGATGAATGCCTGTCTAAAGCCAAAATTCTCTCTGAGCTTAGGAAAAAGACTTCCTTAAAACTTGAGAAAGCCATCGGGAATGAGATGTCAGACCTTGGTCTTATCAAAGACGGCTTCAGAGTGCATTTAAAAGAAGCTAGCCTTAATTCATTAGGCATTGATAAAGTGACCTTTGAAGTGGCTTTAAACGTTGGCTTAGGCTATGCTCCTTTAGCCAAAGCGGCATCGGGAGGAGAAAGCTCAAGACTGATGCTTGCCTTAAAGACAGTTCTTAATGCTTTAGACCCTTATGACTTACTGGTCTTTGATGAAGTCGATACCGGCGTATCCGGGCGGATTGCTTCCCTGGTGGCTAAAAAGATTTCCTCTATCTCTAAATCCAGCCAGGTCTTAGTAGTTTCCCATCTGCCACAGGTTGTTGCTAGCTCCTTTAGTCAACTTAAAATTACCAAAATTACCAAAAACGGCCAGACTTTTACCACTGCTAAAGTCATCGACAAGAAAGATAATTGCTTAGAAGTTGCGAAGATGATTTCAGGTGACCAGGTAACGGATTCAGCTATTAAACAGGCCCAAGAATTAATCGGGGAGTTCCATAAGTAGAAGACTTGTCGAAGAAATGTTAACATAATAATATGAAAAAGATAGTTCATATTGACCTTAATGCCTTTTTCGTACAGGCTGAGATTTTGAGGAACCCATCTTTAAAAGGATTACCGGTGGCCGTTGGGTATGATGGCAAAAGAGGAGTCATATCAACTTCTTCCTATGAGGCCAGAGCTTTCGGAGTCCATTCGGGAATGCCCGTCAATGAAGCAAAAAGATGCTGCCCTAACCTAGAAATACTTCCCGGAGATTACCGGTATTATAGTCTGCTCTCTCATCATTTCTTTAGCTATTTAAGAAGCCATTTCCCAATACTTGAGCAAGCCAGCATCGATGAATGCTATATCGATATGAGCAATTATTTGATTGATGGTGAAGAAAAAGACCAGTTGTTCGATCTTCAAATGGACTTGTATCGGAGAGTCAAACTGAAATGCTCAATCGGCTATGGAAGCAATAAGTTTCTTGCTAAGATGGGCTCTGATTACAAGAAGCCTTTAGGTCTGACCTTAATTACTAAGGATAATATCTCTAAGATTCTTTGGCCTCTGGATATTGAAAAAATGTTTGGGGTGGGAAAGAAAACCGCTCCTAGGCTTAAGCTTTTAGGAATCGATACCATCGGCTCTTTAGCTACCTGTAATGATGAAAGAGTGAAGAAAATACTCGGCTCTACTTTTGACTATCTTAAAAGCGAAGCCAACGGTTTTGGCGATGATGAGGTCTCTTCTCTGAGCTTTGACCCGAAATCCATTTCCGCTGAAAGAACATTTGCCGAAGATTCTACTAGTTACGAAGAACTTAAAAACATGATAAAAAGCTGCTCAGCCGATGTCTTTAAGGAACTTAATAACTACCATAAAGAAGCCTCAGTCGTCTTGATTAAACTCAGGACACCGGATTTTAAGACCAAGAGCAAAAGGCTGACTCTGCCTTCACCTATATCGACTCTTGACCAGATTTTCTCCAAAGCCATGACGATCTTCGACAAGACTTACCGTGGCGAACCGATAAGGCTTATAGGAGTCGGCGTTGATAAAGTCAACGAAAAGAAAACCGTGGAAGAGAATCTACCCTCTGATAGTGATGCCTTCTTAAAAGATATCAATAATGAATTATCCTGTGGCGGAAAAGTCTTTCTGGGATCAGAAATAGATAGAAAAAATGAAAATAAATGATGCGATAGAAAGCTTTTTGACCTTTCTTTCCGCCGAAAAAGGGGACAGCAAAAATACTATCCTTGCTTACGAAAAAGATCTTTTAGATTTTAAGAAAAGCCTTAAGAAAGATGAAGTAAAAGATCTTAACAGTGAAGATCTTTCAGATTATCTTTGCCAATTAAGCGATAAGAAACTTAAGAAGGCTACTTTAGTTAGAAAATCAATGGCTATTAGAGGCTTTTATAAGTACCTTAAAGGAGAAGGGCTTTTAAACGTTAATTTAGCCGACTTGCCTATTCCAAAAACCGGGAGGAAATTACCGACAATTTTAAGTGAGGAAGAAATCAATCTTCTATTTTCAGAGCCCAAAAAGGATACTCCTAAAGGTGCTTTGGATTCCGCTTTACTGGAAGTGTGCTATAGCTGTGGGCTTAGAGTCTCTGAATTAGTAAATTTAAGAAAAGACCAGATTAATTTTAAAAACGGATATATAAAAGTCTTAGGCAAAGGGCGGAAAGAAAGAATAGTCCCTATCGGGCAAGAAGCAATCGCCTCAATCTTGAATTATCAGGAAGTCTATCCTTTCAAGAACAAGTCGTCCTTGGTTTTTCAAAACCGTGATGGAAAGAAAGTTTCGAGGCAGTATTTCTTCCTGGAATTAAAGAAATATGCCAAACTAGCCCACATTAATAAAAGAATATCTCCACATACCCTTAGGCATTCCTTTGCCACAAGGCTTTTAGAAAATGGAGCCCAGCTTAGAGATGTTCAAGAGCTTTTAGGGCATAGTCAGATAGAAACAACTCAAATATATACCCATGTCTCGCGGACTTTGGAACAGAAAGATTACGATGCTCATATGAAGCGATAGCAAATTAATTGTAAGTAAGGGCTTTTAAATCTATAATATGTGTAGAAAGTTGAGGAGAAAAATGAAATTCAAACGTGTTTTTGTCATCGTTATGGATAGCGTTGGCATCGGCGCTGAACCGGATGCCGCTAAGTTTGGCGATGCTGGTACTAATACCTGGGTGCATACTGCCCATTTCTGCCATGGTTTAAAGATACCTAATATCAATAGCCTAGGCTTACATGATTTGGCTGATGTTGAGGGGTCTAGTGAGGTTAAGCATCCTCATGCTTATATCCAAACCTTAAGGGAGAGAAGCAACGGCAAGGATACTCTTACCGGTCACTGGGAGATGATGGGTATCTTAACCCCTAATCCTCTTATCACCTTTACCGATCACGGCTTCCCTAAAGAGCTCATTGATGAGTTATCTGTTAGGACCGGCCGTAAGATTATCGGTAACTATGCCGAAAGCGGCACCACCATTCTTAAACAGTTGGGCGAGCAATCCATGAAAGAAGGCTCCCTGATTGTTTATACTTCCGCTGATAGTGTCCTTCAGATTGCTGCTCATGTTGGTGTTATCCCGCTTGATGAACTCTACCGTGACTGTGAAATCGCCAGAGAAATAACTCTCCGTCCTGAATGGCGAGTAGGAAGAGTCATTGCTAGACCTTTTGTCGGTGACAACAAAGACAATTTTACTAGGACTAGCGATCGAAGAGATTATGCTTTGTCGCCTTCAGGAAAGACGGCTATGGATATCCTTCAGGAAAACAAGAAAGATGTTTTAGCTATTGGCAAGATTCATGATATCTTTAACGGCTGCGGCTGTACTGAAAGCGTCCATACGGTTTCTAATGCCGATGGCATGGAAAGAACTATCAAGCTAGCTAAAGACAGGGATTTCAATGGTCTTTGCTTTGTTAACTTAGTGGAATTTGATTCTTTATACGGACATAGAAGAAATCCAGCCGGTTATGGGAAAGCCATTGAGGAATTCGATGTTCAGTTAGGACAATTGCTTCCTTTCATTAAAGATGATGATTTACTGATGATCACCGCTGACCATGGAAATGATCCTACCTATACTGGAACAGACCATACCCGTGAAAGAGTGCCCCTCTTCTCCTATTCACCTTCCTATAAGAAAGGCTGCAAACTTGAAGAGAAAGATACCTTTGCTGTTATTGGCGCCACCGTCTTAGCTAACTTTGGTCTTAAGCCTACTAGCAACATGATCGGCGAACCTATCAAAGAACTTTTAAAGTAGTATTCTTACTTTTTAACTAAGAAATAGCTCTCTAACATAAAAATTAGAGAGCTTTTTTACCAAAAGCAAAAACTAAGCCTTATAATGTGTTGTTCCGAGGTAAAAATATATATGAAAAAGAATCTTTTCGCTTTGCTGTCTTTAGTCAGTGCCTTCTCATTAATGGGATGCAATACCAACGTTTCTTCGACTTCAAAAGGTGATATCCCTTCTGTTTCTTCCTCTACAGCTCTTTCGTCTTCGACTACCAATTCATCTAGCAGTACTTCTGAAGAAGGAACCTGGATTGATGGATGGGTCAGCGCTGTTAGTGATACCGCTAGCATCATTGTCTCTAAAAAGAGCGAAGGAAACGATGTCGACTATGTGGTCTCATCTTATCCTGTCGTTGCTGCAAGTCTTGCTAAGAATACATCCGGCTCGGTCAAAGAAGACTTAGGGAAGAAGTTTGCCGAAAAATATGGAACTAGCGGTTTCCCTCAGGCCGGTCTATTCATTAAGACTTCCTTAGAGGAAGACACCACTAAGGCTTCATCTGTCGTCAGTTTCTTGAATTCCTTTGATGCTGCTATCACGGATTTAATCGGTGGCGGCACTAATGCCATTAAGAATATGAATGACTACGGCAATGATGATGCCCAAACTACCCTCTTTGGATTTAAGAGTGCGGTTTTGACAATGTGCCAGAAGAATAATGGCAACAAGTTAGCCTTTATCTCTAAAGAAAACAACCCTGATGTTAATGGCTTTGCTAAATTCCAAGATACTTTAGGCTTCTCGGTCAGCGATTCAGAACTTTCCAGCCATTATCCCACTAAAGAAACCTCAAAGAGCACAGACACTGCTTCTAGCCTTGATTTCACTGTCACTTCCCCTAGTGGCGCTCCTTCGGCCGCTTTTTCCCAGTTTGCCGGTAGCTCCAATCTCACAATAGCTTCACCCACCAATGTTTCGGCTGCTTTGAATGCCGGTCAATCAGATTTCATTATGTTCGATTCTGTGAATGGTTTGAATCTCATCAAAAAGAAGAGCCTTGGCTACAAGTTAGTCAGAATGGTAACCTTTGGTAACCTTTACCTAGTAGCAACTGGCCACGACAGTGATGACAGCTTCAGCAAGAGCGATTATACTATTGGATATGGAGAAAATTTAATTCCTGGCAAAGTCACCAAGCTTCTGTATCAGGATTAACTTTAAGAAATAGATAATGATAAAGCCCGTTAAGAAAGAATCTGAAACTCTCAAGAACTTCACTTTGTTCCTAGGCGGGCTTTTATTATGTATTGCTGTCTGGGAAATAATCGCCTATAGCACTAACCAAGTCTTTCTGCCTGACTTCTTCCTTACTTTAGGAAGAATGTTCACTCTTTTAGGCAAGAAAATAGCCTATGTAAGCTTAGGATACAGTTTGCTTCGTATTCTTATTAGCTTTGTAATCTCGGGCCTTCTTGGGGTGGTTTTAGGGCTTCTAGGTGGCTATTACCCATCTTTATCCAAATTACTGAGACCTTTAGTCACGGTATTACGATCAATACCCACAATTGCCGTTGTCCTTCTTTTAGCTGTCTATGTAAAAAACTTTTCTCTATATGTTGTCGGCATTGTCCTTTTCCCAGTCATCTATCAAGCTACTTTAGAAGGAAGCTCGACAATTTATAAAACGTATGAATACGAATTGCTCCTTAAAGGACGGAAACATTGGTTATCTAATATAGGTAGAGTGATATTACCTCTTTCGATGGACTACATCCTCTTAGGCTTAATCCAGGCTTTAGGATTAGGATTCAAAGTAGAAATCATGGCTGAGACTTTTGCTTATAGCAACACTTTTAAAGGGTTAGGCAAAATCATCTATACTTGTTACAGCAATGTCGAGTATGAAGATATGATGGCTTATGTCCTAATAGCTGTATTTACCAGTTTGATTTTTGATGGGCTATTGCTACTTGGTCGGAATTACCTAGAAAAGAAGATTGGTATAAGTAAGAAAGAAAATAGTACTGATTTGGTTATAAAATAGGATTAGTAAATAATTAGTACTAATTATTTGAAAAAGTTTTATATGAAAGCAATAGTATTAATTTAGTACTAAACCAATACTAATATATTAAAAACATAGGAAAAGGATTCTTCTATTTTAAAATTTTATTTTTATTAACATAATAAACATTATGCGAAGTTAAATAAATAAGCCATCTACTAATAAAAATAGCTCTGATCCTATTGCAAGGTTCAAAGCCATTATCTTAAATTAACTACTAAATTAGTACTAATTATAAATCAAACGTTACCTTAGTATTAGTCCTCATTTCTTATTTTGAATTCAATTTGAAATTGTACAAAAATTAGTACTAAATTATTACTATATCTAATTTACTACTAATTTTGATAATCAGTAACAAATTAGTACCAAATTAATACTAATAGTTTTCAATTAAGAACTGAGTAACCTTACTGGCCTTAGCAGAGGCTTCATTTAGAAGGCGGTCGTATTCCTCATGCTCAGTTTGGTTATTAGCAGAATCGGAGATAGCCCTGATAATCTGGAAAGGTATGTTTCTCATATAGCAGCACTGAGCTACAGCGCCAGATTCCATATCCACAGCCAAGGGATCATTGAAGTCCTCATAGAAGTAAGAAGGTATTTTTTCGGCGGTGATAAACTGGTCACCGGAAAGGATAGTTCCGACTTTGATGTTTTCGGGATCTTTTCTTATGGCCGCTTTGACACCTATTTTGTCGCAGTCATAATATAAAGGCATTCTAGACATCTGGCCTTTCTTATAGCCGAAAGGAACCAGGTCCACGTCATGGTAAGCACATTTGTTAGCAATCAGTATTGATAAAGGCTTTAGCTTTTCGCTTATTGAGCCGGCTACACCGGTGTTGAAGACTTTATCCACTTGGATGTTATTGAGGAAGGCTCCTAAGTTGAAAGCCATGCTGACTTTGCCTACCCCGCATTTCATTCCATAAATTGTCTTGCCTTTATAGTCGCTGAGGTAGATATCCTGAAAACCGATCTTGGTTTCAATAAAGGTTTTATCCTTATAGAAAGCCTTCATTTCTTCGTCCATCGCAAAGACAACCAGTATTGAGCGAGTTTTAACCATTTTCTTTTTGGCTTTCCGGCTGAGGACGCTTGCGGTATTTAGGTTCCTTCAAAGCCTTGACTATCTTATGAGGGCAATCAAGGTATAATTCATCGAAACGGACACGGCCTCTTTCTTCCTTGGTGAAAAGCTGGACGACAATGTCTTTGGCATCGATTAGGATCCATTTGGAATCGTTCTTGCCTTCGATGTGGTCGACATCATGGTAGTTATCATATAAGCTGGTCTGGGCAGTTGCGGTCAAAGCCTGAAGCCTTCTATCATTTGAGGCCGAAGCCACAATATAGTAGGAGACATAAGGGGTCCTATCCCTGACATCATAGACAATGACATCATCGCCATTATCCCATGAGAGATCTAAGGCGACATTGATAGGTCTTTTTGCCTCAATGGTACCCTTGTTCTTGATGATTAGGCTCTTCTTCGTATTCTTGCGGTTAAGCATGTTTCTTCTCCTTTGGATTTATATAACAGGCATACATTCTTCTAGTTAAGTAATTGGAGGTGAAATCAATCCCGTTAGTCTTGAAATAATCCTGATGTTCCTTTAGGACTTTGATAAAACCTTCGTTGAGGTTATTAAGGCAAGCCTGATACATGGCTTTAGTGTCATAATCCCTGGTTGGCTCGGTTTTATCAGCGGCATAGATGCATTTATCCATTTTACTCATTCTGGCTTTGCCAGTGCAATGGAATTCAATAGCGGAAAGAACATCCTTATAGGTTATACCGAAGAAATTCTTGGCTAAGAACTCGGAGACAAACTGGTGGTAGGAGAAACTGGGTAAATCCTGGAACTGGGGGAAATAAGTCTTCATCACTTTTGCCTGCTCTTCTTGAGGCAGGTCTTTCCCAATATCATGGAAGAGACCGGCTTGGTAGGCCTTAAAGGGGTCAAGGCCGTTAGCTAAAGCATACTGGTAAGAAGTATTGGCTACGCTTAGAGAATGCTTAAAGCGGTGCTCTTTTAGGTAGGCGCTCAGGCTTTTGACAAAGTAAAGCTTATTTTCGGCAATATAGTTTAATACCTGAAGCGGTGCCTGGAGATCTTTTCCTAATCTGATATCGGTGGAAGAGACGTCATAAAGCTTAGATTCAATAACTTGAATATGGTATTTCTTAACGGCTTCATGGTTTTTAGGATAGCCAGGTCTAGCATAGGCGATGATTTGGATTTCCTTAGTCAGTCTTTCCACTTCATGCCAGTTATCTAACTGATCCATCTGGTCAAAGCCTAAAAGGAAGTAGAATTTCCTTTCAGGATACTTGTTAAGAAAATAATCAACCGTATTTACGGTATAGGAAACCGGGTCCTCTTGCTCTAATTCATAAGTGGAGATTTCAAAGTCGGGATGACCTTTGATAGCCAGAGAGAGCATTTTAAGCCGGATCTGTGAACTTGTGGGGTCTTTCCAGCAGGGATTCTTAGCCGGTATAAAGATGACTTTTTCCGCATTAAAAAACTTCTTGGCATCCTGCGCAACTAATAAATGACCGTTATGTATGGGGTCAAATGTCCCGCCGAAAAGAATCCAAGGTTGCATAGAGTATTTATCTGCGGCCGTTTTCTAAAAGGATTTCTACGCCTTTAGGGACTAAAACCGTGATTTCCTGATCAACGCCGACATAATTGATGTAGCCTAAACCGACAATCCTGATAGTTTCAGCCGTGGCTTTGTTAGCAATAACCTTAGTAGGAACAAGATCAGAGACGGTTTTGATCCTGTTAGTCTTGCAATCATTGACTAAGTCGTTGCCGATAGCTTCGAGGATGCTGTCAGCTTTCGATAATTTGACTTTGCTGACTTCTAAATCATTGGATTTATAGAAAGTGAAATCCGTTTTTGATCCCTTGACGAAATCGATTCTGGCGAAGTTGGAGAAAAGGAAGGAAGTGCCTTCTTTAGCTCCAAGGCTTACCGGCTTGATCTGGTTCCTGGGGAGGATGAATTTTACCGCTTCCGGTTCCACAAAGGAAATGATGGATTTAGGGTTATAGATACCAGGAGTATCATAAATATAATTGCCGTCATTAAGCGGTATAGAAGTGACATCCAAGGTAGTGGAAGGATAGGGGGCGGTAGTAATCATCTTCTGAGTAGAGTTGGTATACATCATTAAAAGACAGTTGATAAGGCTAGATTTACCGACCTGATAGGCCCCAACAAAGTAGACAGACTGTCCCGAACGCATCTTATCAATCTGCTTGAAGACTTTATCGATGTTGCTGGGATTGACGCTTGAGGAGCTAGTAGTCATGATGGCAGTAGGTGTGATTCCGGCTTTTAGAAGCTTATCTTGGCAATAAGCCACCAATTCGTCTTCCTTGTAGCCATCAGGTAAGACATCAGTCTTATTGATCAGGACTAGGATTTTCTTGGGAAGGTATTTGCCGATTCCATCAATGATAGAGCCAGCGGGATTAAAGGCGTTCATGACATAAACAGCCAAGGCTCCATGCTCTTTGGCGTCGTTTAAGATAGTGACATAGTCAAGGTTAAAATCAGGGCTTTTCTTAAAGGATGAGAAATGCCTTAATTTATAGCAACGCTCACATAAGGTTTCTTCGCCCGAATTGAATTTCTCCGGGTTGACATAACCTACTTCATTGGGATCCTGATCCTGAAGAATAGCTCCACAGCCATAACAGCGGCGGACACGGATTTCTTCGGTTAGACCACTAGTTTTGTTTTTCTTGAAGAACATAATTTTCTCCTTTACTGCGGCTAGCTGAGATATCAGGCCCTAGCCGGTTTTGCTGTTCATATTTCTTTTGCAGTCGATTATCTAATTTGCGGAAGACCCGAGTAAATATATTATCTTCCTTAGTAAGAGGCTTAGTTAGTATCAATCGTCCATTAAGCTTAGAGGTGTATCTGCCATCGGTTAATAGCTGATCGCCGACAAAGATGACGTCTTCAGGCTTAAGTCCCTGCTTTTCTAGGAAGGAAGAAATACGAAACTTGAAGTACTTAAGGGAAAAAGGAAGATAAGTAACGCCTAAAACTTGAGCGTATGACTTCACCCTTTTCTTGAAGTTGTTGGAAAGAATGATAAGTTTAATACCTCTTTCATCAAGAGACCTCTTAAACTCCTTAGCTTGCCTGGAAGGTGTTTTAGCAAAAGGTGAATCCAGAGTCTGGTCTAAGTCGCAGACCAAGGCTTTGACGCCAAGAGAAGAAAAATATTGGGGGTCAATATCGTACAAAGAGATGGCTCGAGCAAAGGCTTTAGCTTTTTTCTTCATTCCTATTATACCTTATTAGCCTATTTCTTGGGATTATCTTTCTCGAAGAGATCAAAGAGGCTTAATTGCGTATCGGCTTTATCAACACCGGCTTTGATGGCGACAGGAGTGGCAACCTTTGGTGTCTCAATCAAGAAAGAAGAGTCAACAATCTCACCGTTATCATTGATGCCAGTAATGCTAGACTTAGATAATCCAGGGATATTTTCCCTCATTTCCGAATCAAGCTCCACCGGATCAAGGTTTCCTAAATCCAAGGCAACGTTGCTGTCGTTAGCGGCTATTGAAGCAAAGTTGACCTGTCCGCGTACCTTATTGACCTTGGAAACGGAGACAATCAGCATCGGATTCTTCTTGAAGATTCTGACTAAGTTAGTCTTAGCCCCTAATCGAGAGGTAGTTTCAAGCTTGCTGGAATTGATAAGCCTAGCGGCCCTTCTATCAGAAAGCACTAAGAGCAAGGAAACTTCCTTGCTGGTAAGAGTAACTAAAGACACCAAGGGTGAGTTTTCGATTCCGGAAGAAATTGCCTTGACTCCCATAGCGGAAGGAGAGACTAATTCGACTTCCGACTCGTTGAAGCGGGAGGCCCTTCCCATGCGGTCGAAGACCACAATATCGGAGTTGCCGCTAGTTAATTCAACGCCCACGACTTTATCATCGGGATTCAAAAGCTTACAGGCTCGTAAGGGTCTTTTAGTTAAGCTAGTCTGAGTCAAATCGCTTAGCTTCATACGTTTTATCTTATTGAGGGCAGTCAGCAAAACCACATTGATGCCCGCCTTGAAATCATCGATTTCAAAGACTTTGACAAGCTTTTCATTAGGCTTAAGAGCAGTGAGGTTATTAAGGTGTTTGCCTTCTTCCTTCCACTTCAAGTCACTGAGCAGGTAGACAGGTAGATAGCCATAGTTTCCTTTATCAGTGAAGAAAAGCAGGAAATCATGGGTCGAGCATTTCTGATTGAAAACAATCCTATCTCCAGGTTTGATCTTAGGCACATTCAAGGGATCAGTCTTGGCGTTGACGTCAGCGCAGGCCTGATAAGATTTAGGTGTCGTCCTTTTAGCATAGCCATCCTCGGTAAGGCAGACATAACAGTCTTCTTTAGCGATAAGCTTTGTCTGATCAACGGCATCAAACGAAAGCTTTTCACCAAGAATCTCAGTCTTTCGTTCTTTGCCAAATTTCTTTTCGATATCTTTGAGGGTATTGATGATGACTTTATCAAGTTTCTCGGAATCGGAAAGAATGCCTTTTAGTCTTTCGATATCGGCGCTTAAAGTAGCTTCTTCTTCCCTTAAAGCTGTGATATCAGTATTGCTGAGACGGTACAAAGGAAGCATAGCAATAGCCTCAGCCTGTCTTTCAGTGAAGCTATAGTCAGCCATCAACATCTTCTTAACGCCTTCCTTGCCTGAGCATTTCTTGATCTTGGGAATCAATTCATCAATGATCGGGTAAGCTTTGACTAGGCCGTAGATGATCTCCATCCGGTCTTTGTCGGTCTTCAAGTCAAAACCAGCGCTTTTAGTCTCAATCTCTCTTTCATGATCGATATAAGCATCGATGATTTCCAAGAGAGACATGGTCTTAGGGTGACCTTTATCGATTGCTAAAAAGTTGCAGCCGATAGTCGACCTTAAAGCACCTTTAGACTGAAGGTAGTTTAAAACATCGTAAGGGTTAGCACCCTTCTTGATCTTGATTAGGATATCGACATTGTCTTTAGCAGATTCATCAACGATTTCATCGATGTTATCGAGGTTATCGGTATCTTTTCTCTTGTTCAAAGACGCGACAAAGTCAATTTTGACTAAGCCATAAGGAATCTCGGTAATGACAATCGCGTTGTTATCTTCATCCACATGGGTTTTGGCATAAAGATAGAAAGAACCCGCTCCGCTTTCATAGATAGACCTTAAAGCGGCCTTATCATCGATAATACCGCCAGTGGGGAAATCCGGTCCGGGAATGAAGTTAATCAAATCATCCAGATTGGCTCTCTTATGCTGGATACGGTAGATTACGGCATCAATGACTTCTTTGAGGTTGTGGGGAGGAATATAGGTAGTGGAACCAACGGCAATGCCGGAAGTCCCGTTAACCAATAAATTAGGGAATTTAGCCGGAAGGACAGTCGGCTCCAGAG